>ERZ1034365.1497-NODE-1497-length-11784-cov-3.697873_pt1 | contig 11784 bp, 8 predicted proteins | sample MGYA00520615_ERZ1034365 | MGnify/ENA primary metagenome ERZ1034365 (study PRJEB33736, sample SAMEA104284505) | Azolla filiculoides | biome: Urban; feature: Water surface; material: Ditch water | place: Netherlands | collected 2015-10-28 | depth 0-0.1 m ... | reverse complement strand
GGCACTCCCAGCGGCACCGCGGCGCACCGGCCGGCCTGACAGATACCTCAAGCCCCCCAGATCGAATCCAGCAGGGGCTGATCCGTCATGATCCCTGCCAGGGTGACCGGGTTGGCAAAGGCGTAGTTGATCACGTCTTCGGCCTTGTCTTCGGTGACCGTAACGCCCGTGACCCGCGCCAGCAGCGTGTTGATCGCTGCATCAAAGCCCTCCGCCGGATCAGCGGCCAGCTTGTTGACGTAGTACATCGCGGCCTCGTGCCGGTTGGTCAATAGCGAGCGGTCTTCCTCGCCGCTGGTAGACGCATACGCCCCCAGGATGACTTCACCCACGAACGCGCCGCGGTCGTTCAGGTCGGTCAAGCCGTCCAGCTTGCCGGTCCAGAAGTCCCAGCCGCCCTGATCGGGCTCGCGCCCGAAGCAGTTGAGATAGACAGTGCGCACGAACTCGCGGTTGCTGGCCGCCGGCGGGAACAGGGCCTGCGCCTCGGCGCTCCAGGCGAAGTCCTTGGAGATGGTGGCAAAGTCCCGCCCTTCCTCCAGCAGCTTCTCCTGCCAGTACTCCAGCCCGGAGACGTCCGGCGCACGCCCGAAGAAGGCCAGGTACAGGTCGGTGAGACGGCCGAGCTGCAGCTGGGCCTCGCCCGAGACCAGTTGGCTCAGGGCGATGGTGGTCTGGAATCTTTCCGCGTCCTCCGGGATGGGCGCGCGGCCGAACTGGACCAGTTCGACGTCGTTGAGGTGCAGGGTGGCTGCGGCGTAGGAGCCACTGACGTGGCCGGGGCTGCTCTCGGTGAGGCGGTACACGTTGGGGAACAGGGGCAGGATGACGGTGTCCACTCCGGCGCCTGCGTTGACGGTGTCGTGCCCCAGGCCGGGGGTGAGGGTGTCGTTGCCCGCGGTGCCCTGGAGTTGGTCGTCTGCGTTGGTGCCGGTCAGCCCGCCGGTGACGCCGGCGGTGGTGAAGGCGTAGCGGGTGGTGCCGGCAAAGGCATTGCCGGCGAGGTCCTGGAGGGCGCCTGGGGCGATCTCGAGCACATAGCGGGTGCCGTGGGCCAGGTCGGCGGGCGGGTGGATCGTCAGGGTTGTGCCGGACACGGTCAGCTCGGGGCTGCCGGGGCTGAAGGTGGCCACGGTGGCGCCTGCGGCGGTCTTGAGCACGATCGTGCCGTTACCGCGCTCGATGGCTTCGCTGAAGGTCACGGTGATGTCGCTGCCCACGGGAACGGCTGTGGCGGCGTCGGCGGGGTTGAGGCCGGCAATCACCGGGGGAGTAGTCTCCACCACCAGCGCGCTGAAAAACACGCCATCCAGAAGACTGACATTGCCTGCCGCATCCATCTGCGCGACCCGAATGGCGACGGGGCTGTAGCGGCCCACGGGCACGGCCAGACTGTTGCCCGCTCCGAGCACCCAGTGCACGCCGCCGTCCAGGCTGTAAGCCCATTGCGCACCAACTTCCAGCCCGCTGACCGTCAACAGACCTGTATTGCTGAACGTGCTGCCCGCCAGCGTCTGGCGCGCCGTAAGAGTAGTCACCTCGGTGACGGGCACATTGGCGTAAGGCAGGATGGTCGTGGTCGGTACCTGCGCCATGGTATCGATCACGGCCATGCCCGCGACCACCTTGCCGAACACCGCATAGCCCGGCGCGCCCGGGCTGGCGTAATTGAGGAACGTGTTGTCCGCCACATTCACATAGAACTGGCTGGTGGCCGAGTCGGCCACACTGGTGCGCGCCATGGCCAGGGTACCGCGCAGGTTAAGCAGTCCATTGCCGGACTCCAGAACGATGGGCCCGTAAGTCGGCACCTTGTACACGAGTCCACTATTGAAGCCGCCCCCCTGCACCACATCCACGCCGGTGGGCATGACGCGGTGAAACAGCGTCCCGTCATAAAACCCGGTGTTGACGTAGGCCAGCATGTTCGCCACGGTGACGGGCGCCAGATCAGGGTTCAACTCAAACACCACCGCACCCAGCGTGGTCTGGAAGGTCACCTGCGGATCCACCACCGAATTGAAGCTCGCATTGGTCACCAGTTTGGGGGCGGCCGGCGCTGCGGTGTCGAGGTTCTGGCTGGTGTTGGTGGCCACCGGGTTGAGGTTGCCGGCCAGATCGACCACGCCGCCAGCCTTGAGCGTCAGCCCGATCACGCCGTTGCTCACGCCCTGCAAGGGCGTCACACGGACCGTCCAGACGCTGCCGCTGCCAGTCACACCGGCCACCGTGCCGTTGAACACGCTCAAGTCGCTGGCGTCCAGCCCGGTCACGTCCTCGCTGAAAGCCAGGGTGTAGAGGACGCTGGCGGTGGCACGGTTGGCGATGCCAGGAAGGTTGTCGGTGATCTGGACGGTCGGAGCAGTGGTGTCGGCCATGGGTATCGCGGAAGGTTGTCAAGAGGGAGCGCCGGCGCAAAGCTTACCCGCAAGACTGGCCGAGGCTCACGCGCAGTGCAGTGACAACCGCCCGCGCCGGTGAAGGCGGCCTCCTGACGGGCGATCGGTACGTCCGCATCCGATACGGTCTGGTGCCGCCCTCACCACGTATCCACGGCCCCCGCCGTGCGCGCCCCCACCCGGCTCGATGCCAGCCCGCGCGCCAGCCAGGCGCGCGTGTCGGCCGGGTCGATGACGGCGTCGATCTCCAGCGTGGCGGCCATGTTCAGGGCCGAGCCGTTGGCGTACTGCTGCGCCACCAGCTTGTCGAACAGCGCCTCGCGCGCCGGGCCTTCGGGATGGGCTTCGAGTTCCTTGCGGTAGCCCAGGCGCACCGCGCCTTCGAGCCCCATGGCGCCGAACTCGCCCGTGGGCCAGGCGACGTTGAACACCGGCGCGTGAAAGCCGCCGGCGGTCATGCCCATGGCGCCCAGGCCATAGCCCTTGCGCAGCACCACGCTGAAAAAAGGCACGCGCAGGCTGGCGGCGGTGACGAACAGGCGGCTGACATGGCGCACCTGCGCCTGCTGCTCAATGTCCGGCCCAACCATGAAGCCGGGTGTATCGACCAGGCTGACCAGCGGCAGGCCGTGGGCGTTGCACAGTTGCATGAAGCGCGCAGCCTTGTCGGCAGCGTCGGCATCGATGGCGCCGCCCAGGTGCAGCGGGTTGTTGGCCAGCAGCCCCACCGGGCGGCCTTCGATGCGCGCCAGCGCGGTGTGGAGGCCCACGCCGAAGCCGGTGCGCAGCGCGAGCAGGCTGCCGGTGTCCGCAATGCCGCGCATCGCAGCGCGCGTGTCATAGACGCGCAGGCGGTTTTCCGGCACCACGTCGCGCAGCGCCAGCGCGTCGGGCGCGCTCCAGTCCGCGACGCGGCCCTGGAAGAACGACAGGTAATGCCGCGCGGCCGCCACGGCCTGCGCTTCGTCGTCCACCAGCACGTCGATCACGCCGTTGGCGTGCTGTACGGGGCTAGGGCCGATTTGCTCGGGCTTGAACACGCCCAGGCCGCCGCCTTCGACCATGGCCGGGCCGCCCATGCCGATGTTGCTGGCTTTCGTGGCGATGATCACGTCGCTGCACCCGAGCAGCGCGGCGTTGCCCGCGAAGCAGCGCCCGCTGACGACGCCGACCACCGGCACCTGGCCCGACAGGCGCGCGTAGCTGGCAAAGGTGCTGACATGCAGGCCGGCCACGATGGGCATGTCGGTGTCGCCGGGCCGGCCGCCGCCGCCTTCGGCGAACAGCACCACGGGCAGCTTTTGCGCCAGCGCAATGCCCAGCAGGCGGTCGGTCTTGGCGTGGTTACGCAGGCCTTGCGTGCCGGCCAGCACGGTGGCGTCGTAGGCCATGACGACCACGCGCGTGGGGTCGGGCGCGCCGTCCCGCGCGGGGGCGGCGCCGCACAAGGCGCCGTTGACCGACCCGCTGCCGGTGGCCATGCCGTCGGCCGGCGTGTTGCGCCCCAGGTCGTCTTCGCTGCGGCGGCTGCGTTGCGCGGCCACGGCCAGCGCGCCGTATTCGATGAAGCTGCCGGCGTCGCACAGGTCGGCGATGTTCTCGCGCGCGGTGCGCTGGCCCAGGGCGTGGCGTTTGGCGATGGCCTCGGGGCGGCTGGCGTCGAGCGTGAAGGCGTGGCGGTCCATGGCGCGCTGCAGGTCGGGACGCGGGCTGGCGGGCGCGGCGGTGGCGGCGGGCGGCGCTGCCGGGGCGTCAGCAGGCCCGCTGACGGCCTCCAGCGGTAAATTTTGATCTTTTTGAGCACCATCCCATTGTGGAATGGTCATTGTTTGCTCTGAAATCAGGAGTATTTCATTCACCTGCACGGTTTCGCCCACGGCGAACAGCACGTCGGTCACGCGGCCGTCGCCGGTGGCGCGCAGTTCGTGCTCCATCTTCATGGCCTCCAGGATCACCAGCACGTCACCGGCGCGCACGGTGTCGCCGGGCGCAACGAGCCATTGAACAATCTGGGCCTGCAGGGGGGAGCGGAGTTCGGTCATGCGCGGCATTGTGGGGCGCGCACCGCTGCCCCAGGGGTCAAGCGGGTGACACCCGGTGGCGCGGTCACAGGCGCAGGCGCAGGAGCGGGCCGGGGCGGGCTCAGTCCTCGGTCTCTGCGGGCGTGGACTGGTTTTCGTCGTCCAGGCGTTTCATGTTGTCCAGCATCTTGAGCAGGTAGTGCAGGGTGTGCGTCATGTCGCTGACCGAAAAGTCCGCGAGGGCCTGCTCGTAGTAGCCGTGGATCTTGGGCTGCGCCTGGTCCACCCAGACCCGGCGGCCGGTGTCTGTCATGGTCACCAGGCGCGAACGCCGGTCGCGCCCGTCGGGGGCGCTGCCGATGTGCCCGTCGCGCTCCATGCGGCTGATCAGGCCGGACAGGTTCTGCCGGCTCACCATCAGGTAACGCGCCAGGTCGCCCACGCTCATCCCGCCCTGCGCCTCCGGGCGCGACAAGGCCCCCAGCACCGCCCACTGCTGCGTCGTCAGGCCTTCGGTCTCGACGGCCCGCGTTCCAGTTTTGTGCAACATGTTTGCACATTGATAGAGGCGAAAGAACAACCTGTTGGCCAACTCCATCCGGACGTTTCGGGCTGATTCATTAGGGTTTTCCATGGTTTTTCCTGCAAATTTCCGCTTGCAACCGTTTTGGCGGCGAACTAATATACGTCAACTTATTTACATATCTGCGGTCAACTCATGACAACATGACCACAGGATACCAACCCTGAACCCCGATGGAGATTCCCATGAAGAAGTTTGACGACAAGACCGTGATCGTGACCGGCGGCGGCGGCGGCATTGGCGGCGCCACCTGCCGGCGCTTCGGTGCCGAAGGCGCCCGCGTGGCCGTGTTCGACATCAACCTGCAAGCCGCGCAGGCTGTGGCCGACGCCATCACCGCCGCCGGCGGCACGGCCGCCGCCTTTCGCTGCGACATCACCGACCGGGCCAGCGTGGACGCTGCCGTGGCCGCCACCCTGGAGCAGCTCGGCCCGATCGACGTGCTGGTCAACAACGCCGGCTGGGACGTGTTCAAGCCCTTCACCAAAACCGTCGCCACCGAGTGGGACAAGCTGATCGCCATCAACCTGACCGGCGCGCTCAACCTGCACCACGCCGTGCTGCCGGGCATGGCCGCGCGCAAGAGCGGGCGCATTGTCAACATCGCCTCCGACGCCGGCCGCGTGGGCTCGTCCGGCGAGGCGGTGTACGCCGCCTGCAAGGGCGGGCTGATCGCCTTCAGCAAGACCATCGCCCGCGAACACGCGCGCCACGGCATCACGGTCAACGTGGTCTGCCCCGGCCCGACCGACACCGCGCTGTTTGCCGACTACAAGGAAGGCGCCGGCAACCCTGAAAAGCTCATGGAAGCCTTCACCCGTGCCATTCCGCTGGGCCGCATCGGCCAGCCGGACGACCTGCCCGGCGCGATCCTGTTCTTCGCCAGCAGCGACGCAGCCTTTGTCACCGGCCAGGTGTTGAGCGTTTCGGGCGGTTTGACCATGAACGGCTAAAAAATCCAATCAAAACTCCCATTACCCAGCATCAAAAGGTGAAAGTTAGCTATGAATTTTGAAGACATCCTGTACGAAGTCCGCAACGGCGTGGCCTGGATCACGATCAACCGTCCGGACAAGATGAACGCGTTCCGCGGCACCACCTGCGACGAGATCATCAAGGCGCTGAACAAGGCCGGCTATGACCGCGCCGTGGGCTGCATCGTGCTGGCCGGCGCGGGCGAAAAGGCCTTCTGCACCGGCGGCGACCAGTCGGCCCACGACGGCAACTACGACGGCCGCGGCACCATCGGCCTGCCGATGGAAGAGCTGCACACCGCCATCCGCGACGTGCCCAAGCCGGTGATTGCCCGCGTGCAGGGCTTTGCCATCGGCGGCGGCAACGTGCTGTGCACGATCTGCGACCTGACGATCTGCTCCGACAAGGCCATCTTCGGCCAGGTCGGCCCCAAGATGGGCTCGGTCGATCCGGGTTATGGCACGGCTTTCCTGGCCCGCGTGGTGGGCGAGAAAAAAGCGCGCGAAATCTGGTACCTCAACAAGCGCTATTCCGGTGCCGAAGCCGTGGCCATGGGCCTGGCCAACATCTGCGTGCCGCACGAGCAGCTGGACGCCACGGTGCAGGAGTGGGCCGAGACGATCTGCGAGCGCAGCCCCACCGCCATTGCCATTGCCAAGCGCAGCTTCAACATGGACACCGCCCACCAGAGCGGCATCGCCGGCATGGGCATGTACGCCCTGAAGCTCTATTACGACACCGAGGAATCGCGTGAAGGCGTCAATGCGCTGAAGGAAAAGCGCAAGCCCGAGTTCCGCAAATACGCCAAGTAAGCCGCCGGAGACCTGTGATGAACCCGAACCCCTACATCGACGAAGACCTGCAGGCGCTGGCCGAACACGCCCGCCGCTTTGCCACCGACCGGGTCGCGCCCGGCTTTCGGGAGCGCGACAGGACCCGCGTGCTGGACCGCGCGCTGCTGCGCGAGATGGGGGAGCTCGGCTTCATCTGCCCCGAGCTGCCTGAAGCGTTCGGCGGCCTCGGCATGGGCTGCCTGGCCGCCGGTGTCATCCACGAGGAGATGGCCCGCGCCGACCTGAGCTTTTCCTACCTGAACCTGCTGGCGTCGCTCAACAGCCAGATCCTGTCCAAGTACGGCAGCCCGGAGATCGTTGGACCCTGGCTGAAGAAAATTGTTCAGGGCGAGGCCATCTGCGCCATTGCCCTGACCGAGCCGCGCGGCGGCTCGGATGCGGCCAACCTGCGCCTGCGCATCGAGCGCGATGGCGATTGCTACGTCATCAACGGTGAGAAGACGTCCATCTCCGCCGCCGACCAGGCCGACATCACGGTGGTGTTCGGCCGCACCGGCACGCCCGAGTCGGGGGCGCACGGCGTCACCGCGCTGCTGGTGCCGATGGACACCCCCGGCCTCACCACCAACCGCTTCGACTGCCATGGCCAGCGCGCCATCGGCCGCGGCTCGATCTTCTTCGAGAACGTGCGGGTGCCTGTGAGCCACCGCCTGGGCGACGAGAACAAGGGTTTCGTCCAGGTGATGCACGGCTTCGACTTCTCGCGTTCGCTGATCGGCCTGCAGTGCCTGGCGGTGGCGCGCGTGGCGCTGGACGAGACCTGGGAATACATCACCCAGCGCCAAGCCTTCGGCCAGCCGCTGTCGGCCTTCCAGGGCGTAACCCATCCGCTGGCGCAGTACGACACCGAAGTCGAAGGCGCGCGCCTGGTCTGCCTGCAGGGCCTGTGGCTGAAAGACAAGGGCTTGCCGCACTCCGCCGAGGCCGGCATGGCCAAGTGGTGGGGCCCCAAGCTGGCCTACGACGTGATCCACCAGTGCCTGCTGTGCTTTGGCCACGGCGGCTACGACCGCGGCCTGATGGAGCAGCGCCTGCGCGATGTGCTGGGCTTCCAGATCGGTGACGGCACGGCCCAGATCATGAAAACCATCATTGCGCGCACGCGTGCCGGCCGCAAGTTCGTGCCCGCATGAGACCTTGCGGGACAGGCCGCAGCGACACGCCGTGCGCAAGCGCTGTCCTCAACTGATCCGCCTTTACCCCAACCCTCTCCCAAGGGGGGAGGGGCACGACAACACAAAGGAGACAAGACCATGGAATTCGACGCCGTTCTCATCGCCGCCCGCCGCGCCCAAAGCGTGGCCCAGGGCTTCTGGCACGACCGCACCATCAACGACGAGCTGGACGCCTGCGTGGCGACCTGCCCCGACAAGCTGGCACTGACCGCCGTGCAGGCCGAAAGCGGCGCCACCACGCGCTTCACCTACCGCGAACTCGCCACCATGGCCGACCGCGTGGCCGTGGGCCTGGCGCGCCTGGGGATCGGGCGCAACGACATCGTCGCCTGCCAACTGCCCAACTGGTGGCAGTTCACCGTGGTCTACCTCGCGTGTTCGCGCATCGGCGCGGTCATGAACCCGCTGATGCACATCTTTCGGGAACGCGAGCTGTCGTTCATGCTCAAGCACGGCGAGGCCAAGGTGCTGATCGTGCCCAAGCTGTTCCGCGGCTTCGACTTCGAACAGATGGTCACCGCCCTGCAGCCCAGCTTGCCGCACCTGCAGCACATCGTCGTGGTCAATGGGGACGGCGCCAACAGTTTCGAGGCCCTGCTGAGCGGCCCGGCCTGGGAACTCTCCGGCGAGGCCGATGCCATCCTGGGCACCGAGCGCCCCGGCCCCGACGACGTGACCCAGCTCATCTACACCTCGGGCACCACGGGCGAGCCCAAGGGCGTGATGCACACGGCCAACACCGTGATGGCCAACATCATTCCCTACGCCGAACGCCTGCACCTGGGCGCCAGCGACGTGGTGCTGATGGCCTCGCCCATGGCGCACCAGACCGGTTTCATGTACGGGCTGATGATGCCCATCATGCTGAAGGCCAGCGCGGTGTTGCTCGACATCTGGGAGCCGCTCAAGGCCATCGACCTGATCCGCGCCGAAGGTGCGACCTTCACCATGGCCTCCACCCCCTTCCTGACCGACCTGGCCAAGAACGTGGCCGAGTCGGGCAAGAACGTGCCCACGCTGGCCACCTTCCTGTGCGCCGGCGCACCGATCCCGGGGCCGCTGGTCGAGCAGGCGCGTGCCGTGCTTGGCACCAAGATCGTCTCGGCCTGGGGCATGACGGAAAACGGCGCGGTGACGCTGATCCAGCTCGACGACCCCGACGAGCGCGCCTTCACCACCGACGGCCTGCCGCTGCCCGGCGTCGAACTCAAGGTGACCGATTTTGACGGCGCGAGCCTGCCGCCCGGCGAGGCCGGCAAACTGCTGGTGCGCGCGGTGTCCAACTTCGGCGGCTACCTCAAGCGCCCGCATCTCAACGGCACCGACGCCGACGGCTGGTTTGACACCGGCGACCTGGCGCGCATCGACGCACAGGGCTACGTGCGCATCACCGGCCGCAGCAAGGACGTGATCATCCGCGGCGGCGAGAACATTCCCGTGGTCGAGATCGAGGCCCTGCTGTACCGCCACCCGGCCATTGCCATGGCCGCCGTCGTGGCCTACCCCGACGAGCGGCTCGGCGAGCGCGCCTGCGCCGTGGTCGTGCCCAAGGCCGGCCAGACCATCGACCTGCCCGGTCTCGTGGAATTCATGAAGTCCCAGAAGGTGGCCGTGCAGTACATCCCCGAGCGGCTGATCGTGCGCGAGGCCATGCCCGCCACCCCGTCCGGAAAGATCCAGAAATTCAAGCTGCGCGAGATGCTGCGCGAAGGTGAAGCCTGAAGCCCCCGACCGTCCGAGTTCCCCCACGTGAAAACAAAACCCAACCAGGAGACAAGCCCATGTTCAATTCCAAACAACCCCTGCAGCGCCGCCGTCTGATCCAGGCCGCCGCGGCGACCCTGTGCACGCTCGCCAGCGTCGGCGCCGTGCAGGCCCAGGCCTGGCCGGCCAAGCCGATCCGGATCGTGGTCGGCTTCGCCCCCGGCGGCACCACCGACGTCATGGCCCGCGTGATGGCGCAGTCCCTCAGCGAATCGCTCGGACAGACCGTGGTGGTGGACAACAAGCCCGGCGCCGGCGGCAACGTCGCGGCCAGCGAAGTCATCCGCGCCGCCGGTGACGGCTACACCTTCCTGATCGCGCCCACCTCGTTCGAAACGGCCAATCCCTTCCTCTTCAAGCAGACCATTGCCCCGGCGAAGGACCTGACCCCCGTGGCCGGCGTGGGCCGCAGCCAGATGTACCTGGTGGTCAAGCCCCAGTCCACGGTCAAGGATGCGAAGGAATTCGTGGAACAGGCACGGGCCAACCCGGGCAAGCTGTCCTACGCTTCCGCCGGCCCGGGCACGCCGCCCCATCTGGCCGCCGAACTGTTCAAGAAGGTCACGGGCATCGTGGCCACCCACGTCCCCTACCGGGGCGCCGCCCCGGCCCTGCAGGACGTGATGGCCGGCCAGGCGGACTACGTGTTCGATCCGGGCATTGCCTTCCCGCACGTGCGTTCGGGCAAGGTGCGCATGCTGGCCGTGGCCGGCGCCAAACGTTCGTCCTTCTTCCCTGACGTGCCGACCCTGACCGAACTGGGCTTCAAGGGTTCGGAGCTGGACATCTGGTTCGGCATGTGGGCGCCCAACGGCGTGCCGGCCGACATCACGGCGCGCATGGGCAAGGAAATTGCGAAGGCGCTGACGCAGGCCAACACCAAGACCCGCTACGAGTCGCTGGGCGCCGAACCGGTCGGCCTGGAAAACGCCGAGTTCAGGGCCCTGCTGGTGAACGAAACGAAGCAGCTTTCCGCGGTCATTAAGGAAGCCAAGATCAACATCGACTGACGGGCCACGCGCCGCCTGCGCGGCGCTGTGGGTCCTTCACCCCCTCCAGCTCCCGGGGGTCTGTTCCCCCCGGGGTGGCCCGCCAGAGGCCGCCCCTTTCCCCACACCACACATCATGGAAACACAACCAGTCCTCGTGGAAACACGCGGCCGGGTGGGCCTCATCACGCTCCACCGGCCCCAGCAACTGAACGCGCTGAACGACGCCCTCATGGACGCCCTGGGCCGTGCCCTGCTGGCCTTCGATGCCGACGACGGCATCGGTGCCATCGTCATCACCGGCAGCGCCAAAGCCTTTGCCGCCGGCGCCGACATCGCGGTCATGGCGGACTGGGACTACATGGACGTCTACCAGAGCGACTTCATCACCCGCAACTGGGAAACCATCCGCCGCGTGCGCAAGCCGGTGATCGCCGCCGTGGCCGGCTTTGCCATGGGCGGCGGCTGCGAGCTGGCGCTGGCCTGCGACATCGTCATTGCCGCCGACACGGCGAAATTCGCGCTGCCCGAAATCAAACTCGCCATGCTGCCCGGTGCGGGCGGCACGCAACGCCTGCCACGCGCCATCGGCAAGGCCAAGGCCATGGACCTGTGCCTGTCGGCCCGCACGCTCAGCGCCGACGAGGCCGACCGCTACGGCCTGGTGTCGCGCGTGGTGCCGGCCGACACGCTGCTGGACGAGACCCTGGCCCTGGCCACGGCGATTGCCGGCTATTCCCTGCCCGCGCTGATGGCGATCAAGGAGTCGGTGAACCGCGCCCATGAAGGCTCGCTCACCGAGGGCATCGGCTTCGAGCGCCGCGCCCTGCACGCCCGCTTTGCCAGCGCCGACGCGCACGAAGGCATGCGGGCCTTCCTGGACAAACGCAAACCGGTGTTCACGCACCGCTGACCGCCCGGCGCGTGCCGCGCCCCCTTCCTGAACCCTCTGCCCTCTGGAGCCTCCCCATGAAAATCCTCGTCCCCGTCAAACGCGTGGTCGACTACAACGTCAAAGTCCGGG
>ERZ1034365.1496-NODE-1496-length-11796-cov-2.267088_pt1 | contig 11796 bp, 17 predicted proteins | sample MGYA00520615_ERZ1034365 | MGnify/ENA primary metagenome ERZ1034365 (study PRJEB33736, sample SAMEA104284505) | Azolla filiculoides | biome: Urban; feature: Water surface; material: Ditch water | place: Netherlands | collected 2015-10-28 | depth 0-0.1 m ... | reverse complement strand
CAGAAGTCCTGTGCATACTCATGGAAAATATCTTTTGTTGGCCATGTTGACTGAAAGCGCAGGTTAACTGTTTGCGCATTAGCAATCATCGGGAAGCCAAGTGTGCCAGCACCAGCAGCTGCTGCTGTAGATGTGGCGATAAATTTACGACGTGATTGAACTTTATTGTCTGACATATATGTCTCCTCTTTTATTGATCGATCTATCTAGCTTGAGAATAAATTTCACAAGTTGAGATTAATTTAGCACTCTGTGAAAAAATACGCATCTAAATCGACGTAATATTTGCTAGGGGTTTTACCTAATATGAGCTTTACCCTCTCCTCAAGAGATAAGAAGAATATAGGCTGGGCGCGGATTTCCGGTCTGGCCATTGCTATTTTTCTAATTATTACCCTTACAACTCTTAGTGTTTATTGGTTATCTACCAAAGAGAAGTTAAACGCAGAGCTAATAGCTCCGGGCATCAATAATCCTGTGACCGTGAAGTTTGACGACAACGCCATACCCCACATCAGCGCCAGCAACATAGAAGATGCTTGGTACACACTGGGGTTTTTACATGCCACAGAACGCCCCTGGCAGATGGAATTCAATCGCCGCTTAGCCTCTGGCAAATTATCAGAAATTCTTGGTCCAGAGACGGTTGGTGTTGATAAGTTCATTCGTACCTTAGGTGTTCGTCGCGCCGCAGAAAAACAGTTTGAAAACTACCCTATCGAATACAAACGCCAGATACAGTCATATGTAGAAGGCGTGAATGCTGGATTTGCACGTCTAGGTTGGGCATTGCCTGCAGAGTTCTTGATTCTGGGTGCCAAGCCTGGCACTTGGGGTCCCGCCGACTCGGTGGCCTGGTCATTGATGATGGCCTTAGATTTAGGAGGCAATTGGCATAAAGAATTTCTGCGCCTTGAACTGTCAAAGACTTTAGATACAGATCGCATTTGGCAAGTATTGCCACCATACCCAGGTGAAGCTCCTCCTACATCTGTGAACTTTGCCAAGATGTACAGAGATTTAGGCGTATTTAAATCTAGCGGTCATCAAACTAGCAGTTTAAACAAAGACCTTTTGCAATCACTCCCTGGAGGCTTCGAAGGAGTTGGGTCCAATAACTGGGTTGTGGCTGGTGACAAAACAATTAGTGGCAAACCACTATTAGCCAACGATCCTCACCTCAGCCTCACATCTCCGGCCATTTGGTACTTTGCGCATATTGATGCGCCTAAATTACAAGTGATCGGCGCCACAGTTCCTGGTATCCCAGGTGTTGTTTTGGGACGCAATGCAAATATCGCTTGGGGTTTTACAAACACTGATCCAGACGTTCAAGATTTGTATATTGAATCGCTAGACGAAAAGAATCCTGCGCGCTATCAAACACCAAATGGCTTCGCTAATTTTGTTTTAAGAGAAGAAACGATCTTAGTAAAAGGTAAAGAGCCTGTGCGCTTCTTGGCTCGCGAAACAAGACACGGCCCCGTGATCTCAGACGCCTATGAGCGTGCTCAACAATTAATCGATACCTCACGCTATGCCATATCGATGCGTTGGACTGCGCTAGATGATGCTAACCAAACATTGGTGGCAGGATTTTTAATGAATCAAGCGCAAAACTTAGATGAATTTAAAGGTGCGCTTAAGCACTACTACGCACCTATGCAAAACGTAGTGATGGCCGATAAAGAAGGACAGATTGCTTATCGTGCGGCAGGTGTTACCCCTAAGCGCAGTAAAGGTCATGGTTTATTTGGCTCTGCCCCTGCTTTAGGTTGGGATAAACAATACGATTGGGGCCCATACCTAAGTGCAGATCAACTACCCAAAGATAACAACCCAAGCAAAGGCTGGATTGCCACAGCCAACCAAAGAGTTCATGCGGCCAATGACCCTAATCCATTAACCGCAGATTGGCACATGCCTTATCGCCAAAATAGAATTGAAGCCCTACTTCTCGCCCAAGAGAAACATGATCTCGCCAGCATGAAAGCCATGCAAGCAGATACGCTGTCATTGTCTGCCATAGATTTACTACCACTGTTGCAACAAGCTAACTCCAATCACAAACATGCCAATGATGCAAAAGAGTTGATTACAAGCTTTAACGGCAATATGAGCATGGACAGTGCAGGCGCGACGATTTACAACGCCTGGGCTCACCAATTAACTCGTCTACTCTTCGAAGATAAGTTGGGCAAAAGTTTTGCCACAGAGTATGGCAAGAGAGATTTCCGCTCTGGCGTACATCACGTGATGGAACTACACCTTGCTGGCAAAACTGAGGCTCTATATTGGTGTGACCAGTCACCTACTACTGAAGTTGAAACCTGCGAGCAAATCATTGACCTAGCCTTCACTCGCGCGCTAGATGATTTAACAAAACAATTTGGTGGCAACCCTAAATCATGGACTTGGGGCAAAGCTCACATAGCAGTGTCTGAGCATCGTCCGTTTAGCAAAGTGTCATTACTCAAAAGACACTTCGAAGTTAGTCGACCAATGCCTGGTGATGGATTTACGATTAACGTTGGCTTTATGGATTTTAGCAACAGCAATAATCCCTACACCGTCACTAAAGCTGCCAGCATGCGGGCTGTTTATGATTTGGCAGATTTAGATAAATCACAATTCATTTATCAAACTGGTCAATCAGGTTGGGTCAATAATAGAAATTACTCTAGCTATGCCAATGCTTGGGCCAAACATGAGTATCTACCGCTCAGCATGAATCCAAGCAGCATCACGCATACCTCTGTTTTAAAGCCAGATCCGAATCGAGTGACAGAACCTCAGAAAAAGAAGCCTGAGAATAGAGCTCCTGACAGAAGAAAATAATGAGTACACATAACTGGCTCAAACGCATCTTCAGCATCCTATTGCTCGCGTCAGCAACAATGACACAAGCAGCACTCGTTGATGATTTAAGTGAAGGCCCCTATGTGCTAATGATGCGTCATGCTGACGCTCCTGGCTATAGCGATCCAACAGGGTTTGATTTAAAGAATTGCAAAACACAACGCAACCTTGGCGAAGTTGGCATTGCTCAAGCCAAGCAGATTGGCGCGTGGTTATCTGAACAAAGAATCAGTGATGCTCAGATACATAGCAGCCCGTGGTGTCGATGCAAAGATACAGCTCAATTACTAAATATCGGCATAGTTCAGATTGAAATGTCTCTAGGTTCCTTTTTTGAGAATCCCAAAGATGGCAATGCACAAACCTTATCTTTGCAAAACAAGATCAGCAAACTAATTCAAGTTCACCCTAGAAAGCCCATTGTGATGGTGACACACCAAGTCAATATTCAAGCATTTACAGGGCAATCAATCGGATCTGGCGGGATAGTATTGGTACGAGTTAATAAAGACGGTAAGTACCTATCGCACCAACAAATACGCTAGTCATTGCCAATGATTATTGGCCGCTATTTTGAAAACCTTGACGCCTAAATGTCACCACTAATGTGTCGCGCCAAGCATGCGATCCATTGTCAGGATCAATAGGCTGTATCGGTGTACTCTCATGAATGACCCGCTCATCATCCAAGACCATTAAGCTAAACGATTGATTCAGGGTAAAACGCTGCCCCTGAGGACCATTGGCTTCGAATACTCGGGTTTCACCACCCTTGATTTTATTTCTACCCAACATTAAGACAGCCACAAAATCAACGCCATCTCTGTGAGCACCCTCAGGAGTTGGTCGACCAATACCATCTGTTGTATCAATCCTAAATTGATGAACTTCCACATACCAAGCGTCATCTGTTGCAGGCTTTATTTGATTGAGTTGACGGCCCAGATTGGTCAAACAATCTTTTAAAGCATCAGAATTAACAAATTCTTCTTCGCATGGCTCAAACCAACGATCAATACCGCCATGTAATGCGTTGTAGGAAACTGGTTGCCAATGAGCTCGATGAGGCGCCAATTGAACAGAAGTGTTTTTAATTACAAAGCTCGCATGTCTTCTTTGGCGATAACGACCACCATCTCTTAAGTACTCATCTGGCGGCAGATGCTGCCAAGTTTTGGCTAATTGCGCCCAATCATTTTCTTGATGCCCTGATAAGGCATAAAACTGGTCAGGTGCGACCACAACATAACCATGTTGCTGCAACTGAGCGGGCAAATCATTTAAGGATGAATACGGTGGTTCTAACAACATAGCCAATTAATATCAAAGAGCTTTTGTAAGGGTAATGAAGCCTTACTCAGCAGAGTTCGCAAAACATAATTATGCTCTTGTATATGCAAAAAGTATTAACAGCTCTTTTCAAGGTCTTGATGGCTTGCCTCATCATTTGCTCTGGAGCAAATGCCGACCCAACTCATGACAACGTTCCAACCCATCTCCATGGAGCCAAACTTCAAGGCCAGGGTCGTATGACCTATTGGGGATTTGACTTATATGATGCTCAGTTGTTTGTTACAGGCAACGGCAATCAAGCAAGCTACGCCTTAAAAATTAACTATTTAAGAAACTTCAAGGGAGATGCTCTCAGAGAGCAAACCATGAAAGAAATGCGTCAATTGGGCGTTTCTGATGAGAATCGTCAGAAATGGTCTGTCAGTTTAGAAAAGATATTTCCTAACATTGCACCTGGTCACTCACTAACGGCCATCTATCGACCTCAACGTGGCACGCTGTTTTTACACAATGGGCAAGTGGTCGGTGAAGTACCTGGCGATGATTTTTCTAAATCCTTCTTTGGAATTTGGTTGGACCCTCGCACCAGCGCTCCGCAACTTCGCACTCAATTACTATCTCAGGGTTGCACCCCTAGCTTCATCAATCAACAGTGTTAGCAAGTCAATTAAATAAGGTCAACATGAAATACTCACTACGTCGCATGATTTGCTCAGGCATGGCCACTCTCACAGGCCTCACCTTATGGGGATGCTCAGGACCTCAAGTACAGCGGTATGCCAATGAGTCCCCTAAGCTTGATATGTCTGAATACTTCAACGGTACGATTGATGCTTATGGCATCTTTACAGGTCGTCAAGGTGAAGTTGTGAAGCGCTTTAAAGTGATCATTGATGCCAAATGGGAAACCAAAGATGGCAAAAAAGTGGGGACACTTGATGAGGACTTCACTTACTCAGATGGCACCAAACAAAGACGTGTTTGGACTTTGACAGAAACTGCCCCTGGCGTGTACTCAGGTACGGCTGATGATGTGATCGGTCAAGCCCAAGGCAATGTGGCGGGCAATGCCCTGAATTGGCATTACACACTAGCATTACCAGTCGATGGCACAACCTACCATGTGCAATTTAATGATTGGATGTATTTGATGGATCAGAAGGTCATGCTTAACAAAGCTCAAATGAGTAAGTTTGGCATTTACCTAGGTGAAGTGACTTTAAGTTTTCATAAACGTTAATCAAGAAAAATCTTGTCTTACTTAATTAACTTTGTTTTATTTCAAGTGGCCTGGTTTGCAGGCATCTTAGGTGCCGCTCACCAAATGGCCAGCCTTGGTGTGGCCGTCATTTTGTTGTGCTTAGGCATTCATTTTGGGCGCTTACCGAAACATCAAATCAAAAATGAGGCTCTATTGGTAGCCAGATGCTTAGCGCTTGGTTTTGTTGTAGATAGCATTCTCTTACAAGCGGAATTGATGACGTATGCATCGGCTGGATTGATAAGTGGCATCAGTCCTCTATGGATGTGCCTGTTATGGGCAGCACTAGCAATCACATTAAATCACTCTATGTCGTGGATAAAAAGAAGTTACTGGCTAGCCGCTATATTAGGCAGCATCACTGGCCCATTGTCTTATTTAGCCGGCGTAAAACTGGGCGCAGGAACAATGCCTAATCAATCTATATCTCTTATTGCACTCGGATTGATTTGGGCAATGGCGATGCCACTGATGGTGAAGTGGTCAAAACTTGCGACGGAAAAAATCTAGTAAATTGAGCGGCTGATTAATCTTTCAAAAAGTTAGCTTTGTGCAGTTGCTTGTACTCGCAACCGACCCAACCTGAATAATCTAAGTCATCTAGCAACATAAAGAATTCTGAATAAAGAATTTCTCCTGTGCCTGGCTCATTTCTACCAGGATGATCAGCAATCTGAATGTGGTCAATAAATGGCATGAGCTCCTCAATCTCTAAGATATCCTCACCCATGCGATGCAAATGGTAAGCATCGTATTGCAAATAGAGATTGGAGGACTTAACTGCCATGATGGTTTCAACAGCATGGTGAGAGCTCGCCAAAAAGAATCCAGGAATATCAAAAGTATTAATTGGCTCTATAAGTAACTTGATATTTTCTTTTTTAAGTTCTTCTGCTGCATAAGTCAAATTAGATACCAAGGTAGCTTGCGCCAACTCTGGTGATAGCCCTTCTGGCAAGATACCCACAATACAGTTAACGCGTGGCACATCAAGAGCTTTGGCATATCGAATAGCTAAGGGCACACCTGCCCTGAACTCATCAACACGAGTTGGATCACAGGCAATACCACGCTCACCATTGGCCCAATCCCCCGCGGGGAGATTGTGAAGCACCATCGGCAACTCCAACCCTGCCATAGTCTTTTGAATTTCTGCCAGGCTCGCTTGCGCATACCATTCATAAGGGAACTGGCACTCGACTGCTTCAAAACCATCTGCCTTAGCAGCTGCAAAACGGTCTAAAAATGGCAAATCGGTGTAGAGCAAAGATAGATTGGCGGCAAAACGTGGCATGAATAATGACTCAAGATTCAATAAAGTGATTTAATTATGGCATGCGCATCCTATCTATCTCCACTGGCAAGATCAGCCCCCTCTTCGGCATTGATCATCCTGACCACAAAGTAGTGAACTCGGGCATCAAAAAAGATGTGGTGAGCTCTTTAGAACAACCCAATCTTGTTGTAGTCAGAAAGATTGGTATCGACGGTGATGAGCAAGCTGACTTTAGCGTTCATGGCGGTCTTGAAAAAGCTATCTATGCTTATCCTGCAGAACACTACGATTTTTGGAATGAATTACTCTCAAGAGAAGTTAAGAGAACGGAACCCATTGGACATGGCTTTGTGGGTGAAAATTTAACTGTTGCTGGTTTTGCTGAATCTGATGTCTGGGTAGGTGATATTTGGCAAATTGGTGAAGTAGAACTAGAAGTCGTCAAACTGCGCGAACCCTGCTTTAAATTTAATGCTCGCATGGGTTACAAAGGCTCTGCCAAGGCCATGATTCAATCAAGACGCTCAGGTTGGTATTTAAAGGTTCACCAAGGCGGCTCTATGAAGGCTGGTGACAGCATTGTTGTCACCCCAGGTAGACGTGAGACCAATATCGATATGCAAAACGCCTTTTTATTGCGCAAAGAGCAACAAAAAGATTTGTTCTAAGCAGCCTGTTTGTTAGTGCACTGCAATAACAATTTCAACCATAGGGTTATTGGCCAATCAGCAGTAAATGTGATTTCAGAGTAGATTGTCATTAAATCATTCCGAGGAGACATCTCATGAAAAAATGGTTAATCGCAACAACTCTAATCTGCACCTCAGGTATTGCATGGGCTCATGGTTGCCCAGGTGAAATGAAGAAAATTGATACTGCTTTATTAGCAACTCAGCTAAGCCCGCAAAATATGACAAAAGTAAAAGACTTGCGCGCCAAAGGTGAAGAGTTTCATAAAGCAGGTAAGCACACAGAGTCCATGACTGCTTTGGCAGAAGCCAAGAAAATCATGGGCATTCAGTAAATATTATGTAACTCCCTAGTCACGCAAGTGACGTTCAACTGGTGGCAGCATTAGCTGCTACCAGTTTTTTTATATCATGTACTCTTCAAACATGATTCATTCAATAGCGTAATCAACACATGAAATTTAAAGTTCTATTTATCTGCATGGGCAATATCTGTCGCAGCCCCACTGCTCATGGTGTATTTAGACAATACATCAATGATGCTGGCTTATCTCACATCATTGAGGTCGACTCAGCAGGCACCCACGCCTACCATGTGGGTGAAGAACCCGATGCAAGATCTCAAGCACATGCAATCAAGCGAGGCTATAACTTATCGGATCTGCAAGCACGACAAGTATGCGATAAGGACTTTGATCATTACGATTTGCTATTAGTCATGGACTGGGATAACTACGCCCTGACCGAACAAATGTCACCGGACAATAAGAAACATAAAATTAGACGTTTAACGGAGTTCTGCAAAACCATGCAAGCTGCAGTAGTCCCAGACCCTTATTACAAAGGGGAAGAAGGCTTTGAAGAAGTCTTAGATTTGGTGGAGGATGCCTGCGATGGCCTACTCGAACATATCAAAGCAAGAATATCTACATAAATACTAGCCAAATAATTATTTATCACCACACTCCTACTAACAGTAGGAAATTTCTGACATAAAAATAAGTATTTGCTGATATTCATCGGCATCAATTTAAGGCAAGCTCTTGTTTTTACCGAGTTAACTCAATTGAAAGCAAAGCATGCCTAATCGCTTCGAACCATTAGCCCCTCAAGAACCATCAGAATCAGTGTGTCGCCAAGGAAAGCTGATCTTTAATCCAGATGACCATCATGTGTTCACGCTAACTTGCCATCAGTCATCTGAAAAATTGATGGTGAAAGATAGCGGCATCGGCAGTAATCAATACAAAAGCAAACCAATGAAGATGATTGATATGAAATATCTTGATATCAATAAAAGAGAAAATGATTTGAAATCAGCCCTATTTGAAGATTTGTATAGAAAGATCTCTATGGATCAACTCAGTGACCCACAGAGCCTTTCTGAAAAAACACAACTACCACTAAAAGAAACCTTAGCCATCTATAAGGGCGATCTTAAAAAATTAAGTACCTACATGCTGTTGCATGCCCTCACTCAATTTGGCTATGACATTAATATTTGTATGCGTGCGCGAGAAGCCTATACGCCAGGCTCGATTCATTTTGAATAATGATTAACGTCGCACTGGAGTTTGCCTATAGAACCATCGGCGCAAAAATGTAGCCAAACCTCCACCAATCAACATGCCAAAAGCCATGGGGTTATCTAATAAAAAATACCAAATGCCTTGCCCAGACTCCAATCCACTCTGAATAGTTTGAGCCATTTCACCCAACTCATCAGAGTTAACCAACTTATCAACTAATAATGCGCAAACCTCTTGGCTCATACATCACCTCACAACCTGCCAATCAAAATTAAGGTGGCTAACTTGCCCAAGCCCACAGTAGCTCCAACAGTTAATCTGGTCGCTAACCTAACGCCACGGGCGACAGCGCTGCCGAGTCGTTTTCTTGGTCGTTTTATTGCTCGTTTTCTTGGTATTGTTTCTACGCCAACCTCCACGTTTTTTCTAATGAGACGCTTAGCGCCCAACCGAGCGTTAGGCCTGTTACTTTTTGATGATGATTTCTTAACAAACTGATTCAAAATAAACTCCATGCATGACCTCCGTAAAAGAAATCATGATGAATGTAAATTGAACTGTCTGGGGCTGATTATTGGGTCAGGGATTTCTGAGTTTGATACAGAAAAATCTGACGTAAGCAACTAGGTCTGGGTGCGGCTATTTTGTAATGGTTTTAATAAATCGCGCAAATTATTGTGGTCAATTTCGTGCATGAGCTCTAACAACTCACCCATCTCCCCCTTTGGAAAGCCCTCTCTTGCAAACCAAGCCAAGTAGTTGGCTGGTAAGTCACACAACAACTTGCCAGCATGCTTACCGAAAGGCATTTTCATAATGACAAGTTTTTTTAAGGACTCAGGCGTCATCAAGATTACGGCGCCAAATCGAAGAAAATAACTTCAGCATCTTCAGGATTGCTGAGTTGCAACTCCGACTCTCCATCCATCAATACAGCGTCACCACCTTCAATGGCCTGACCATTGACTGTAATTTTTCCACGCACCAAGTGCAAATAGGCTTTTCTTTGCGGATTTAAGTGCTGATGATGACTATCACCATGGTCAAAAAGACCTGCATACATTTTGGCGTCTGCATAAATAGTGACTGACCCCTGCTCTCCAGTTGGAGATGCGACCAAGCGTAGGGTTTTTCTCTTTTCCTCAGTTGGTATGGTGATCTGTTCATAGCTAGGTGGAATCTCATCTACGCTTGGCTGAATCCAGATTTGCAAAAGATGCGTTTCTTGATCTTTGGCGTGATTGAACTCGCTATGGGACACACCGCTACCAGCACTCATGCGCTGTACATCTCCTGGGGGGATAGACTCAATGTTTCCCATGCTATCTTGATGGGCTAATTCACCAGCCAGCACATAGGTCACAATTTCCATATTTTTATGGCCATGCTTACCAAAGCCCATACCAGCAGCAATGCGATCATCATTGATCACTCTTAAATTACCCCAGCCCATATGCGCTGGATCGTAGTAACTTGCAAATGAAAAAGAGTGGTGCGCCTTTAACCAACCATGATTGGCATAACCACGCTCTTCAGATTTTCTGAGCTTTAACATTCAATTCCCCAATATTGATAGGCAGCCGACCGTTTCCACACAGTCAAAACTTGATTTAACTATCATTTTAGTTAGAAAAAACCAAACTCGCAGACTCTGTTTAAACTAAAGGGCAAGCACACTCAACAATTTTTATCTGGAATCCAATGACCCAACTCCTCACTGCCGAAGAATTAAGATCTTTAGCAACAAAAGGTGGCAAGAATCAAAAATGCCCTAATTGTGCAGATCTATCATGTGCGGGCTGGGAGACCATGCCGAGCTCATTTAATCAGGATGATCTTGAACTTATGGGGACGCTGAAATCAGGTAATGAAGAGCTATGGGATGAATATCACCCTAAGGGCACTCAGATTTGGTCTGCGGATGCACCGATTGCACCCCACTTCCATCCATACAATAAGTGTGATGTTTATGCATGCAAAACATGCGCTACAGCCTACTTAAGATATACAGAGTTTGGTGGCTATTACGTGGATCAGCGCATCAGAGAAGTGAGTCCAAATCTGATTACAGATCAAACCAATTAACGCAAAGCAGAAAAGTCATCAATCAATCGATCTGGATGACAGTCAGCCACAGGTTGACCTAAGTTATAGCCATAGGGCAAAAGCCAAACCTCAACGCCAGCATTTTTAGCAGTAGCAGCATCGATGGATGAATCGCCTACGAATAATGCTTCCTCAGGACGCACACCATATTGTTGTAAACAATGATGAATACCCACAGGATCAGGTTTCTTAGTTGGAAATGTGTCCCCACTGATAACGATATCCATCAAGATATCAAGTTGGTGATATTTAACTAAGGTTTGGGTATGACGACCCTCCTTGTTTGTCACAATAGCTAATTTAGTACCTTGTTCTTTGAGCTCTTGGAGAACTTCACGAACATGGGGATATAAATGGCTCCGAGTCCCACAACGTGCTTTGTAATATGGATCAAATTGTTCAAAGATTTCTTTTAAGCGATCACTGCCTCTAATCGACTCCGCAGGAACCTGCTCTAAATGCGCTAAAGCCTGAATGATGAGCTCTCTAGTGCCGTGACCAATCCAATCATTCACTTGCTTTTGCTGAACTTGGCCCAGCCCAAAATGCTTAAATGTATCGTTAACAGCATCACAGATCTCTAGAGCAGTCTCAACAAGAGTACCGTCTAAATCAAACATGATTAATTTATATTTGTTGCTCATAGTCTCTTTAAATATCTTCTTATTGGTTCAAAAAACGAATTTGACCAGGGTCGATACCCAACTGAACATTCAATCCATTTGAGAATCTAGACAAACCTGCAAAGTGAGTTTGATTAGCAATAATGACATGCTCGCCAAC
>ERZ1034365.1495-NODE-1495-length-11812-cov-3.695185_pt1 | contig 11812 bp, 12 predicted proteins | sample MGYA00520615_ERZ1034365 | MGnify/ENA primary metagenome ERZ1034365 (study PRJEB33736, sample SAMEA104284505) | Azolla filiculoides | biome: Urban; feature: Water surface; material: Ditch water | place: Netherlands | collected 2015-10-28 | depth 0-0.1 m ... | reverse complement strand
GAGCTAAAAAACCAGCCAGCCAGCTTCAAACGCCTCAAAAAGGCTATTATTTGCCACAATTTCGCCTATGGCACCCTTAACTTCCTTCTTTGCAGCCAGTGATTGCCAAGCCTTTTGTGTCTTGCCGGTTTGTCCGCTCGTTACTTCTTCGCCATTGCAATAAATCTGAGGACCCAAGGCGATCAATCTGGTTTGGGGGTGTGGTCGCAAGGATTGCTTACTCAGTCGGCGCTGAAATTCCTTAGCTGAAAGATCATTTGCCGTGCCATCAAAGTAAGCTTGGGGCTTTGGCTCACTCAGATATGCGGCAATGCCAGGCAGAAACGTCTCTACACGATCTAGCTTCAAACCTTTTAATTTTTGTGACACCTGTTTAATAATTTCTTCTGGTAGTTGTTCGGCTGAACCTGTCGCTCTTTGTTGTGGGTCGGCAAAACGCTTTTCTAGCTCTGGAATATCTTCAAGTGATTCAGCTAATCGCCACAAACCTTCTTGTAAGATTTCTTTATAACTTTGCGCTCTAAATCCAACTGACCAGGTTTGGCAACCAGCGTCTAAAGCAATACCATCATGAGCAACATGCGGTGGTAAATACAGCATGTCTCCTGGCTCCAGATCCCACTCCTGCTCAACTTGAAAATGTTTTAGGATCTTCAGAGGCAAATCAGGGCTCAGGCTCAAATCCTTTTGTTCTGAAATGCGCCAGCGCCTGCGACCCGACATCTGAATGAGAAACACGTCATAGGAATCAAAGTGCGGACCAACGCCACCGCCGGGACCGGCAATGCTAATCATTAAGTCATCTAAGCGCGCGTCTGGAATAAAGCGGAACCAGGAGAGAATTGTTGCAGCGGCAGGGTGTCTTGCTTCCATGCCTTGCAGTAGGAGGGTCCAGTCTCGTGACTCGAGTGAAGGGATGGATTTCTTTTTAAATGGCCCATCAGAAAAGGACCAGGGATTGGCTTGAATTAATCTGGATTCAACTACGTCATTACCCGATATGTTGAAAAGCTCTTCTGCTGATATCGGGCTATCGATGGGTTTCCCCATCTGCTTGGCAAGTTCAAAAGCAGGAATGGCGCCGCGCACTAAAAGCGGTTTTTTATGCCAATAGGTTTTCATGAACTGTTGCGGGCTATTGCCCCCCAGAAGCGCCCATGGCTGATCTAGCGGAAGATTTTGGGGTGCCTGCGGTGGCTCGTAGGGCTTGCTCAAGTAAAATGCTGTCATATAAGTAAAAAGCTGTTTAAAACACAATGTCGAATGAATTACGCATGAAGATCGAAAAAAATACCGTTGTATCCCTGCGCTACAAATTAACAGATGCGCAAAACAATATTATCGAGGAACCGGATTCTCCGATGGTATACCTGCACGGCGGTTATGAGGGCACTTTTCCGAAGATTGAAACTTTGCTCGATGGTCAAGACGTTGGTTACGAAGCAAGCATTCAACTTGAGCCTAATGAGGCCTTTGGCGAGTACGATCCCGAGTTATTGAAGATTGAGCCTCGTGCACGCTTTCCAGAGCCCTTGGAAGTAGGTATGCAATTTGAGGGTGTGCCCGATGCTGAAGAGGAAGAGCTTGATCCTAGCGATGCCGATGATGAGCCTTTGATTTATACCGTTACCGATGTGGCTGATAGCCAAGTAGTTTTAGATGGCAATCATCCGTTGGCTGGTATGGCCCTGCGATTTTGGGTGCAAGTAGAAGATATTCGTGCCGCTACTGATGAGGAAATTGAAAATCGCCATCCTGAGGGCGCTGAAGCATTCGCATTTGGAATGCCAGATGATTCCGATGATGAAGATGAAGATGATGAAATCCTAGGCGGTATTACTGATGCCGGTAGTTCATCACCAACCTTGCACTAAATTATTCTTTAAGCCACTCTTTTAAGGCGCCTAGATCGCGCGTGGTATCGCTTGATCCCCTGGCATCGGATGCTGGGGTATTGCTGAGCTTTGCTAGTGCCTTTTCAAGGCTAGCAATTTTGGCCTCTTGCTCCAAGGTTGCATCAATCAAACCTTTTAACGCCATAGAGACGGGATCATCTACATTTGGTGTTACACCATAGGCTGAAAAATATTCTTTAACTTTGCTGTCAGGTTTGCTGGCTTGAGGTAAGTCAGGATGCAAGATGCGTGCGGGTATTCCGACTGCAGTTGCTCCAGCGGGGATTTCTTTTAGCACTACTGCATTTGATCCAACGCGAGCGCCGTCTCCCACGGTAAAGCCACCCAGAACTTTGGCTCCTGCACTAATGACAACACCTTTGCCTAAAGTAGGGTGACGTTTCACCCCTTTATATAAAGAGGTTCCGCCTAAAGTGACGCCCTGATAGATGGTGCAGTCATCACCGATTTCAGTAGTCTCTCCAATCACAATGCCAAGACCGTGGTCCAAAAATACCCGACGACCAATCTTGGCTCCAGGATGAATTTCAATACCGGTGATAAAGCGAGCCAGCATCGACAGGAGTCGAGCAATCCATTTCAGACCCATATTCCACAAGCCATGCGAGGCTCGATGTATCCATACGGCATGCAAACCTGGATAGCAAGTGATGACCTCGAGACGATTTCTCGCGGCGGGGTCGCGAACAATAATGGAGTCGACTTGGTCGAAAAGCGAATTAAACATGCATCGATTTTAACGGGTAAAGGCCAAATTTATTTTCTTAAGAGCATCTGCTTGGCAATGCCACGCAGAAGGTCGATTTCTTCTTTGTGAAGACGCGTTCTTGCAAACAGCGCTTGTAAGCGAGGCATGAGCTTCTTTGGATTGGATGGATCAAGGTAGCCAATCGCCTCCAGTCCTTCGCGCCAGTGCTCCAACATGGCAGCCACCGCTGCTGGGTCCGCAAAATCGACCGGTTCTAAATTGCCGCCCAAAGGTGCAGAGTCTGAATCTTCGCTTAGAGACTCTCTAAGTGTGAAGGCGCAAACCATCAGCGCTTGAGCAAGGTTCAGCGAGGGATACAGTGGATTTGCATCAAGCCATACTCGGTGAGTGCAAAGTGATAGATGGTGGTTATCGAGCCCGGTTCGCTCTGGACCAAATAGTAGGGCAACCCTCTGCTTACCTTCAATAGCCGCCTGTATTAGGGGGCGTGCATCTTGCCAATTTAAGGCCGGTGGCCCAAATTCACGATCGCGGCTGGTTAGCCCCAGGACAAGTGCACAGTCTTGTACGGCGGATTCTAGGGAGGCAGATTCTTGACTAGATTCCAAGATATCAGCGGCTCCGCTGGCCAAAGCTATTGCCTCAGGTGCCTGGGCAACCCCTGTAATTTTTGGGGAAATTAGCCGCAGATCCTTAAACCCCATGGTTTTGAGTGCGCGTGCAGCCGAACCGACATTTCCGGGGTGGCTGGTTTCAACTAGGACCCAGCGAATTAACTGTGCGTGTGCGGTATTCATATCAACAGGAATTCTCTAGAGGCTTTGGAGATCAAATGAGCAATCGTTTAGAATCAGGGTGTTAGCTCCTTATTGTCCTGCAGTTTGCAATTTGGTGAGCTTGTTCTTATTTAATTTGTCCATCAATACTATGCATCCCATGTTAAATGTGGCCGTTAAGGCTGCCCGTCGTGCCGGAACCGTGATTAATAGAGCTTCTCTCAATTTAGAGCGCCTCCAGGTTGACCGCAAACAACATAATGACTTTGTAACCGAGGTGGACAGACAGGCTGAAGCGGCCATTATTGAAACGCTCAGCGAAGCTTATCCAACGCATGGCTTTTTAGCTGAAGAGACTGGTGCTCAAAATGCGGATGCTGAAAACGTATGGATCATCGATCCCTTAGATGGCACAACGAACTTTATCCATGGTTTCCCGCAATATGCAGTTTCGATTGCTCTGTCAGTGAATGGGGTAACCCAGCAAGCTGTAGTGTATGACCCAACTCGCGACGAACTTTTTACCGCTACACGAGGTGCGGGCGCCTATCTAGATCGTCGGCGTTTACGTGTCGCGACTCAAGATCGTTTAGCTAATTCTTTGCTGGGCACTGGCTTTCCTTATCGCGAAGATCAGGACTTGGAAAAGTATTTAAAAATCTTTGCAGACATGTCACGCAATTGCGCTGGTCTGCGTCGTCCAGGTGCCGCATCTCTAGATTTAGCCTACGTTGCAGCCGGTCGTTACGATGGATTTTTTGAGAGCGATCTCAAGCCATGGGATATGGCTGCAGGCGCTTTATTAATTACTGAGGCTGGTGGCCTAATCGGTAATTACCGTGGTGAAGAAGGTTTCTTGCAAAGCGGTGAAGTGATGTGTGCAAACCCACGCATCTTTGCACAAATGGTGCAGTGCCTGTCTAAATACTCAAGCTGCTAAATTCAGTAGGTGAATTACGCTTTAATCAAATCGGCGTAATGCACACCGTTTTGATTAATGAGTAGCGCACTTGCGCGTGGTCGTCCACTCTCTGGGTGATCTAAATCCCAATCTGACAGTACCCAGCGTTGCCATGTTTGGTCTATCAGATGTTCCTCATGATGTTTGGGTAGGTGGGTGTGACCATGAATCAACTGATTTCCGGCCTGATCTCTTAAGACTGCAGCACAGGCTGCAAGGGTGACATCTGTTTTGGCTTGCGCACCATCAACGGCAGAGTTCATCGCACGTTGGTATTGCGCACCACTATTGCTACGTAGTTGATTGGCAATCGAGCGACGCCAGTTCAGGGGCAATCTCAAGAATAGTTTTTGGATCCATGGTTTGCGAACCCATCCGCGGAAAACTTGATAGCCAATGTCAGCCGTACACAGCGAGTCACCGTGACACAGCACATACTCAGAGCCGGCAACATTGATTTTGCTTGGATCAGTCAATAAGGTCATGCCGGTTTTACTCAAGAAATGCTTGCCGACTAAAAAATCTCTATTGCCATGAAGGTAATAGGTTTTGACTTTGGTAGAAAGTGTTGCGAGCGCATGTTTTACTTCTTGTTGAAAGGGTGAGTGTAGGGCGGCATCGTCACCAACCCAATACTCAAATAAGTCACCCAAGATGAATACAGCTTCTACCTTAGGCGCATCTTTTTCACAAAAATCGAAGAATCGTTGCGCCGTCAAGGGCATTGACGGCGTGAGATGTAAATCCGAAATGAGCAGCGCGCTCGCGTATTGCGGAATCATTACTCGAGAACCGTTGCCTTTTCAATAACAACGTCTTCAGCGGGAACATCTTGATGAAATCCAGAGTTACCAGTCTTCACTTTGCGGATGACATCAACCACATCAAGACCATCAGTCACCTTGCCAAATACAGCATAACCCCAGCCCTGGGCATTTGGGGCGGTATGGTTTAAGAAATCATTGTCATTTACGTTAATGAAAAATTGGGCTGTAGCAGAGTGTGGGTCGCTGGTGCGTGCCATCGCCACTGTGCCACGTTCATTTTTGAGGCCATTATTTGCCTCATTTTCAATTTGAGCGCCAGAAGATTTTTCTTTGAGGCCAGCAGTCATCCCGCCGCCTTGAATCATAAAGTTATCAATCACGCGATGAAAAATGGTGCCATCGTAGTGACCACTTTTCACATACTCTAAAAAATTTGCAACGGTCTTCGGTGCTTTAGCCGCATCTAGTGTGAGGGTGATATCACCCTTATTGGTTTTGAGTAAAACTTGAGCCATGATGAATTAACTTTCTGGTGAGTTAGTAGATAAAAACAGTAAAAAATTATTTGGATTCTGGTGCAGCTGGAGTGGCTGGCGCAGCCACCTTTTTAGGTGGCTTTAGTATTTCCATTAAAGCTTTTGCACGGTTGGTGTATTGGCGCTGATTCAGTGCTGCATCTTTTGCGGCATTGTCATAAGCCTGTGCCCCAAGCCGAATATAGACTTCGCCTAAGTTGGCTGAGGCAACTGTATAAGTGGGGCGCAATTTTAGGGCGAGCTCTAAATAATCTCGCGCTTCAATCCAATTGCCTTGATTTGCTGCTAGTGCTGCCAAGTTGTTATAAGGCTCAGGTAGCTCTGGAAACTGCTGGGTAATTTCAATCAAGGTCTTTTTAGCTGGGCCCCACTGGCGGAGTTCAATCTGCATACGTGCTTTAAGGTAACGAAGTTGAACATTGCCTGGGGTTTTCTTAAGGCGTTGATCAATCTGGTCAATCGCTTCCGGATATTTTTTAGCTTTAACCAGCTTTTCGATATCTGATGGAACACCATTTTTAGTGACTGGATCAGGCTCAATAATTAGAAACGAAAGAAATGGAACGGCTACAGAGTCTGAGAGCTCGGAGTTGAATTGATCGTATCCAGCGTCATTCCCGGCTAGTCTCGGGGGGTCATTAGGACCATATGAGCCCAAATAGGGCGCTTGAGTACCTTGTGCTGTAGCGGGAGCGCTATTTAGGGCCTTGATTTCAGCATCTGCCAGCTGTTGACCAGGGGTGCTGCAGCCTGCAAGTAGTAAGGCGGCAAAAATAGTGCTCAAGCCAGCTAAATGGGCTGGACGTACTGAAAAAAGGTTAACTGGCATAGGGGGTGGGGTGAAAAACGGGCTCATTCGATATACTCAGCGCTCAGTCTAACAAATTGGCGCTACTTGCCCACCTTTATAGCCCCTATGCTGCAAATCTATAACACTCTCAGTCGTTCTAAACAGGCCTTTAAACCCATCGAGCCGGGCAAGGTGAAGATGTATGTCTGTGGAATGACGGTCTATGACTTTTGCCATATTGGCCATGCCCGGGTGATGATTGTGTTTGATATGGTGGTGCGCTGGTTAAGGGCGAGTGGCTACGAAGTCGTTTATGTCCGCAACATCACCGATATTGATGACAAGATCATCAATCGTGCAATTGAGAATGGCGAGCCAATCTCTGCTCTGACACAGCGTTTTATTGACGCTATGCATGCTGACTCAGACGAGTTGGGTTTGATGCATCCAGACCATGAGCCCCGCGCAACCGATTACATAGCGCAGATGCAGGGCATTATCGGCCGCTTGATTGAAAAAGAATTGGCCTATCAAGGCGAGGATGGCGATGTCAATTTCGCTGTTCGGCTATTCCCAGAATACGGTCGCCTTTCTGGAAAATCCCTAGATGAATTAAATGCTGGTGAGCGTGTCGCTGTTGGGGGTGGCAAACGTGACCCCTTGGATTTTGTTTTGTGGAAGAGCGCAAAGGTAGAGGAACCTGCTGATACGCGCTGGAAATCCCCTTGGGGTGAAGGGCGTCCTGGTTGGCATATCGAGTGTTCTGCTATGTCTTGTGATTTGTTGGGCGAGCACTTTGATATACATGGTGGCGGCGCTGATTTACAGTTTCCGCATCACGAGAATGAAATTGCTCAGAGCGAGGGAGCTCTCTATGGCCAAGACCATAAAGCAAGTGATGCACCATTTGTAAATTACTGGATGCATAACGGCCACATTCGGGTGAATGAAGAAAAGATGTCCAAGTCATTGGGCAATTTTTTCTTAATCCGTGATGTACTGAAAAATTTTGATCCCGAGGTTCTACGCTTCTTTATGTTGCGCGCACACTATCGCAGCCCGATTAACTATAGCGACGCTCAGCTTGAGGAAGCTCGCTCTGGTTTAGTGCGTCTTTACACAGCCTTAGCCCAAGCGCCGATTGGCAATCAGGCTGTAGACCCCCATTCATCATGGGCAAAGCGCTTTGCTGATGCAATGAATGATGACTTCAATACACCCGAGGCTATCGCAGCATTATTTGATTTGGCAAGCGAGGTCAATCGTGCACAGGGTGATGAGAAGGCCCATTTGGCCAGTATCTTGAAAGGTCTTGCTGGAACGCTCAATTTCTTGCAGCGTGATCCAACTGTATTTTTGCAAGAGGGTTCTCGAGGTGGTGATGCAGCTTTATCTGCCATTGATATTGAGGAGCAGATTGCCGCCCGAATTAACGCCAAGCAGGCCAAAGATTTCGCAAAAGCAGATTTAATTCGTAAAACTTTATTGGAGCAGGGCGTAGTATTGGAAGACAAGCCGGGTGGTCTCACCGAATGGCGTAGAAGTTAAAGTTTAGTAATTCAAATTGTGATTGAGAATGTATTTTGACTAAAGTAGTTGAGCAAGCCATTTTTGAAGAAGTAGCTCCAGAGTATTGGGAGCAAGCTTGTGCTGAGTTGATGAAGCATGACCGTATTCTAAAAAAATTAATTCCGAAACATGGTTCTGGTTTTCTGAAAACGCGTGGTGATGCATTTACAACTCTAGCAAGAGCAATTGTTGGTCAGCAAATTTCTGTAGCTGCAGCTCAGACTGTTTGGAATAGAGTGTTGCTGGCTTCAAAAAATAAAGTAAACCCCAAAAATATTCTTTCCTTAAGTATTGAAGATTTGCGTGCAGCTGGCTTGTCCGGTCGCAAAGTGGAATACATCCGTGATTTGGCTGAACACTTCGACTCAGGTCGTTTGCATGCCAATCAGTGGAAAGGGATGGAAGACGAGGCCATCATCAAAGAATTGTGTGAAATTCGGGGTATTGGCCGCTGGACGGCTGAAATGTTCCTCATGTTCAACATGATTCGCCCCAATATCCTCCCTTTGGACGACGTAGGCCTCATAAAGGCCATTTCCCTCAATTACTTCAGTGGAGAGCCTGTCAGCAGGCATGAAGCCCGTGAAGTGGCTGCAAATTGGGCCCCTTGGCGCACGGTTGCCACCTGGTATATGTGGAGAAGTATCGACCCCGCTCCCGTTGAATATTAAAATCAAGCTATGAAAACGACTTTCCTGGATTTTGAGCAGTCAATCGCTGAACTAGAGTCAAAGATTGAAGAGCTGCAATTTGTGCAAGATGAATCATCTGTAGACATTTCTGATGAGATCAAAACGCTTACTGAAAAAAGTCAGCAACTAACTAAAGACATTTATGCCAACTTAAGCCCATGGCAGGTCTCGCAAGTTGCACGTCATCCACAGCGTCCTTACACCCTGGATTACGTGAGTGCATTGTTTACGGATTTTCATGAGCTTCATGGTGATCGCAATTTTGCAGATGATCAATCCATCATTACTGGCTTAGCCCGTTTTGAGAATCAGCCTTGTGTAGTAATTGGCCATCAAAAAGGTCGCGACACTAAAGAGCGTGCTCTCAGAAACTTTGGTATGAGTCGCCCTGAGGGTTACCGTAAAGCAAAGCGGGTGATGCGCTTAGCTGAAAAATTTAAATTACCGGTGTTCACTTTTGTTGACACACCGGGTGCATTTCCGGGTATCGATGCAGAAGAGCGCAATCAATCTGAGGCGATTGGACATAATCTGTATGTTCAGGCTGAGTTAGAGGTTCCCATCATTGCCACCATTATTGGTGAAGGCGGTTCCGGCGGTGCATTAGCAATCGCCATGGGTGATGTGGTGTTGATGTTGCAAAACTCTACCTACTCTGTGATTTCTCCTGAAGGCTGCGCATCCATTCTCTGGAAGACTGCTGATAAGGCGCCAGAGGCTGCTGAGCAGTTGGGTTTGACTGCTCAACGTTTAAAGGCACTCGGCTTGATCGACAAGATCGTGGCTGAGCCAACCGGCGGCGCACATCGTGACTATGACACCATGATGAGCAGCATGCGTAAAGCTTTGACTGAGTCACTCAAGACCTTCGATGGTATGAAAGTGGATGCGCTTCTTGAGCGTCGCCATGAACGCCTAATGAGTTATGGCAAGTTCAAGGAAATCGAAGCCAAGTCTTAAGGCAAAACCCAAAGCAGCCAAGCGTATTGGGCTTGCCTTAAGTGGTGGGCTTGATTCGGTTGTGTTGCTCGATACCGTTTGTAAGGCGGTTCAATCAAATTCCGCTGCAGAGTCAACTGAGGTTTGGGTCTTTCATATTCATCATGGACTTCAAAAGTCCGCTGATCAGTGGCTAGAGTTTTGTGAGAAGCTCGCCAAAAAATACCAAGTGCATTTTGATTTCCGTTTATTGCATTTCGCAGATCAATCCCAGGGCAATATTGAAGCCAGGGCAAGGGCAGAGCGCTATGACGCTTTAACTGACTTATGTGTTGAGCATGGCATTCAAGATTTGCTATTGGCGCACCACCAAAATGACCAAGCTGAAACCGTGCTCTTGCAACTCCTGCGAGGTTCAGGTGTAGCGGGTTTATCGGGTATGCCGCTCAATCGTGCCAATGCTAAAGGCAATCAGTCTATTACCCTCTGGCGACCTTTATTAAATCAAAGCAAGGCCGAGCTAGAGGCCTACGCCAAAGAGTACAAACTCAAATGGGTGGAGGATCCAAGTAATCAGAATACGCGCTATCGCCGCAATGCGCTCCGTAAAGAAATTATTCCAAGGCTAGAAAAAATTCAGCCGGGCGCAATTACCAACCTGGCTCGCAGTGCAGATTTACTTGCCCAGTCGCAGTTGCTGCTTGATCGCTTGGCGAAGCAAGATGGTAAAAATATCCTTCAAGGTAAGAACATAAAGCTAGAACCTCTTTTATTGCTTGCTAAGAGAGATAAACCCGCTGCTAATAATCTACTGCGTTACTGGCTCAAGTTAAATGATTTAGCCATGCCATCCCAGGAGCGTCTTGAGTCTTGGTGGAAAGATCTGATGGCTGTAAAGCCGGATTCAAGCCTGGAGTGGCGGCATGATGAAGCAAGCATTTATTTGTGGCGCAGTACTTTGCAAGCAGCCGAGCAAAGAGTTGGGCGATGGGTGTTTCAGAATGTGCCTGCACGAAGCAAGTCACTTGGTTTACCTGCCAACTGGGTTGAAGAGGCCAAAGCGCAAGGCCTTGTTGAGGAGAGATTGCGTCAAGGGGCAGAAAAGATCCAAATTAAGTCCAATACCCCACGCAAAACACTCAAGAATCTTTTTCAGGAGTCAGGCACGCCACCTTGGGAGCGTCAGGCGCCGCTGCTCTATATCAATGATCAGCTTATAGCGGTTGCTGGAGTAGGGGTGAGCTACCCGCATTTAGCGCTTACCGGCAAGCGAGTGCTTCCGGTATATCAATACAAGGCTTAGCACAGCCATAAAACCCTGTAAAATAAGCCCCTTTTAGACCCTAGGGAATGTAATTCCCAATAAATAGACAATACGACGGTTTTTATGGCTCTTATCGTTCATAAGTATGGTGGCACCTCAATGGGCTCAGTTGAGCGCATTCAGAATGTCGCTAAACGCGTTGCCAAGTGGATGCGTGCAGGTCACCAGGTAGTTGTGGTGCCTTCTGCTATGTCTGGCGAAACTAATCGTTTGCTTGGTTTAGCTAAAGATATCAATCCAGATGCAAATCCACGCGAACTCGATCAAATTGCCTCTACAGGCGAGCAGGTCAGCTCTGGCTTATTGGCCTTAGCATTGCTGCGCGAAGGTGTTGACGCGGTCAGTTATGCTGGTTGGCAAGTAACAGTCCACACGGATTCCTCATTTACTAAAGCCCGTATCAAGAGTATTGATGACAAGAAAATTCTTGCCGATCTCAATGCTGGACGTGCTGTTGTTGTCACTGGTTTTCAGGGTGTTGATCCAGATGGCAATATCACCACTTTAGGCCGTGGTGGTTCTGACACATCTGCTGTTGCAATGGCTGCAGCGCTTAAGGCTGATGAGTGCTTAATTTATACGGACGTTGATGGTGTTTATACGACTGATCCACGCGTATGTGAGGATGCTCGTCGCCTAGATAAAATTACTTTTGAAGAAATGCTAGAGATGGCAAGTCTAGGTTCAAAGGTGTTGCAGATTCGTTCAGTCGAGTTTGCTGGCAAGTACAAAGTTAAAACCCGTGTTCTGTCATCACTGACAGATCCGTTGATGCCCCTTGATCAAGAGATGAAGTCGGGCACCTTGATTACATTTGAAGAGGACAGCACTAT
>ERZ1034365.1494-NODE-1494-length-11815-cov-3.281138_pt1 | contig 11815 bp, 10 predicted proteins | sample MGYA00520615_ERZ1034365 | MGnify/ENA primary metagenome ERZ1034365 (study PRJEB33736, sample SAMEA104284505) | Azolla filiculoides | biome: Urban; feature: Water surface; material: Ditch water | place: Netherlands | collected 2015-10-28 | depth 0-0.1 m ... | reverse complement strand
GCGTTTCATCACGGGACTTTGATGGCAAGTCACTGGGCAAGCCGCACGAGCCAGCAGTTGCCCGAGCCCGCTGGCAGGCTATGCGTGGCCGAGCCGGAACTCTGTTTTCTGGTCACTGGGTAATTGATAACCGAAATCCGGTGGCGGGCCAGCTGAGCCCTGCCAATGGCCGTGTTTCTAGCTCAATTGTGCACTTCGCCGACATAACCGATGCCGAGATTGATGCCTATGTGGCAACCGGTGAACCCCTGAAGGTTGCCGGAGCCTTCACGATTGATGGCCTGGGCGGTGCGTTTCTGAGATCAATCGAGGGCGATGCCCACACGGTAATTGGGCTAAGCCTGCCAACATTACGTGATTTGGTGAATGGGCTTGGGGCAGATTACGTATCGCTGTGGAATAAATAGTCGCGGAACTAGACCTTTTCACAACAGATTCCAGATTTTTTTGTGATTTTGGGCCAATAAATGGCCCTTTTTAGCCAATAGGCTTGTGAATTATGACTTCAAGCCCAAAAAAGATCACCAAAGTCCTTATTGCGAACCGCGGAGAAATTGCCGTTCGCATCGCAAGAGCGGCCAAGGATGCTGGAATCCTTTCCGTTGCGGTTTACGCCGATCAGGACCGCGATGCAATGCACGTGAAGTTGGCCGATGAGGCTTACGCCCTGCACGGCACCACCGGGCCAGAGACCTATCTGGTAATTGAGAAGATCATGGGCATCGCCAAGAAATCTGGCGCCGATGCAGTTCACCCTGGATACGGATTCTTGGCCGAGAACGCAACGTTTGCTCAGGCTGTTATTGATGCGGGTCTGATTTGGATTGGCCCATCACCTAAGGCCATCGAACAACTTGGCGACAAAGTCTCTGCGCGTCACGTTGCCGAGAAGGCCGGCGCACCTCTTGCACCTGGAACCCTTGACCCAGTTTCTGGAGCTTCCGAAGTTTTGGATTTTGTAAAGCAGTTTGGTTTGCCGGTTGCCATCAAGGCGGCATTTGGTGGTGGTGGCCGCGGAATCAAGGTTGCTTATAAAGAAGAAGAAGTTGCCGAACTTTTTGAATCAGCAACTCGTGAGGCGATTGCGGCATTTGGTCGTGGCGAATGTTTCGTAGAAAAGTATCTAGAGAAGCCACGCCACGTTGAGACCCAGTGTCTTGCCGATGCCTACGGAAACGTAGTTGTTGTTTCTACTCGCGACTGCTCACTGCAGCGTAGACACCAGAAACTTGTTGAAGAAGCTCCAGCCCCGTTCCTAACCAAAGATCAGATTGATCGCCTTTACGCTTCGTCAAAAGCAATTTTGAAAGAAGTTGGCTACCAGGGCGCCGGAACTTGCGAGTTTTTGGTTGCCCAAGACGGAACCATTTCGTTCCTGGAGGTAAACACACGCCTGCAGGTTGAGCACCCAGTTTCTGAAGAAGTCACCGGCATAGACCTTGTGCGTGAGCAGTTCCGTTTGGCCGAAGGCGGAGTACTTGATTATGACGATCCTGTCATTAAGGGTCACTCTTTTGAGTTCCGAATTAACGGTGAAGATGCCGGCCGCAACTTTATGCCAGCCCCCGGACCGGTTCACGTTTTCAAAGCACCTTCAGGACCAGGTGTTCGCGTAGACACCGGTGTTGAATCTGGCGATGTAATCTCTGGCTCGTTCGACTCTATGGTTGCAAAACTTATTGTGACCGGTGCAACTCGCGAAGAAGCTCTTGCACGCTCTCGCCGCGCACTTGCCGAGATGGAAGTTGCCGGGCTACCAACTGTGCTTCCTTTTCACAGAAAGATTGTTAATGACCCAGCATTTATAGGTGATGCTGCGGCAAACAAGTTTGGAATTTACACCCGATGGATTGAAACCGAATGGGTAAACGATATTCCAGCATGGAGTGGAGTTGCCGAAGCTGGCGAAGAGCCGGCCGAGCGCAACAACGTGGTTGTTGAAGTTGATGGCAAGCGTATTGAAGTGTCACTGCCCAAGCGCCTGTTGGGTGCCACAGCGGCAAGCGGTGTGTCGGCGGGCCACGCGCCAAAGCGCAAGAGCCACTCGCACGCCACTGCCGGTGGTGGCAGTGGAAACAGCATCAAAGCACCAATGCAATCAACCGTGGTGAAGATTGCCGTTGCCGTTGGCGAAACCGTTCAAGAAGGCGATCTAGTGGTGGTGCTTGAAGCCATGAAGATGGAGCAGCCAATCAACGCGCACAAGGCAGGAACGATTAAGTCAGTTAGCGCAGAAGTTGGCACCACAGTTCCAGCTGGAACCGTTCTGCTAGAAATCGAGTAATTAAACGTTTGGCTTGTGCAAAGCACGAGCGGCGTTGCTGATGGTTTCGCTTAGCGATGGGTACACGGTAAAGGTGCGAGCCAACTCATCGGCGGTCAAGCGGTTTTCAATTGCAATTGCAATTGAGTAGATCAGGTCAGATGCACGTGGGGCAACGATAACGCCGCCAATTACGGTGCCGCCGGTTGAACAAATCAATTTAATAAAACCAACGTCAATGCCCTGCATCTTGGCACGAGGGTTTGCGTTTAGATCAATCTTTTCAACGTAGCCGTTTACCTTGCCATCTTTGATGTCTTGTTCCATCCAGCCAACAGAGGCAATTTCTGGAGCAGTGAAAACATTTGATGCCACATTGCGAACCTCTGTTGGAGTTGCGACATCCCCCATGGTGTGGAACACGGCAGTTCGGCCCTGCATAGCGCTAACCGAGGCAAGCGGCAAGAAGGTACTGCAGTCACCAACTGCGTAAACATTTGCGCGTGAGGTGCGGGCAACTTTATTAACCTGAACGTGTCCAGATTCGGTAAGTACCACTCCGGCTTCTTCAAGACCAAGACCAGCGGTGTTTGGAATTGAACCAACCGCCATCAAACAGTGTGAACCCTTTAGAACAGAACCATCGGCAAGAGTAACCTCTACCCCATCACCGGTGTTTACAACTTTTTCTGCACGAGTCTTGTTCATCACGTTGATACCGTTTTTGCGGAACACGTGCTCAAGAAGTTGAGCCGCATCGGCGTCGTTGCCTGGCAAAACTGTGTCGCGGCTTGAAACCAAAGTTACCTGGCAACCCAAAGCCCGATATGCAGAAGCAAACTCGGCACCGGTGACACCGGAACCCACCACAATCATGTGCTCTGGAAGTTCATCTAGGTTGTAGAGCTGAGTCCACGTAAGAATTCTCTTGCCGTCTGGTTTTGCGGTATCAAGCTGACGCGGGTGACCACCCACGGCAACAATGATGGTTTTGGCTTCTAGGCGTTCAGACTTTCCGTCTTCAATTGCGTCTACAACTACGTGGTGGTTTCCATCAAGGCGGCCCATGCCGTCAATTACTCGGACACCGGCTTGAACCAACTGCTCTTGCATGTCTTCAGATTGAGTGTGGGCAAGATTCAAAAGTCTTTGGTTAACTAACCCAAGGTCTATCTCGGTTTTTGGGTTTACCTTTTTGCCGTCAATAGAGAAGTACACACCAAGGCTCTCGGCGTGAGCCACGCGCTGTGCGGCTTCGGCGGTTGCGATCAAAGTCTTCGACGGCACAACATCGGTGAGTACTGCGGCACCGCCAACCCCCGAGCGTTCAATAAGGGTGACTTCGGCGCCAAGCTGAATTCCAGCCAATGCTGCCTCGTAGCCGCCAGGGCCACCGCCAATAATGACGATGTGGTGTTTTTTGATTTCTTTATCGCTCACTTACCCCATTCTGCCAGTCGTAGACTCGAACTATGAACAACCCACTAGATGATTCAGCGGCGAATCCCTTTGAAATTGCCGCCCAGGCAGCCGCAACCATTGCTCAACTAACCGGTGTTGCAAAGCACGACATAGCCCTAACTTTGGGTTCCGGCTGGGCCAAAGCCGCTGATTTGATCGGCGAGACAGTGGCAACCATTGAAGCCAAAGAAATTATTGGTTTCTCGGCACCCGCAGTTCAAGGTCACGTAGCAACCATTCGCTCAATCAAGCTTCCTAGCGGAAAACATGCCCTGGTTCTAGGTGCACGTACGCACTATTACGAGGGTCACGGTGTTCGCAGAGTTGCTCACGGTGTAAGAACTGCCGCTGCAGCCGGAGTGAAAACCATGATTCTTACCAACGGTGCCGGCGGCATCAAAGAAACCTGGAAGCCGGGGTCACCAGTTTTAATCAGCGATCACATTAACCTAACTGCCGACAGCCCACTTGAGGGCGCAACTTTTATTGACCTCACCGATTTGTATTCAAAGCGTCTGCGTGAGTTGGCCCGCACAGTAGATTCAGATCTTGACGAAGGTGTTTACTGCCAGTTCCGCGGCCCACACTATGAGACCCCGGCCGAGGTTCAAATGGCAAAAAACATTGGCGGTCACATTGTTGGCATGTCTACTGCGCTTGAGGCAATCGCGGCTCGCGAGGCTGGAATGGAAATTCTTGGGCTCTCACTAATTACAAACTTGGCTGCCGGTATTCAAAAAGAACCCCTGAGTCACGCCGAGGTTTTGCAAGCTGGAAAAGACGCCGAGGCTCGCATCAGTGAGTTGCTGGCGCAGATTGTGGCAAAACTTTAATCATGAATTTGCAACAAGATCAGCAATTAGCCGAGGCCGTTGCATGGGCTGCTCAGGATCCTGATTTAGAAACTAAAAATGAGCTGCTTGAACTAATTGAAGCCAAAGACTTTGCGGCAATCGCAGATCGTATGGGCAGCCGCTTAGATTTTGGCACTGCGGGGCTGCGCGGTGAGCTTGGCGCCGGGCCCAACCGCATGAACCGCGTATTGGTAGCTCAAGCGGCTGCCGGTATTCGTGACTACGTTCTTGAGCACTTCACCAACTCGCCGTCTGTGGTTATTGGTTTTGATGGTCGCATCAATAGTGAAATTTTTGCAAAAGATTCGGCCCAGATTTTTGCCGCTGCCGGAATTCGCACAATGCTGTTTGACGGTGTAGTACCAACCCCGGTTTTAGCTTTCGCAGGAAAACACCTAAATACCTCGGCGGCAATTATGGTTACTGCCTCACACAACCCACCGCGCGACAACGGCTACAAGGTTTACCTTGGTGGCAGTAACGGCGGCTCACAAATTATTTCACCCACCGATAAAGAAATTGCCGAGAAGATTCGCGCAATTGCCGGAACCCAAACTTTTGACTCCATAGCAAAAAGCGCGGATTACGAGATCATCGGTGACGACATGCGTAATGCCTACGTGCAAGAAACAGCCAGCATCACCGGTGAAATAAAAAATGGTAAATCACTGAAGATTGTGTACACCGCAATGCACGGAGTTGGCTGGCACGTTGTTGAGAAACTTTTTGCCGCCGTTGGTCTGGCTAGGCCAATTACAGTTGACGCCCAGTTGCTTCCCGATGGAAATTTTCCAACGGTAGCTTTTCCAAATCCTGAAGAACCTGGGGCAATGGACTTAAGTTATGCCAAGGCCCGCGAGGTTGGCGCAGATTTAATTTTGGCTAATGACCCAGATGCTGATCGTCTTGCGGTTGGTATTCCAGACCAATCGGTGAGCGCTGGCTGGCGCAGGCTTAGCGGCGACGAGATTGGCCTAATCTTGGGCCACCAGATAGCCAAGCGCCAAGTGGCGCAGGGCAAAACCGGAACGCTTGCCTGCTCTATTGTTTCTAGTTCTGTGCTTAGTCAAGTGGCCAAGCGCTTTGGACTGGCATACCAAGAGACACTGACCGGCTTTAAGTGGATCTCTAAGGTTGAAAACTTAGCCTTTGGATTCGAAGAGGCTCTTGGCTACTGCGTTGACCCAAGCCGCACACCAGACAAAGATGGAATCTCAGCGGCCCTACTAATTGCAGAGCTGGCAACCGGCTTAGCTCTAGAGAATAAGACCCTGGAAATCCACTTGGCAGAACTTGGTGAGCTTTACGGTCACTATGCCACTGGCCAAATTTCAATCAGAGTTACCGATGTATCGGTAATAGCAAATTTGATGAGCAAACTCAGAAACCAACCGCCTTCACAAATCAGCGGGGTTGATGCCAAGTTCACAGATCTCAATTTGGCAACTGCGCAACTTGGCGCCACCGATGGACTGAGATTTGACTTGGCCGACGGTCGAAGAGTTATTGTTCGACCATCTGGTACAGAACCTAAATTAAAGTGCTACCTGCAAGCCGTGGGAAGTTCAAAACAGCAGGCTACCGAGTCTTTAGCCTCTTTAAATGAAGCAATGCAGGAACTTCTAAAGTAAAAACTTTAAAGAAGAGACGCGCTTAGTTTTTTAGTCAGCTCTTCTAAATCAAAGAAGTGATCAATTGTGATGACCTCTGAAGGTAACCCGGTAAGCAACTGAGCCAAATCTGGTGTGGTCAAAATTACTTGAGCATCTCGCGATTCGCGCGCGGTTTTCATATCGGTGGCCTCGACTGTGGCCTCAATACCAAGTTGAGCTAAAACCTTTTCAGCGTTCATCTTTAGCAGTACTGATGTGCCGATGCCCATGCCACAAACCGCAATTATCTTCATGAGTCCATTCTGCCTTGCAGATCTAGAACAAAGCGCGAATGTGTTCGGTATCTACTGCATTTAACAGGGAATTAACAGTAGGTTCATCGCTGAGCAAGGCCGATAGCTCGGCAAGCAACTCAATGTGTGAATCATGATCAACAGCGCAGAGCCCAATTACCAAACGAACCGGATCGTTTGCCAAGTTTTGAAATTCAATAGGTTCCGCAAGTGTGATCAAACTTAATCCAGTTGACAGCACAGCATCAGATGGCTTCGAATGAGCTAGGGCTATTCCCGGAGCAATTACAAAATACGGCCCGTGAGTTTCAAGAACCTCAACCATTTCACTTACGTACTGTGGTGTAGCGCGGCCGCTGGCAACCAACAATTCACCCGATAACTCAATTGCGTGTTCGCGATCTAGCGCAACCGCGGAAACGCGAATTGAATGTTCTGCAAATGCCTCAGCAAGTCTGGCGAAAGCCATGGCTACTTTCCAAAGTTGCGAGCCAACTCAAAGCCATCGTTGATCATCTCAATTAGTTCTTCGCGATCATCGATTGCCTGGAATGCGCCCTCGGCAGCATTCATCTGGAAAATCTCTAGGTCATCAAGGTTGTAACCAAAAGTGTCTACCAGCAGTTCCATTTCGCGGGTTAGCGAGGTTCCGCTCATCAGGCGGTTATCGGTGTTTACGGTCACCTTGAAACCAAGGTCGTAAAGAATATCGAATGGGTGATCTGCCATAGTTTCGCCAAGCAAAGAAATTGCTCCGGTCTGTAGGTTTGAAGAAGGTGAGGTTTCTAGCACAATGCCGCGATCGTGCACCCACTCTGCTACCGGACCAAGAACCACCAAATCGGTTTCGCCATCGGTGCGGCTGAACATGATGTCTTCGACAATGCGAACACCGTGACCAAGGCGAAGTGCACGACCAGAAACCATGGCGTCTTTGATGCTCTCAATTCCATCGGCCTCACCCGCGTGCACGGTAACCGGGAACAACTCGTTAGCTAGGTAGTCAAAAGCAACCTTATGGCGGCTTGGCAAGAAGCCCTTTTCGGCTCCGGCGATGTCAAAGCCAACCACTCCGTTATTGCGGTGACGAACGGCCAGTTCGGCAATCTCAAGACCGCGGTCGGCATGGCGCATGGCGGTAACCAATTGACCGGTGCGAATAAAGCCACCTTGGCCCTCAACCAGCTGCATGCCTTCTTCAAGACCATCTTGAACAGCCTCTACGGTTTCATCTAGCGTCAATCCGCGAGTTAGGTGTTGCTCTGGCGCCCAGCGAATCTCACCGTAGATTACGCCGTCGTTGGCAAGGTCTAATACAAACTCACGTGCCACACGGGTTAGGTGCTCACGGGTTTGCATCACGGCAGTGGTGATATCAAATGTTTTTAGGTATTCAACTAGCGAACCAGAGTCTGCTGATTTCTCAAACCACTTGCGCAGATCTTTGGCGTTATCGGCAGGTAGCGCAAAACCAATCTCGGCAGCCATTTCAATAATGCTCTGCGGGCGTAAACCACCGTCAAGGTGGTCGTGAAGTGAAATCTTAGGCAACGAACGGATGTCGAAGTTTGCCATTTGGTTGCCTCTTTCGTTTTGGCCTTAGCCGTTAATTCGCTCCAACACAATTTTGCGAGTTGGTGCAGAAGATTCAATCTTAAAGCAACCTTGCAGAGCTTCCAAGGCGCGCTCAAATCTTGATGGGTCATCGGTGTGCAACGTCATCAAAGGGGCACCTGCCTCAACTTTGTCACCCAATTGCGCATGCAAAGTAATTCCGGCGCCAAACTGAACGGCATCTTCTTTGCGGGCACGACCAGCGCCAAGGCGCCATGAAGCAGTGCCCACCTGCAACGCATCAAGCTCACTTAGAAAGCCCGATGCCGTTGCGGTTACTACGTGATGCTCTTTGGCTACGGGTAAAGCGGCATCTGGGTCGCCACCCTGAGCAGAAATCATTTGACGCCACTTATCCATTGCACGGCCATCGTTCAGTGCCGCGGCAACATCAACATCAGGCTTGCCGGCTAGACGCAACATTTCTCGAGCTAACTCAACTGTGATCTCAACAACATCTGCCGGGCCGCCACCAGAAAGAACCTCCAGCGACTCTTTCACTTCTAGCGCTTTACCAATCTCTAACCCCAGAGGAGTAGACATGTCGGTGAGCAATGCAGAGGTGTTTACTCCTGCGTCCTGGCCAAGTTGCACCATCACGGTCGCAAGCTCACGAGCTCGCTCAATGTTTTTCATGAATGCACCGGAACCAACTTTGACATCAAGTACAAGTGACTGGGTTCCCTCGGCAATTTTCTTAGACATAATCGAAGATGCGATCAGCGGAATTGCCTCGACCGTTCCGGTTACATCGCGCAAGCTGTAAAGCTTGCGATCTGCCGGGGCAAGGCCAGAACCGGCAGCGCAAATGACTGCCCCAATTTCGGCCAACTGCTGGTGGAATTCTTCGTTTGAAATCTGTGCGCGCCAGCCAGGAATTGATTCAAGCTTGTCCAGAGTTCCACCGGTGTGGCCAAGACCACGACCTGATAGTTGCGGAACGGCAACCCCAAATACCGCCACCAGCGGGGCTAGCGGCAATGTGATTTTGTCACCAACTCCACCGGTTGAGTGCTTATCGGCTGTGGGCATTGCCAAGCCTTCATAGTTCAATCGCTCGCCAGATGCAATCATGGCCAAAGTGAGGTCTTTAATCTCGCGACGACTCATACCATTCAACAAGATAGCCATGGCCATTGCCGACATCTGTTCGTCGGCCACTGCCCCGCTGGTGTAGTTAGCAATCAACCAATTAATTTGCTCAGTGGTTAGCTCACCTTTATCGCGCTTGGCGATGATTAGTTCTGGGGCAGAAAATTCTGACATGTATTCTTTCTGGCGCTTAGAGAGCGCGCTCTTCTAAATCTCGAGGGCCAAACGCATCTGGAATTACCTCATCGATAGTTTTGAAACCCGATACAGTTTCTAGCACCATACCTTTGGCAGAGTGCTCGAATAGCAGCTGACGGCAGCGACCACACGGCATCAAAATGTTTCCGTGACCATCTACGCAGGTGAAGGCAATTAGTTTGGCCGGAGCCCCCGCATTACTGGTCATAGCCAGTTCGCTAACCAAGCTGCATTCAGCGCAGAGAGTCAAACCATAAGAAGCGTTTTCAACATTGCAACCAGAAACGATGCGGCCGTCTTCGGTAAGAGCTGCAGCGCCCACTGGAAACTTTGAGTAAGGCACATAGGCCTTCTTCATTGCTGCAGCGGCGGCTTCGCGCAGTTCGCTCCAGTTGATTGCTGAGTTCTCAGAATTCACTTCTTGCCTAACTCTTTATATAAGGTTTGCCCGTTGCCGCGGGGCCGGTAACTTTGCCCACAAGCCCGGCAACCGCAACGATTGTTAATGCGTAAGGAAGCATCAGCAAGAACTGGCTTGGAACATCTGAACCAATAATGCTGAGCACAGACTGTAGGTTTTGCGCGAAACCAAACATCAATGCGGCAAGTGTTGCCAATAGTGGATTCCAGCGGCCAAAGATAAGCGCGGCCAAGGCAATGTAGCCGGCGCCCGAGGTCATCTCTTTGCTGAATGAACCAACTGCGCCAAGGGTAAAGAATGCCCCGCCAAGACCGGCTAGGGCACCACCAAGCATCACGCTGATGTATCTAGTGCGATAAACCTTGATGCCAACGGTGTCAGCAGCTTTTGGGTACTCGCCAACAGCGCGAAGGCGAAGGCCCCAACGAGTTTTGAATAGCGCAACATAAACGACTGCAACGGCTGCATACATTAGGTAAACGATCAGCGTTTGAGAGAACAATAGCGGCCCAATAATAGGAATCTGCGAAAGCAACGGAATATCAATTTGGCTGAAGCGCTCTGGCTGGTTTAGCGCAATAAGATCGCGCGCCATGACGGTTGAATAAAAGAAGCTAGTCAAGCCAATTACCAATACGTTCACAACAACACCAACAATGATTTGATCAACCACATACTTGATGCTGAACACAGCCAAAATACCGGCCACCAGGGCGCCACTTATTGCAGCAGCAACTAAACCAATAGTCAGACTGTGAGTAATTGAAGTGATCAGTGCCGATGCGAAGGCGCCGGCTAGGAGCTGGCCTTCAATTGCAATATTTACAACACCAACCCGCTCAGAAAGAACCCCGGCTAGTGCTCCAAAAATTAGTGGCACGGCAAGAGCCAGTGAGCCTTGAAGGGTTGTAGTAACCGGAAACATGTGCCCAGCAAAAAGTACGACCAAAACCTGCTGAACTAGTGCAAAAGCAAGAAACGCAGTTAGCCATAGCGGAGTCTTTTTGCGCTGCGTGGCAAACCACCAAGAAAAACCGGTGGCCAATAAAGCAATTGCAAAGATAACCCATGAGGCACCGGCCACTGGAATTTCAAAGTCAGGAATTACGAACAGCTCTTTGCCGGCATTAAAGCTAAACAGCGTTGTGCCTGCTGGAGCGGTGAATGACAGCCAGAGGCTGATCAAAGTGAATACGCTGAAGGCGATTGGTGATTTGAATGAACGCTTCATTATGCAGCCACCGCCTTTTTGGCTCCGCGAGACAAGCCGAACATTAATCGCACCAGTGGTGGTGCAGCAATAAACAGCACAACTAGAGATTGAACAATGAGCACGATGTCAATTGGCACCTTTTGATTTGCCTGCATGATCACCGCACCGGCACGCAGCGCACCAAACAAAATACCCGCTGCCAAGACGCCTACTGGTTTTGAACGGCCAAGAAGCGCAACGGTGATTGCGTCAAAACCAAAGCTGGCCGCAACGCTAGGGGTCAAGAATTTCTCGGCACCAAGAACCTGCGAAGTTCCAGCAAGACCGGCGAGTGCTCCAGAAATTGCCATGACCAAAACGTAATTCAGTCCAATGTTGATACCAGCAACCTTTGAGGCGCTTGGGTTGTGCCCTAAAGCACGGAACTGGAAACCAATCGAGGAACGATTGAGTAGCCACCAAACTCCAGCCACCATAGCCAACATCAAAAAGAATGAAGCATTGATTCGGAAGCTATCCCCCATGAAGCGCCAATACTTTGCGCTTGCAATAATCTCAGGCGAAATAGGGTTGGTTGCCCCCGGTGCCTGAAACAGCGGTGTGGTCAAAACGTAGAACAAAAGCAAGCCAGCGATGTAGTTCAACATGATGGTGACAATAACTTCGTTGGCACCCGTAGCTGCTTTTAGAAAGCCAACGAATCCACCGAATAATGCGGCTGCCAAGACACCAGCTAGAACCGCAAATGGAAGGTGAAATATTGCCGGCAGATTAAAGCTGAATCCAACCCAGG
>ERZ1034365.1493-NODE-1493-length-11817-cov-3.056985_pt1 | contig 11817 bp, 14 predicted proteins | sample MGYA00520615_ERZ1034365 | MGnify/ENA primary metagenome ERZ1034365 (study PRJEB33736, sample SAMEA104284505) | Azolla filiculoides | biome: Urban; feature: Water surface; material: Ditch water | place: Netherlands | collected 2015-10-28 | depth 0-0.1 m ... | reverse complement strand
ATGCATTAGTTTTTTTAACTACTTCTAAATTTGCATCAACTTGAGCAAAAACAGAGCTAATAACTAATGACAACAATAATAATACTCTATACATACTTTTTATCCTTCTGATTTAAAATCAACATTAATTCTTATATCTTTATCCTTAGTTGGCTTAGGATAAGGAACATTTCTTTGTTCATCTAAAAAAGTTTTTAAAGATGAATCAAATGCTCCATCTCCTGAATTAGTAACAATTCTATAATCAAATCTACCATTTAAATCTATCATAATTAAAACAACCGCTTTTAATCCTGTACCAATAGGATTCCAAACAGATAATAATTCATGAACTTTTGAAAAGTATTCATCAGTTTCTTGACCTTTATTAGCATTTGTACTTTTAACATTAGTTGCAGTTTTTTCATCTTCAAGCAATTTATCTATTTTTATATTATTAGATCTTTTTTCTTTTTCAAATTTTGATTTGAATCTTTTTGGATCAATTGATTTCTCAATATTATTAACTTCTTCCTTAGTAACTGTTTTAGCAGTCTCTTTTACATTAGCAAATAAAGATTTTAAATCTGGTTTCTTTTCATTAGATGCCGATGCAACTTTTTCTTCAACTTTTGGTTCTTCTTCAATTTTCTTTTCTGTTTTCTTTTCAACCATTTTTTTATCTGCTTTTTCAGTAATCATATCAAGTTCAATTGTAGTTGATGCAGATTTAATGTCATAAGTCTTTGGTACTGGACTAGCAAGATATGCGTATAATAAGAAACATATAAAAGCATAAAATGAAAATGCTACTATACCAGATAGTATAAATGAAAAATTTTTTTGCATCAATTATCCATCTGTAACTAATGCAACTTTGAAAAAACCAGCTTCTTTAACTGATTTTAAAACAAACATAATATCATCATATTTTAATTCTTTATCTGCTCTTATATGAATAGGAGTATTTTGATCTTTTCCATTTGAAAAAAGAAGAAAACTATCTGGGAAATTTGCTATATCAACTTTATTTTTATTAAGTGTAACTATTCTATCTTTAGTAATAATAATATCAATTTTTTGAACATCTTGTGCTTGTTGTGATTTACTTCCAGTTGGAAGATTTATTTGTTCTTCAAACTCTATTACAGGAGCTGTAACCATTAATATTGCTAGTAAAACTAGCATAATATCAACTAAGGGTGTAATATTTAATTCTGGTTTATCATTAAAATCATACACTATATTAACCCTTAGCAATTAAAATTTGGGCTTGTGCCTTAAGATAAATATTTAACTCATATATCTTTCTTGAAAGTATTTGATGAAAAGTATAAGCAAATATAGCAACAAAAATACCAGCTGCTGTTGCAACTAATGCTTCACTAATTGCAGGAGCAATAATAGCAAAAGCAACTTTTGATTGATTTGCAAATTTTGCAAAAGATTCTAATATTCCAATAACTGTTCCAAAAAGACCGATAAATGGAGATGTTGAAGAAATTATTGCTAACCATGAAATTCCTGAACTTGCATCTTTAATTATATTAATTTCACAAGCATATAATAGTTCTTTTGAACTAGTATTATTTGTACACTTATTTAGTGCAGACAATGATGAAAATCTAGCTTCTCTAGATGTTAATGATTCTAGAGACTTAACTTCATTTTTAATAAGTGCTGTAACAGCAAAATATCTATAAAAGAAAATCCAGATTGTAACGATTAGGTAAATTGACAATAGTGCTAAAACTATATAAGTTATAGCACCACTATTTGCCAAATAATTTAGTATTGTAGTTATCATGAGCTTTTATGCGAATGAATTAATTTTTGCTTCAACAGAAGCAACAGAAATATTAGAATCTTTTACAGATTTTACTAGCTCTCTTGCTGCTTCAAGGTTTTTAGCAATTTCAGAGTCTTTTCCTGAAGTTAATGCAATAGCACCATCTGCTAATACATCAACTGATTTTTCATCTACTTTTACATGTCCCCAATTAATGGCAACAGCTTCTGTAGAATTTGCTTTTTCAATAACAATTACACCAACTGTTAATGAAGAAACTAATGATACGTGACCTGGTAAAACACCGAACTCTCCTTCTTTTCCAGGGAGAGTTACAGTTTTTACATCATCATTAAATATTTCTCCATTAGGTGTAACTATTGATAATCTAATTGTATCCATGTTATGCCTTAATGGTTTTGTTATTTCATTTTCTCAGCTTTTGCTAGAACCTCGTCGATTCCACCAACCATATAGAATGCCATTTCAGGAATGTTATCATATTTACCACCTAAAATTCCTTGGAATCCAGCAATAGTATCTTTTAATTCAACATATTTTCCTGGGCTTCCTGTAAATACTTCAGCAACGAAGAATGGTTGAGATAAGAATCTCTCAATTTTTCTTGCTCTTGAAACAACAAGTTTATCAGCTTCTGATAATTCATCCATACCAAGAATTGCAATAATATCTTGTAAATCTTTATATTTTTGTAATACAGATTGAACACCTCTAGCTGTATCATAATGCTCTTGACCAATAATATCTGCATTTAAAATTCTTGAACTTGAATCAAGAGGATCAACTGCTGGATAAATACCTTTTTCAGCAATCTTTCTATTTAAAACTGTAGTTGCATCTAAGTGAGCAAAAACAGAAGCTGGAGCTGGATCTGTTAAGTCATCCGCTGGTACATATACTGCTTGAACAGAAGTAATAGAACCTTTAGAAGTTGAAGTAATTCTTTCTTGTAATTTCCCCATTTCTGAAGCAAGTGTTGGTTGGTAACCAACAGCTGAAGGAATTCTTCCTAATAAAGCTGACATCTCAGAACCTGATTGTGCAAATCTAAAGATATTATCAACGAACATTAATACATCAAGACCTTTTTCATCTCTAAAGTATTCAGCCATTGTAAGACCAGTTAATGCAATTCTATTTCTTGCACCTGGTGGTTCACTCATTTGACCGTAGCATAATGCAACTTTGTCAAGAACGTTTGAATCTTTCATTTCATGATAAAGGTCATTACCTTCTCTTGTTCTTTCACCAACACCAGCAAATACTGAGTATCCAGAGTGTTTAAATGCAACGTTATGGATTAATTCCATGATGATAACTGTTTTACCAACACCAGCACCACCGAATAGTCCAACTTTTCCACCTTTTGAATATGGTGCTAAAAGGTCAACAACTTTGATACCTGTTTCAAACATTTCTGTTTTTGTTGATTGCTCTTCAAATGAAGGAGCAGATCTATGAATTGACCATCTTTCAACGTCAGCAGGAATCGCTTCACCTTCGTCAACTGGATCACCAATAACATTAAAGATTCTTCCTAATACTGCTTCACCAACTGGAACTTTAATTGGTCCACCTGTAGCAATACACTCTTGACCTCTAGTTAAACCTTCTGTCATATCCATAGCAATAGTTCTAACTCTACTATCACCAATATGCGCAGCAACTTCTAATACTAATCTGTCTTTATTAGCGTCAGCTAATACAACATTAATAGCTTCATTAATTTCTGGTAAGTATCCGTCGAACTCTACGTCAACAACCGGACCCATTACCTGAATAATTTTACCTTTCATACGGGCAGCTCCTTATTAATTATTTTAATGCTTCAACACCACTGATAATCTCTATCAGCTCTGTTGTAATTGCAGCTTGTCTAGCTTTGTTATATTCAACTGTTAAACTGTTAACTTTTTCTTTTGCATTTTTAGTTGCAGCTTCCATTGCTTGCATTCTAGCACTGTGCTCTGCAGCTAAAGAGTCAATTAAAGCGTAATACATATTGAAATCAATGTATTTACCAGTTAATTCGTCTAACACTTCTTGATCATCATCTGGCTCAATATCTAGCATAGAATCTGTATTTTTTGTTTCTACAGCATCTAAACTAATTGGTAATAAATCTCTAACTCTAATTTCTTGAGTTAACATATTTAAAAAACCATTGTAAACAATTATTACTTTATCAGTAACTTCATTTTTGAAATCTTCAACAACAGCATGAATAAACTCAGCAGCTCTATCATACTCAGGAGCAGAAGATAAATCAGAAACTCTTTGTTCTAAAGCTACACCTTGGAAAGAGAAGAAATCAACACCTTTTCTTCCAGCAGCTCTTAATCTAACTTTTGTACCTTTTGCTTCATATTCAGCAATTAATTTACTAACAGTTTTAATTGTTGCCATATTAAAACCACCGCAAAGTCCTTTATCAGCAGTTACAAAAACAATATCAATTGTTTTTGGTGCATTGTTTTGTATAAATGCTCTACCAATATTTCCTTCGTCTTGAACTTTGCTAACTCTAGCAGCAATATCAGAAAGAACTTCATTTATCTTTTTTGCATAACTTCTAGCTTGTTCAGACAATTGTCTTGTTCTAGTAAGTTTTGCAGAAGATACAAGCTTCATAGCTTTTGTAGTTTTCTGAGTATTTTTAACACTACCAATTTTTAATTTTATCTCTTTTAAGTTAGCCATTGACTAATCCTTAGTTTGCACTAAATACAGTTTTAAACTCTTCTAATGCAGCTTTTAATTCTGCTTCTGTATTATCATCAATTTTTTGAGATGATTTGATTGTATCTAAAATGTTTGAATATTTTTGTTCAAAGAACGTATGTAATTCAGCTTCAAATCTTACAACATCACCAACAGCAATATCATTTAAGTACCCTTTAGTACCAGCATAAATAATAACAATTTGTTTTTCAATAACTAATGGTTTATTTACACCTTGTTTTAATACTTCAACCATTCTTTGACCAAGCTCTAATTCTCTTCTAGTAGCTTCATCTAAGTCTGATGCAAATTGTGCAAACGCTTCAAGTTCTCTATATTGAGCAAGAGATAATTTTAAAGTACCAGCAACTTGCTTAGTAGCTTTAATTTGTGCAGCTCCACCAACTCTTGATACTGATAAACCAACATTAATTGCAGGTCTAATTCCTGAGTTAAATAGATTAGTTTCTAAGAAAATTTGACCATCAGTAATAGAAATAACATTTGTTGGAATATATGCAGCAACATCTCCAGCTTGTGTTTCAATAATAGGTAACGCAGTCATAGAACCAGCACCTCTTTCATCACACATTTTAGCAGCTCTTTCTAATAATCTTGAGTGTAGATAAAATACATCTCCTGGATATGCTTCTCTTCCTGGAGGTCTTCTTAAAATTAACGACATTTCTCTATATGCAACTGCATGTTTAGATAAATCATCATAAATAATAAGTGCATGTTTACCATTATCTCTAAAGAATTCACCAATTGTAACACCTGTATATGGAGCTAAGAATTGTAATGCAGCCGAATCAGCAGCTGATGCATTAACAATAATTGTATATTCCATTGCCCCAGCATCTTCTAATGTTCTAACAATAGAAGCAACAGATGAAGATTTTTGACCAATAGCTACATAAATACAAACTACGCCTTCACCTTTTTGGTTAAGGATAGTATCAATAGCAACAGTTGTTTTACCAGTTTGTCTGTCACCAATAATAAGCTCTCTTTGACCTCTTCCAATTGGAACTAAAGCATCAATTGCTTTGATACCTGTTTGTAATGGTTCATGAACAGATTTTCTAGCCATGATTCCAGGAGCTTTTTCTTCTACTAGTCTTGATTCAGTAGAAGCAATAGCACCTTTACCATCAATTGGTTCACCAAGAGCATTAACTACTCTTCCAACCATTCCTTCACCAACAGGAGTAGATAAAAGTTTTCCAAGTCTTTTACAAGAAGTACCTTCTCTTAAACCTGTACCTTTTCCAAGAACAACTATACCAACTGAAGATTCTTCTAAGTTAGAAGCAAGACCTCTCTCACCATTTTCAAACTCTACTAATTCCCCAGCCATAACATTTTTAAGACCATAAACTTGAGCGATACCATCTGCATAAGAGATAATCTTACCCGTTTCGTTTACATCTACGTTTAATTCAAAGTTATCAATTCTTTCTTTAATTATAGAACTGATTTCATCAGCTTGAATTTTTGCACCCATTCAATTTCTCCTTTATAAGTTCTAAACTGCTTTTAAAATATGATCTATTAACTGTGTCTTTAATCTCTCTTTTGAAAAAGAAATTTCAACTCCCAGTCCATCAATATCTACTTTAATACCATCATAATTACAAATATTTTGTGATAATGATAATTTAACATTAAATTTTCTACTAAATTGTTCTTCAATTGAAGAGATGTAATTACTTGACAACTCTTGGTTAGTATAAACAACTCCAACATAACTATTATTCATTTTTGCAATTTGAATATTTAACTCATTTGCAATAGATGGTAATAATGACAATCTTCTTTTTTCACTAAGTAATTTAATGAAATTATTTAAAATTTGTTCACTTCCATCTACTAAAGAGATAATTAAATCTGCTTTTGAACAACTAGCAACTTCAGGAGAAGATATAATTGAAATAAATTTTTCATCACCAAATGCTGATGAAATAGTATTTAAACTACAGCTAATGTTATTTATAGCTTGAATGTCTCTACCATCAATTAAAGCTTTTACGTATCTTTTTGCTACTAAATCATTCATTTACGCTACCTTTTTAAGAACAATATTTGCCAACTCATCTTGAGTTAACTTAATATTTTCAGAACTTAATAGCTCTTCAAGAACTTGAGTAACAACTTCTTTTTTAGCTTTTGATATTTCAACTTTCATCATTTCATCTAAATTTTTGTTTAGATTATCAATGTCTGAATCAACAGCAGTAGCAACTTTTTGTTTAACTGAATCTACATCAGCTTTTGCACCTTCAACAATTTCAGTAGCAATTTTTTTAGCTTCTGCCAATTTTTTTTGTGCATCTGTAACTTTATCTTGAGAAGCTTTTAAAGTATCTTGTACTTTATCAAGTTCTGCTTGAATAGATAAAGATCTTTCAGCAAAAAATGCTTTAATTTTATCAGCAAGTAAATACCATAAAATTCCAGCAAATATTAAAAAGTTAACGGTTCTTTGTACTATATCAGTTTCCGCACCTTGACTATTTGCAAATAATGCAACAGGAGCTAAAGCTAACCCAAGTAATAAAATTCTTTTCATATTCCCATCCCCTTAAATTGAGCTAAGCTTAGCTTTTAGGCTCTCATTAAATTGAGGCATAGAAGATACTAAAGAATCTCTTAGAGCTTTAGTCTCGTCTTGTAAGTTTTTAGCAAATTCTTGCGATTTTGCTTCTAAATTAGATTTAGCACTTGCAAGTTTTGCATCAGCACTATCCTTTGCTTCCTTATAAGCTTGTTCTCTAATTGCAGCTGCCTCTTTTTTCGCTTTAGAAATGATATCATTTGCTTCGGCTAATAAACCATCCACATCAGCAGCGTTTGATTTTGCATCTTCTAAATCTTTTTTTATAGAAGCTGTTCTATCATCCATATGCTTTAGTATAGGTTTGAAAAGACAACTGTTTAGTCTAGCAACAACTAAAAGAAAGATGATACCAGAGCTAAGCAATAATACAGGACTTATGTCTAACATTCATTCCTCCATATTTTTTACAGTTTAGTTTAACTAAAACTCTATCATTTTAGCAAAACAAACTATAAAATTATATTAAAAGAAAAAATTAGATTGTAAATTTATAGATTTTGTTACGATTGTATATTAAAGTAGCTACTTATTTTGTCTACTTCTTCTTGAGAGTTAAATTCGATTTTAAAATAGTTTTTTTCAACTTTTATTTTTAGATTATCTTCTTTAAATTTTTCGATCAAATTATTAAGTGAATTGAAGTTATAAAGATCTTTTGGCTTCTCTTTTTTAGGTTTTTCAATATTTTTTTCTTTTAATTCTTTAACTAATTTCTCTGTTTCTCTTACAGATAATTTTTGCCCAAGAATTGAATCACAAACCATTTTTTGTTCATCAGAACTAAGTCCAAGCATAACTTTTGCGTGACCTGCACTAATTTTATCAGTTGCTAAAAATTGTTGTACATATGAGTTTAATTGTAACAATCTTAATGTATTTGTAATTGATGTTCTACTTTTAAATACTTTTCTTGATAATTCTTCATGAGTAATACTATGTTCATTTAGTAACTGTGCGTAACAATATGCAAGTTCAATTATATTTAAATCGTCTCTTTGGATATTTTCTATTAATGCTAATTCTCTTAATTTAAATTCATCAGTATCAATAATAATAGCTTTAATTTTTTCTATATTTGCAAGTTTATGAGCTCTTAATCTTCGCTCCCCTGCAACTAAAGTATAAGTACTGTCTTCATTTTCTATTACAATTATTGGTTGTAATAGACCATGTTCTTTTATAGATTCACTTAAATCATTTAATTTTTCTTCATCAAATATTTTTCTTGGCTGATTTGGATTGGCTTTTATAGCTGTTACTTCTATTTTAAAAACGCCAGATTTGTTACTTCTTGTTGAATTCTCATAAGCTGATTCAACTTCTCCTAATAATTCTCCTAATCCTCTTCCTAATGCCATAATATTATCCTACTAAAAAATTAACCTGCGATTGCTCTTGCTAAGTGAGTATATGCTTTTGTTCCACTTGAGTTTGTATCATATAGCATTATAGGTTTCCCAAAACTAGGACTCTCTGCTAATTTTACATTTCTTGGAATTACCACATAAGAATTTTCATCTATTTTGAATAATTTATTTTCAAAATGTTGTGCTAAATCTGCAAAAACTTGTTTTGACAAATTGTTTTGCGAACTATACATTGTAGGTAAAAAACCTCTAATTTGTAAAGATTGATTTATTGTTTGTTTTACAAGTTTAATTGTATTTAATAATTGAGCTAAACCTTCTAACGCAAAAAACTCACACTGTATTGGAATTAATACAGAATTTGATGCACTTAAAGTGTTAATTGTAATTGGTCCTAAAGCAGGAGGTGAATCAATAATAATATAATCAAAATCTTTCTTTACTGGATCAATTTTTCTTTTTAAAACTAATTCTCTCTCTTTTGTATTTTTATAAAACACTTTTTCAATTCCTACAAGTCCAATATTTGATGGAGCTACTTTTAAATTCTCTATTTCCGAATCTAAAATAATTTCACTTAATTCTTTTGTACCTAACATTACATGATAAATATTATATTCATAAGTATCTCTATGAAATCCTAATGATGTGGTTGCATTTGCTTGTGGATCTGCATCAATTAACAATACTCTCTTACCTTCTAATGCAAGAGCTGCACTTAAATTAACAGCAGTAGTAGTTTTACCTACTCCACCCTTTTGGTTAGCTATTGATATAATTTCTGTCATCTTAAACTAAATACCTTTTTATTATTTACTTGTATTGAACCATCTTCATTTAACATCACATTTTCAAGAGAAATTTTTTGATTATCGATGGTTGTTTGGAACTTTTTGCTATGCTGGAATTCTACCTTAAAATCACTAAATATTTCCTTCCACAAAATCTTTTTTTCTAATCGGGAAAAATAATTTTTTAACAACTCATCAATATCGACAGTTATATCCAATTTTCCAAAATCTTCATTTACTGATAATAAATTCATTCCTATACCACAATAGATTAACTCTTTTGAAGCAGTTGTAATTGTTCCACCAATTTTTTTCTCATTTACATAAAAATCATTTGGCCATTTTAACCAAACTAATGAACCCATATCTTTTAAAATCATTTTTAAAAGATATGAAAAATATATTGAGCTACTTTGTAAAGGTAAATCCTCTGGCAAATAAGATTTATTTACAACAAATGAAAAAAACATATTTCCTTTAATTCCTAACCAAGAGTTTCCTCTACTTCCAATTCCTTGTGTTTGATAGTCAGTAAAAATACATAAAGGTTCACTATAACCATATTCTAAAATATAATCTTTGATATATCTGTGTGTTGAATCTATTTCTTCTAATTTTATAATTTTCATGTTTTCATTATACATAATATAAATAGAAGATTTTATTAAATATAATCTTATTAAAAAAGGTGATCATGTTAGATCCTGTTCTTCCAATTGCAATATATCTAATATTAGGTTATTTATTTAAAATTCTTTATCAAGATAACTCTAAACAATTAATTGATTTTGTAATTTTTTTCTCTTTACCAGCAATTGTATTTTCAAAAATTTATCCTTTAGTTCTAAATAATAAAATATTCAATTTAGTTCTATTATTTATATGTTTTATACTTTTTAATCTTTTTCTTGCTTATTTAATAGGTAAAATTATGAGATTAAGTAAACAATCTCTTGCTACATTTATGATTGTTGCTACATTTGGAAATACATCATTTATAGGTTTTTCTTATATTGATGCATTTTATGGTGATGAGTTTATTGTTTACGGATTAATATACGATCTATTTGGTTCATTTTTACTTTTAGTTTCTATTGGAATGTTTATTATAACTTGGGGTAGTAACAAGAAGAATAGTTTTAAATCTATTTCAAAAAATATATTTTTCTTTCCACCATTAATTATGTTTGGATTAACACTAATAGTCAAGAATTTTGCCATTCCAAATTTTTTGTTGTTAACATCTCAAACATTAGGTTCAACATTAGTTCCAATTGCAATGATTGCAATTGGTATGAAACTAGAGTTAAAACATATTTTTGCAAAATTTCATATAGTTTCAGTGGCGATAATTTTAAAAATGATTATTATGCCAATTGTTGCAATAATTGGATTTAAATATTTTTATGGGATTCACGAAACATGGGTAAAAGTAACAATTATTGAAGTTGCAATGCCACCAATGACTATGGCAATTGTATTGGCAATAAAAGGTGGATTAGATGAAAAAATTGCAATAAACTCTTTGGTTTTAGGTGTTTTATTAAGTTTAATAACTATTAGTTTTTATGTCTCTTATTTAGGCTAAAGTTATTGTATATTCTCCACCTTTTAAATTTTCTTGATTATATTCATACTCAATATTTTTATGTTGAATATCTCCATTAAAGTGTTTTTGGATTATTAATTTTGTCATATATAATCCCATGTTAAATCTCTTATGATGATCATCAAAACTTGTTACATGAATTGAATTATCTGTAATTTTAATATATTTTTTATCATCAATTTTATATATATTTACAAAAATATATTTTGCTTCTGTTGATATAATATCTTTTAACAAATTATCTTTAACTGTTGTTAAAATATTTAAAAAAGCTTGTGTAAACTCATTTTTAAGACCATATAAAGTAATTGATTCATCGATATTACAAATCACATTTATTTTATTATGGGATAATACAACTTCAGCTAGTTCCAAACTTTTATCAACAACTGACTTTAAAGTAAAATCTTCTTTGATTGAATCTAAATTATAAAAACCTTTAAAATCATCTATTGTTTTTGATAAATTTTGAGTTGTTAAAACAATTTTTCTTAACTGCTCTATTGCTTTATCTTTTGCTACTGTATCAAATTGTAATTCCAAAGATAAACCACTTGCAAGTGTGGAAATTGTACTTAATGGTTGTCTCCATTGATGAGCTAAATTAGATAGCATTTCACCCATTGACGCCATTTTAGATTGATGGAAAATTACTGCTGATTTTTGTTGATTCAAAGAGATTTCAGATTGAACTTTTTTTTCTAAATTTTCATTAACTTTTGTCAGTTTTTCATTTGCTTCTTTAAGTTTTAGTACATCTTCTTGAGCTTTTGATATAGATATTGCCATAAAAGAACTAAGCATTGAAATAATCTCTTTATCTTTTAAATCAAAAGGTAAAATTACATTATCAACTGTTTTATTTAAAAGTTGAATTACACCTAAACATTCATTATTTATAGGATGAATCAAAGGTACAG
>ERZ1034365.1490-NODE-1490-length-11832-cov-2.160953_pt1 | contig 11832 bp, 10 predicted proteins | sample MGYA00520615_ERZ1034365 | MGnify/ENA primary metagenome ERZ1034365 (study PRJEB33736, sample SAMEA104284505) | Azolla filiculoides | biome: Urban; feature: Water surface; material: Ditch water | place: Netherlands | collected 2015-10-28 | depth 0-0.1 m ... | reverse complement strand
CGACGTTTGGCCTCGCGGGCACAGTCAGCGTTCCGACGCACCGTGCCGTTCAACTCCTCGATGGACGCGGCTGTCTGCTCCAAGGCGCTGGCTTGGGACTCCGTGCGCGCGGACATATCGTTATTGCCCTGGGCAATTTCGGCGCTGGCATTGGCAACAGAATCCGACCCCTGCCGCACCGATGCAACCACGCGTATCAAACTGCTCTGCATGGCATCGAGCGCCTGCAGGAGATTGCCGATCTCATCGCGACCTCGGGTATCAATCGCGCCGCTCAGATCGCCGGCGGCCACCGATCTGGCTACCTGCAACGCCTGATTCACCGACACCAAAGTGGTTCGTGTAATGACCACCATGATCCAGATCGCCATCGCCAAGAATATTGCCACCGTCGCGCAACCGATGACCAACTCGCGCTGCGCATAGGCCGCCGTGCCGTTGAGCTGTGCTCGCAACGCATCGAATGCGGCATTGATCAGCACAAACTGCACATCGATGGTGCGGGTCATCGCAGCGAAGTACTCAGCAGAAGGGTGGTTCAAGACCTCTGCGCGAACAATGTGCTGATCGGCAAGTTGCAAACCGTCGCCGGTCGCGGAGATGGCTTTGGACAACGCGTCGCCGAGATTGTTCAGAAGCGTGGGGTTGGCCTTCGCTGCCAACTGAAATGACTTGTTGGCAGAGGCCATGCTGGCGCGGATCGCCGTAGCAAGCGATTCGATTCGCACCTTGTCTTCCGGCGTCGCACTGGCCTTGCCCAATATAGCGGCGCCACGGGCACGTATTTGCCCCAGACCTTCCGTCACGCGTGGCATGTACTGCAAAACTGCGGCTTGTAAATGAAAGCCGGCGGCATTGGGATCCAGGCTAATGCCTGTCTCATTCACGACATCTTCGGCCAGTGACAGTTGTTCACCGATCAGCGCGGTATGGCGTGCAAAACTATCGGCGGGGCTCACGGATTTGGCGCTGACGGCCGACGAGAGCGACTTCCAGTCGGACTGGATTTTGGCCAGCGATTGGACCAGTGCGGGTGCATTCAGTCCGCCCAGCGAAGTCTGTGTTTTTTCCAAAGCCTGAGACACTTCGCTCTCTTTGGCTTGGCGCGCTGCCGCCTGCGCTGCGTTACCGGCGAGTACGACCGCGGACAGCCCCCGATGCGGCTGTGACAACTGCGTGAGTTTCATCAAGTCCTGCATCGGACCCAACCCACTGACCTCGCGCTGCGCGACAGAAATTTTCTCGAGGTTTACTTTGACGAATATCACCGTTGGCACCGCCAGCATCAGGCCGGCGAGCAGTGAAATAAGAGAAAACTTCTGCGCAAATCGCAGATTCCTGATGAAGGATGCCATGGTGTTCTTTTCCTTTCGCTGCGTCCCTACGCCGTGTTGACAACCCGGTCAGCGCAAATGCGCCCACATTGCGCACCCGTAAGTGGGCGCCCGGTCCCGCGCCAGTCAGCAAGTACCGCACCAGACACGCGTCCGAGCAACCGCAAGAGCAAAGTGTCTGCCGTCGCGGTCTCGCTGTTCATTGCACCAGAGGCGAATCAGCCCCCTCCAGTACGAGCCCCTCCACTTGGGCTTGCCCGATCAGCAGGCTCATGTACTGGTGCAAGGCTTTGGCCCGCGATTGCAGCGTGAGTTGTGCGGCGATGCGCTGTGCCACTTGCTCAAACGATTGCTGCTTCCCCTTGCGTCGCCCCAACACTTCAACGATGTGAAAGCCAAATCGTGTATGCACCAGACGCGGATGCACCCCCATTCCCCATTGCGACTGTTTCTGATGAAACAATTCGTTGGCGAGCTCCGGTGCACAGTCATTGGGCCCGATCCAACCTAGATCGCCACCATGCGCACTGGTGGGGCAGTTCGACAGTTCCGACGCAAGTTGTTCGAATTGCCCGGCCACAACATCCTTACCCAAAAGGCGCAGCAGGGCTTTCTCGGCATGCACTGCCAATGCGTGTACGTTCACTCCGGGCGTCACGGCAAAGAGAATATGGCGCACATGCAGGGCCTGCCCCACCACATATCGCGACTTGTTGGCCTCGAAGTAGCGCACACATTCTTCAGGGGTTGGCGCCGGACTGACGACAGCCTGGTCAAGCATGGTTTCAATGACTTCCCGTTGTGCGTCACTCAACATGGGGGCGTAGGCGCCGTCATGCGGCCCCAGGATTCCGGCCTGCACCGCCTGCTGACGCAATAGTTCGGTGTAGGCCATTTCACGTAGCGCAAACGCATCCGCCACGGAGCCTGGCTCCAGTAACGCTACGCCGTTGATACGGGGTACGACGCCGCTGGTATCTTGCGTGTCCATCGCACAGTGACAAGCAGCATCACTACAGTTGTGTGCAGCCATTTGAGCGCTCATGATTGGGTTTCCTTTAATGGTGGTGCTCGTTGCAACTGTGCATGGTGTTCAAGGCACGAACCTGAAGACTATTGTCGAGAAAGGCTGCAATTGCCTCCTCCGGCGACTCTTCGGTTGTCACGATAGGCAAAATGCCTTGTTGCTTCAGGCGGTGATAAAGACTGCTTCCCATACTGCGGGTAATCAGCACATTGATCGCTAGCAGCGGGTCTGCGAGTTCGTGGTGGCTGGCGTGCAGGCTTTGATCAATAGCCAGTTCAACCAATTCCTTGCTGGCGACCTTGCCTTGATCAAGGTGGTAAATCCAGAAATTACGGCATTTGCCAGCATGTTCGGTAATGGTTTTGCGATTCTGGCTGGTGATGGCGATTTGCATGATGTCTCCTTAGAGTTGCTTGAAAAGCCGGTTTCAGCTTTGCTGTTCGTCGATGCCGATGATCAGGTGTGCGTCGCTTAAATACTGGTGCGGCGGCACTTCAAGATTGGTTGGTGCGGGTTTGTTTTTAAACACGCGACCGGCGAAATCAAAAGTTGATCCGTGGCACGGACAAAGAAAACCACCCGGCCAATCGGCACTTATCGCCGGGTCGCCCTGCGTAAATGCTTGCGACGGCGAGCAACCAAGATGGGTGCAGATGCCCACAGCAACCAGCATTTCCGGTCGGCGTGATCGAGTTTCGTTGGTCGCGTAGGCCGGCTGTTGTTGCTTTTCTGAGCTAGGGTCGGCCAGCATCGGCTCAGCTTTTTTGAGCGCTGCCAGCATTTCGGGTGTCCGATTGAGAATCCACACTGGTTTGCCACGCCACTCGACGATCATCATGTTGCCCGGCTCCAGCTTGCTGATATCAACCTCAACCGGGGCGCCAGCTGCTTTTGCCCGTTCCGACGGCAGCATGCTTGAAACAAAGGGGGTGATAGCGCTTAGAGCGAGAACGCCGCCAATACCGGCGGTGGCGATCATCCATTGACGACGTGGCGCACTGTCGCAAACAGCAAAGGATTCTCCGCCGCAAATACATTCGCTCATTTAAATCTCCTCAAGTAATATCATCAATTACTTATCAATAGTCGTGCCAGCTTTCCTAATTTGATTTAATTTCAATTAAATCAATCGGGTAGATTGTTTTTCTCAGGGTGAGGCTGGGGTGGCTTTACTATTTAATACGGCCGTGGCAGTATTGTTGGCACAATGGCAGATTGGTGGCAGTAAATGGCAGTCAGAGGTGGCCCACCCAGCGAGTTGATTTCATTTCTTGAGAGCTTGAAAGAGCCGCATATTCTTTGCGACCGGAATTACCGGATACTGGCCGCTAACGAGGCTTATCGAAATCACTGGGAGGGGCGTCGCGAAATTGTCGGGCGCACTTGCTACGAGGTTTCTCATCGCTACGCCACGCCTTGTGATCAAGCTGGCGAATCATGTCCATTGCAGAGCAGTTTGCGCTCAGGTCAGCGAGAGCGTGTCGTGCACCTGCACCACACACCGCATGGCGAGCGTTTCGAAAATATCGAGTTGACGCCGATACGTGATGCCGCTGGCGAAATTGTCTACTTCATTGAGAAAATCGACCCGTTGCCCGTGCCGCGCAGTGAAGATCATGCGCGTGGCCTGATCGGTCGTTCGCCAGCTTTTCTTGCCATGATGGAACTTGTCGCCCGGGTGGCACCGGCTGATGCAGTCGTTCTGCTGCAAGGTGAATCAGGTACCGGCAAAGAGTTGGTCGCCAATGCTATCCATCAGATGAGCCGACGTTCAGCGCAACCTTACATTGCCGTCGATTGCTCAGGGCTGGCTGAAACCTTGTTCGAAAGCGAAATTTTTGGCCACGAGCGCGGCGCTTTTACTGGAGCCGTGGTGCGAAAAATCGGTCTGGTCGAAGCCGCTGCCGGTGGCACCTTGTTTCTTGACGAAGTCGGCGATATTCCCTTGTCGATGCAGGTCAAATTACTGCGCTTGCTGGAAACCGGCACTTTCCGTCGGGTTGGCTCACCAGAGGTAAGGCAGGCTGATGTTCGTGTGATTTCGGCAACCCATCGGCCACTGGCGGAAATGGTTGAGGCAGGCAGCTTCCGTCAAGATCTCTTCTACCGCCTCAATATTTTCCCGATTTTTTTGCCGGCATTGCGCGAGCGGCGCGAGGATATTCTGCTGTTGGCAGAAAGTCTGCTTAGCCGGGTTTCTGGCGGTCGTAGTTTGCGCTTATCAAGAGAGGCGCTCGCTTGGTTGAGTGACTATGACTTTCCCGGCAACGTTCGCGAATTGCGCAATTTGCTTGAAAGAGCCTGCTTGCTGACTGATGGTGATGAAATTGATCTGCGCCACTTGCCCAGTGGGTCTTTGGCGCAAGTGTTACGGTCAACCCAAAAAAACAACGAAAAAATCAGATTAAGTGAGCCTGAATTGATCGATGTGGCTGCTAATTTTCCAGGTAGTCGTAAGGAGTTAGCACGTCACCTTGGTCTTTCTGAGCGCACCCTATACCGGCGTTTGAAAGAGTTGGGCGTTTAATCAATTTTCTGGCGAAAAAAAGGCGGGGATAACCCCGCCCAAAACGCAAGAAATAAGTAACGCCTTTAGTGATGTTCGGCGACATCCTCCCAGCCCGTAATCATTGCCTTGATGTGGGCAGTAAGCGTATGACCGGTGGTCGTCAGATAAACGTGAATGAAGAAAAAGGCGGTGATCATGTAGGCGCCTAGTGTGTGTGCAACGGCCACCCACTCAAGCGTCAGGTATTGATCAATACCCAATTTGGCCCAGTCACCGTAAAACAGATAGAACAGACCGGAACCCCAAATCAGCGGTGAAATAAAAGCCAGTAATGCCAGATAAGCAAGCCGTTGCAGCGGATTATGCTTTTGCACCACCGTTTTGCGGAAAGGGTGGGGTGAGTTGGTAAAAATGCCAATGGTGTAGTAGTGAATCATCGACAGCACGTTCTTCAATGAAGGCAGATACTGCCTCCACTCACCTGTAGTGAATTGCCAGAAGATCGTGAAAGCCCACAGAGTCAACAATGTCCATGCGGCGACAGTGTGAATCTGGGTGGCTTTGGCAAAACCAAGCATGCTGTAGCTGCCATGCACCTCAAAGCCGGTGATCATCATGATGATGATCAAAAGCGCTTGTGACCAGTGCCAGAATCGCTCATAGCGCTTATAGATATAAATACGTTCGCTCATTTTGATTTCTCCTTGCGGCGGCTGGTAATGAAGCGGGTCAGACCATGGATGAAGCCTGCACCAATTGAACCGACAATGGCTAAGGTGCCGAACAGGTCGACCAGGCTGTTGCTGTCGCGTCCAGGCAGATAAATACCCTTGATTTCGGCCAGACGACCAGTCTCGCTACGGGTGTGGCACTCGGCACAAGGCACCGCCTTGTCTTTAGGCGCAACCATGTGGGTGATGAACCAGTTCATCCGCGTTTCGATAAAGTCGAATTTGCCGCTGTAGGGCAGGCCGGCATAGTCCATACCCGCCTTGATCGCTTTAGCGTAGTCATAGTGTTTCCAGAATGCCGTATCGTCATTGCCGAAAACATGGTTGACCACAAGGGTATTGTTGACCGGGTCATAGGCCTGTTTGCCTCGCATGACCTTGAATGGCCAAATGCGGGCGTCTTTGTCGCTGGCTGAGCCCTCGATGCGGTTTAGTTCGAGAACGCCATCCTTGCCAATGAATTTATCCAGCTTGTCGACAATCGAAACCTGCTCGACGGTGCCGTTGTACCACTTGTATTCAGGACGGACATTTTCGCCATACACGAAGTCGCCTTTGGCTGCTGAATACTTAAGGTGTCCGTGATCATCCTTGATAAAGAGTGGTTTCCCATCGGCGTCCATTTTGCCGGCCGTAGACCAGTCCCAGACCATTTTTGTCGCAATGCCGCCGCGTGCAAACTCGGGAATATGGCAGGTTTGGCAAGCCACTTTATTGGTATGGGTGTTGATCTTGGCTTCCTTGTGCGGCGTAAAGCCGTGGCAGGATTCACAGGTAGCACGATTGTGGTCATCCTTGGGCAAGTCAAAGCCATGCTTGTCCTTGGCTGTTACAGCATAGCGGCTGCCGGATGGCTGGTGCGCGTTGAAGGTATGGCAATCGGAGCAGACCAGATTAGCGCCATCCTTTGCCATATGCACATCCAGTTCCTTCTTCGGATTGACCAGTGAAGAGTCGAGGTCGCCATGCTTGACCGCATCACCGCCGCCGCCGCTGAAGTGGCAGCTACCGCAATTTTTGCGGCCAGGTTTGCCAACATGTTGGGCGATGTTGGTCAAGTCAGGTGCCTTGAACAGCTTTTTACCTGGCGGTCCTTCCATTGGTTCGGTTTCACGATCGGCATACAGCGGATGGCCGGCATCGGTACCAAATTTTTTGTAAGTGCCGGTATTGTCATGGCAGGCAAGGCAGTCGACATTGCTTTGGTCGGCAAAGTCGAAACTATTATCCTTCCAGCCGTAGCCAGCGTGACAACTGGTACAGCGGGTTTCGTTGGATATTGGCGAGCCGCAGAAATTATTGGCAGCCCATTTTTTTCCGAGGGTCTTGCCGGTCGTTGGACTTTTGGTTTCCCATGACCAGTGAATGCTCTTCATAACCTGATGGCCGGCCGTGTTGTGGCAGGTCAAGCAAGCTTTGGTGATTTCCGGGCCGGTCTTGAATGGCCCTTTGAGCGCGTCCAGCTTGCTATGGTCAGTTGTCGATCCTGATTTTGGACTTGCTATCGCAAGTTTGCTGGCGGTATTCGGATCGAGCAACTTGCTCTCACTAGCCATTATTTGAAACGATAAAGTCAGTCCAATCACTATGCTGAAAATGTGGACGAGTCTTTTCATTATGATTTCCCTCACTATTTTACGTTGCAAAAAAACACAACGTTGAATTGTCTTCCCCCACTCTAATATTAGATTAGAAAATAATAAAAATCTAATGAATGTGCTGGTTTTTGTTTTTCATTTTTTCACACGATAATTTTGACCGTTAGCCATTGCTATCGGTCAAAATAGCCATGGAATCATCACATCAAGGACTCGGGATGAATAATAGATTTACTCATTTCAATGCGCTGGCTATTGCTTGTGCTTTGCTGGTCTCAGCTTGTACTGAGGTGCCTGTTAGAGGGAATCCGTCAGTCAATGCGCCAGTTTCAAGCTCGCCCAAGCGTGCGAGTAATGATGCAGTCATGGTTTCGTACGCTTGTAACTCGCACAAGACGATAGCAGTGACATATCGGAGTGGAGGCAGCGATCAAACAGCAAAGATGGTTCTTGAAGGCAAAGTGCTGATTCTTACTCAGGTAAATGGCCAACCAGGTTCGCTGGTGTATTTCAGCGAGCCATATTCAATGCTGGTGGCGAATACGGGTGATCTTCGCCAAGCCGGCATGACGGTGCTAAAACGCCAAACGCGCAAAGTAAATGGGGTGGATAAATCTTTCGATGCGCCATTGCTTGAGGATTGCCGGCCGAAATAGAGTGTTCAGTATTATTCGGCCCCAATCACAATGCTTCAGGATGCATCATGAATGAACCTGCATACTGGATTCTGCGTTGCCAACATCGCCTGCTGACGATAAGGGGTGATGCTCAATCATCATTTTTCCCCTTGGGGCTGGCGACCGATTTTGGTCAACCTGAACATGTGCTGCCAGTTGGCGAGCTGGATGGACGGACTTGCTACGCTGCTGAGGTTGAGCAATTTCCGGAAATTCAGTCAGGTGAGGCAACGCCTCTGCGTGCCATTTTCCATTTGGCCGGGGTGGAAATCTTTGCACTAGCCGGGCGGGCGACGCAATTGCTTGACTGGCAGAAACATCATCGTTTTTGCGGCCAGTGCGGCACTCAGCACATCGCTGATTCTGCCTTCTGCACCAACTGTGGCACTCCGCGACCAGTAGTTGCTTCGGCCCCTGCGGCTCAACCGGCACCAGCAGCCCAGCCAACCGCAGCTACTCCAGGTGATGCGTCACTGCCTCCTCAGCGCGAATACATCATCGCCCTGTTGCTTTCAATTTTTCTGGGCACGCTCGGTGTCGACCGCTTCTACACCGGTCACATCGGCCTCGGCGTAGGCAAGCTGCTCACCTTTGGTGGATTTGGCATTTGGGCGCTAATCGACATCATTCTTTATGCAACCCGAAGCGTCACCGACGTTCAGGGTCGACCGCTGATTTAGTAACTCAACGTAGCCTTCAAAACCCACTGCAATAATTGGCTTATGTCTGACTCACAGGTAATCGCAGCAAACATCCAAGAATTGCGCCAGCGTCACAGCTCAAAGTGGCGCCGCTTTGCGCCCGATGTTTTGCCAATGCACGTTGCCGAGATGGATTTTCAGATCGCCGAAGGCATCCGTGATGTAATCGTCGACTTCACCAACCGCTCAGACCTTGGTTACCTTGGCCCGGTGCCAGAGGTTGCTGAGAGTTTTGTAGCCTTTTCCGCCAAGCGCTGGGGTTGGGCCGTTGATGCCAAGCAGATCAAATTAGCCACGGATGTCGGCGTTGCCGCCGTTGAGGTCTTTAGAGCTCTCGGCAAGCCAGGTGACCAGGTTGTTGTCAACACCCCGGTTTACAGCGCCTTTTTTGGTTGGATTGCCGAAACCAAACTTTCGCAGGTTGATGTGCCATTGATTGAGAACGGCACCGACTGGATCCTTGACCTTGACGGCCTCGAGAAGGCCTTTGCGGCTGGCGCCAAGTTCTACTTGCTCTGTCACCCTCACAACCCGCTGGGCAAGGTTTACAGCCGCGCTGAGCTAACTGCCATTGCCGCGTTGGCGGTCAAATATGACGTAATCGTGATTAGCGATGAAATTCACGGCCCGCTAACTTACGCCGGCGTAGACTTCACACCGTATCTTGCCTGCGGTGCAGATGCCGAAGCAACCGGAATCGTAATTACCTCGGCGAGCAAGTCATGGAACCTTGCGGGCTTGAAGGCTGCGATTTTGGTGACCCAAAGTGCAGCGATGGCAACCAAGGTTTCGGTTTTGCCACCAGACATGCATTGGCGAACCTCGATTCTCGGGGCCTTCGCTATGGCCGAGGCATTCACTAACGGTGAGCAGTGGCTTGATTCAGCGCTTGAGACCATCCAGGGAAATTTTGAATTCATGAAGTCTGAGGTGGCGGCGAAGCTGCCCGGCGTCACAGTGGTTGAAGCTCACAACAGCTATCTAGCGTGGTGGGATGTCACTTCTTTGAACCTAGGCACTGAACCAGCCAAGCGCATTCACGATGACGCGCGCGTTGCTGTTGTGCCGGGTGCTGACCTGGGTGCAGGTTATGAACACTTTGTGCGTTTCAACTATGCAACCAGTCGCGAAAACATCAGCGAGGCTATTTCTCGCATTGCGGCAATCGCCTAACCAGCCGACCAGAAGGCCGGCAACCCAGCGCGAATTTGCAGTATTTAGATTGCCTTTAGTGCAGTCTCGATGTCTTTGATCAGGTCATCTGGGTGCTCTAGGCCAACCGACAGACGCACGGTTGTCGGAGTAATTCCCATCTCAGCCTGAATCTCAGCCGACAGGCGACGGTGAGTAGTCGAAGCCGGGTGAGTCATCAACGATTTGCTGTCGCCCAGGTTGTTTGAGATGTCAATCACCTGAAGCGCGTTCATGAATCTGAACACGGCAGCTTTATCGCCCTTGAAGTCGATGGCTACGGTTGAACCGCCACCCTTCATCTGCTGCTTAGCCAGCTCATAGCCAACGTGCGACTTCAAGAACGGGTAAGCAACTCGGTTGATTGCCGCATGATTCTCGAAGTGCTCAGCAATTGCGGTTGCAGTGTTCGACATACGCTCAACTCGCATGCTCATGGTCTCTAGAGCCTTAAGCATTACCCAAGCGTTGAACGCGCTCATCGATGGGCCGGTGTGACGAGTGAACGGAATCACGCTCTCGGTGATGTACTTTTGGCTACCCAAAATTGCTCCACCCAAAACACGGCCCTGGCCGTCGATGTGCTTGGTGGTTGAATACATAACCACGTCGGCGCCAAGTTCTAGCGGCTTCTGCAAAACCGGGGATGCCATCACGTTGTCAACCACAACGGTTGCGCCAACCTTGTGAGCCAAGTCGCTCACCATGCGAATGTCGGTGATCTCCATCAACGGGTTGCTTGGGCTTTCGATGAAAACCACCGCAGTTGGCTCATTTAGGGCCTTTGCCCACCCTTCTGGGCTGTTTTCTTCAACCAAAATGGTGTTGACGCCCCACTTTGGCAAAATCTCGGTTAGCACCACATAGCAAGAACTAAACATTGCGGCATAGGCCACCACGCGGTCGCCAGACTTGACCAAACATGCCACGGATGCAAACATCGCGGCCATACCCGAAGCAGTCGCGAAGCAGGCTTCGGCTCCCTCAAGAATTGCTAGTCGATTTTCGAACTGAGCAACGGTTGGGTTGGCAAAGCGTGAATAAAGAAAGTGCTCGGTTTCATCCTTGAAAGAAGCCTCTGCCTGCTCATCAGAATCGTAGGTGAAGCCAGAGTTTAGAAATAGCGCTTCGCGGGTTTCGCCGAATCCGGTGCGCGACAATCCGCCGCGAACGGCAAGGGTGTCGGGGTGCAGATCCCAGTTTGGCGGGGTGGCGTTTCCAGGGTCTTGATAACCCCAAGGGCGAGAGCGCTTGGTCATTCGACCAGTTTAGTAGTGCCACCAACCGCAGCGACTGATTCAACCAGGGCTTTGAGCGCTGATTCAAGTTCAGCCTCAGTGGTTTGGTGGCTCAGGCTAAATCGAACTGCGGTCTGGGCTATCTCGGCCGCAAACCCCATTGCGGTCAAAACATGTGATGGCTCATCGCTCCCGGCCGCACAGGCTGAACCGCTCGAAACTATGACCGAGCGGCGTTCAAGCTCAAGCAAAATAGCCTCGCCGCTCAAGCCCTCAAAGCAAAAGCTTGCAATGTTTGCCAGGCGGTTGGTCATGCTGCCGGTGGCAACTGCGCAGGGCACTGCCTTCAGCACTTCCGCTGCAAAGGTGTCTCTAAGGTCTGCGATCTGCTTGGCAGCTTCATTTGGCCAAGGGTGCAGCGCAAGTGCGCTCGCCAAAGCTACCGCCCAAGCAACATTCTCGGTGCCTGATCTGCGCTCGGCTTCTTGGCCGCCACCGTGAATCAATGGTTCGACTCCAAATTTTGCACGGATGAATGTCGCCCCAGAACCTTTAGGCGCACCAAATTTGTGCCCCGAGATGGTTAGCGCATCTACGCCGAGCGTCGAGATTCGACAATCAACCCAACCAACGCACTGCACTGCATCGGTGTGCAATAGTGCACCCACCTCATGGGCAGCTGCAGCAAAACTCGCGATTGGGTGAACGGTGCCAACCTCGTTGTTGCCGAGCATGAGTGTTACCAAAGTTGTGTCGGGTCGCAAGGCTGCGGTTAGGTCGGCAAGCGCAATCGCACCATCGGCGGCAACCGGCAGCCAGGTTATTT
>ERZ1034365.1489-NODE-1489-length-11834-cov-8.978056_pt1 | contig 11834 bp, 14 predicted proteins | sample MGYA00520615_ERZ1034365 | MGnify/ENA primary metagenome ERZ1034365 (study PRJEB33736, sample SAMEA104284505) | Azolla filiculoides | biome: Urban; feature: Water surface; material: Ditch water | place: Netherlands | collected 2015-10-28 | depth 0-0.1 m ... | reverse complement strand
TTAAATAATAGGCAGCAAATCAGCGCCCACGCCACGTAAAACTGAAATTCGATACCAAGTGACCATAAATGCTCAAACAACCGTGGTCGCCCAATAAGCTCAAAATATGAGCGTTCATTAATAATGTAATTCCAATTATTGATAAAGCTAAACCCATAAGGTAAATCTTCCGAAATTTGATTAATTTCGTTGGGAAATAAAAGTAGCACACAAATCCATGTGCTAATCATCATGGTAAATGCTGCAGGTAACAAGCGACGTAAACGACGAATCCAAAAACGCCCCAAATCCACGCGACCGGTTTTATGTAATTCGTCAAAAAGTAATTTTGAAATAATAAAACCACTGATGACAAAGAAAATTTCAACCCCTAAAAATCCACCATGCAACCAATTATTGTCACCATGGAAAAGTAAAACAGCGATAATGGCAAACGCACGCAATCCATCTAAATAGGCGAGATAGGCGTTGCTGTGTTTGGGTGATAGTATTGCTATATTGTTGTCAGTTTTTTTTATATTCACGTTCATGGCTAAATGATTTCAAAAGTATTGGTTTCATATCACGAGAAAACACTTTCTCTGCCCAGTGTAAAGCAATTACCGTACCTTCTTTTCCACCATAATGTAAACCATCTCCTCCAACACTTGGATAAAGGGTATATTTGCGACTATCTATTAATTGGCAATGATATTGTTTTGCTGTTTTTTTAAGTAAGCCATAAACAGCATTGATATCTTTTACGCTAAATTTTCGTGAATCGGGTGGGCCAATCCAAACGCAACGACTTGATTTTTTTTCGAGCATTGCCATCAGCGCCTCGGTATACGCTATACGTTCTTCTTCGTTCATCAACACAATATTAGAGCCTAATGCCACAATAGTTAATTTGGGTTTATTGTGCAATAATTTTTCCAACTTAGGCGTATAGGCTTTATGTTCTTCAATTTGTGAACCGTCTGGACGTCTTTGCCAAAAACCACACGTCGTTGGTTTACCGTCTATCCACCACTTAGGATCACTGCCACAACTTGCTACCGTAGTAAGGTCAACATTGGGCAGTGACTCCGTGAGTAGATGGGTTAATTCGTGCCCAAATACGCCAACAGAATGTGAATCACCAATAAACAACAACTGCGGTTTTGTACGCAGTTTTGTATGAATGGGGCTTTCTTTGGCAATGACAGAAAACGAAAGTAAATTTAAAGTAAACGAAATAATAAACAATCGTCCACAAAAAATGAATAGGCGTTTTATTTTTGAAAAATAGGTCATTTAACTCAGTTGATTTTTAGTGATCAATCCCGCTATGACGTAGCAAAGCATCACAAGATGGTTCACGTCCACGGAAATTTTTGAATAGTTCCATGGCATCGTCACTTCCACCTTTTTCTAAAATATTTATTAAGAACGCATGCCCCGTTTCTTCATCAAAGATACCCTTTTCTTCAAACAATGAAAACGCATCACTTGATAATACCTCAGCCCATTTATAGCTATAATACCCCGCAGAGTAACCCCCTGCAAAAATATGCGAAAAGCTATGTGCAAAACGATTGAACTCTGGAACAGGTAAAACGCTCACGCGCTCTCTTACTTGATTTAGTGTTTCATAAATGCGCCCGCCTTTATCTGGATCAAAATCTCGATGAATATAAAAATCAAATAAACTAAATTCGAGTTGGCGTACCATGCTCATGCCTGTTTGGAAGTTTTTCGCCGCTAACATTTTTTCAAGTAAACTTTCAGGCAGTGTTTCACCGGTTTCATAATGTGCCGAAATTAACGCAAGCGCTTCTTTTTCCCAGCACCAGTTTTCCATGAATTGACTGGGTAGCTCTACCGCATCCCATGCAACACCATTAATACCTGCTACACCTGAATAATTGACTTGCGTTAAAATATGATGAAGTCCATGACCAAATTCATGAAACAAGGTCGTAACATCATCATGCGTTAACAGCGAGGGATGTGTTGCGGTGGGTGGCGTAAAATTACACACCAGATAAGCGACAGGATATTGCACTGTGTCAGCATTTATTTTTCGCCGCCCAATACAATCATCCATCCAAGCACCACCACGCTTTTTTTCACGCGCGTACAAATCTAAATAGAATCGACCGCGTTGATTGCCTTTTTTATCGTGAACTTCAAATAATTGCACATTATCATGCCAACGATTGAAATGCGTTAATTCAGTAATTTGCAACCCATACAAACGATTTAAAATAGTAAACAAACCGTTTAATACTGTCGGTATGGGAAAATAACTTTTTACTTCCTCCTGCGACAATTGATAATTTGCAAGGCGCATTTTCTCGGATAAATAAGTGATATCCCATGCTTGGACGTTATCGATAGCATAATTATCTAAAGCAAATTTTCGTAATGCAACCATATCTTCTTTTGCCTGAGGCCGAGATTTTTGTGCTAAATCTTCAAGGAAGTTGACAACCTCATCGGTTGTACTTGCCATCTTTGCCGCAATGGACAATTGCGCATAATTCTCAAATCCAAGCAGTTGAGCTTCTTCATGGCGAAGCGCTAGAATTTCTTCCATGATTGGTGTATTGTCAAATTCACCTTCTGTCGCACGTGTCGCAAAAGCCGTATAGTGTTCACGACGTAATTCTCGATTATCTGCATACGTCATCACAGCTATATAGGAAGGATATTGCAATGTAATTAACCAACCTACAGCCTTTTCAGATTGTTCCACGTGAAACATGGCACTGTCATTTGCATTATTTTTCGATTGTTTCACGTGGAACATTTCAGCACTTTGCTTGGCTTGTTCAAGAGCGCTCTGTGGCAGACCGGCTAATTCTTCTATAGTCGTAATATGTTTTGTCCACGCATTCGTCGAATCTAAAACATTTTCTTCATAGCGACTAGCCAGCTGACTAAGTTGTTGACTGATGTCTTTATAGCGTTTTTTATCTTCTGCATTAAGTGCGACACCAGAAAGTTTAAAATCTCTTAGTGCATTAGTTAATGTTTTTTGTTGCGCTGTTTCAAGAGATGAAAACGCATCACTTTGAACAATCAATTGATACGCGTTAAACAATGCCTCGTTCTGTCCCATTTCGGTTGAATACGCACTCAGTAACGGTAGGCACGCATTATATTCTTCACGTAGTTGATCATTATTCATAACCGAATTTAAATGACTAACAGGAGACCATGCCTTATTCAAATGATCTTCGGCATCTTCAATAGGAGCAACGAGATTTTCCCATGTGTAATGTGATGTCGCCTGCAAGCAATCGTGAACCGTTTTTTTGGCACGCGCTAATAATTCGACTATCGCGGGTTTAACGTGTTCAGGAGATATTTGATCAAAATGCGGTAAATCGATTTGTGACAAGAGAGGATTTGACATAATTTATGTCTCGCTTAAAGAGTGAATGAAAGAAAGAATGGTGTTTGAATCAAAAGGCCAATGAATGTATCGCTTCGATGTGGAATGGTATAACACAGGAATTAAAACAGCAAACTCTGTTTGCCATTGCACGTCATCAGCAATATCAATATAGTCCACAGCAATCGCTAATTGCGTTAAATGCGTTTGGGCTTGCTCGCACAAATGGCAACCCTGCGTACCAAGTAGAAAAAGTGACATGGGAGTGGTTGCAAAAGACATAATTTGAGTGCTTATCAAATCATGGATAGGAAAGAAAAAATTTCAAAGGTGCGAAATACACGCTTCACACCTTCGCATGACCTGTTTTAGTGTGACGCGTGTTTCTCTTTATGTTTGAGAATTTGACGATCTAACTTAGACACTAAGTCATCAATAGCAACATACATATCTTCTTGGTGATCTTCAGCAAAGAACTTAGTACCTGAAAAATGTAAAGTGGCTTCGGCTTTTTGAACCAATTTTTCAACACTTAAAATAACATGAACATCGGTCACTTTATCGAAGTGACGTGCTAATTTAGCAAATTTTTCTTCTGTATGGGCTTTTAGCGCATCTGTAATTTCTAAATGATGACCACTAATAATAACTTGCATGAAATAATTCCTTATAAAAAATGAAACACAAAAAAATCAGCGTACGTTTTTACAATAAACGTTTACGTTGACTAGAGGAGGAAATAAACATCGCTTCGCGATATTTAGCTACTGTTCTGCGGGCAACATTAATGCCCTTTACTTTTAAAAATTCAGCTATTTTACTATCACTTAGCGGCTTAGCAATGTTTTCATTGCTAATAAGTTCTTTAATTAAAGCACGAATCGCCGTTGATGAACACTCACCACCACCATCTGTTGAAACGTGGCTTGAAAAAAAGTATTTAAATTCAACAATACCATTAGGGGTATGCATGTATTTTTGTGTGGTAACACGTGAAATGGTGGACTCATGCAACTCCAATTCTTCAGCTACATCACGCAAGACCATCGATTTCATGGCAATGGAGCCATGCTCAAAAAAGGCCGCTTGTTTTTCTACAATACAACGCGCCACACGCAACAGCGTATCATTTCGACTATGTAAACTTTTAATAAACCACTTTGCTTCCTGCAAATGCTCTTTCATACAGGTATTGTCTTTACCTGTGTCGGCTTTTTTGATCAAATTGGCATACGTTTCATTAATACATAATTTGGGGGCAATATCGGGATTTAACTCTACTCGCCATCGGTCATTAGTTTTTCTCACATAAACGTCAGGCACCACATATTCAGATAATGTGCTTTGAATTTTTTCACCCGGCTTAGGCGATAATGTGCGAATTAAAACAACGATATTATCCAATTCATCTTCTGAAATACCTAATTTACGCACTAACTTAGCTTGATCGTGCGTTGCAAGTAAATCTAAATAACGTGTGACTAAAAGTAATGCGTTCGCTTTGTGAGGTGTTGAATCAGGAAGTTGTTGAAGTTGCAGTCGTAAACAATCACTTAAATCCATAGCCCCTACGCCCGCTGGATCAAAATGTTGAATACGATGCAGTACTGCGTAAACTTCTTCGATTTCAATGTCGACTAGTTGCTCATGCAATCCTGCGAACATTTCATCCACGGATGCCATTAAATAGCCTTCGGTATTAATGTAATCAATAATGGTGATAGCGATAGCGTGATCACGCTCAGAGAAAGAAACCAAATCAAGTTGATCAAGTAAATGCGCGTGTAAACTGATACTATCGCTGCGTTGCGTTTCAAATTCACCTTCAAAATGAGATGTTTCGCGAATTGAACCAAAATCATAATCAGGCAAATTTTCTTGCTCTGGCTCGTAAATATCATCCCACGATGAATCAATAGGCAACTCATCGGGTATATCCGTTTGTGAGCCTTCACTGCTATGCAGTAAATCTAAATTATCACTTTTTTTATCTTGCAGGGGGGGATCTAATGAAAACAACCCGAACTCTTCTGATTCGAGCTCTAACATAATATTGGACTCTAAGGCTTGTTGAATTTCCTGTTGCAAATCCAGCGTCGACATTTGCAATAATTTAATGGCTTGTTGCAATTGCGGTGTCATCGATAATTGATGACCTAGCCGTAAATGGAGTGTTTGTTTCATAAGCAATGAACCCGTTGTAAAATGCGTTGCACTAATTTATAGACTAAAATTATTGCCTAAATAAACGTCTCGAACTTCCTTATTTGCCACGATAGTCTGCGCATCACCTTCAGCAATAACACGCCCGTCACTTAAAATATAAGCACGGTGACAAATATCGAGCGTTTCTCGAACATTATGCTCTGTAATAAGAACACCAATGCCGCGTTGACTTAAATGTTGAATAATATTTTTTATTTCATCCACTGAAATGGGGTCAACACCTGCAAAAGGCTCATCAAGTAAAATAAATTTTGGATTTGAGGCGAGGGCGCGTGCTATCTCAACACGTCGCCGCTCACCACCTGACAAACTAAGTGCTAATTGATCCTGCAAATGCGTCACATGAAATTCCTCTAATAAATTCATCAAAATGGATTCCATTTGTTTTTTAGTTAAATCAGGACGTAATTGCAACACCGCACGTAAATTATCTGCCACGGTGAGTTTGCGAAAAACAGAAGGCTCTTGAGGTAAATACCCAATGCCATGCAATGCACGAATATGCATGGGCGTATGCGTAATAGACTCATCACCGAATGTGATTTCACCTTTATCTGCCTTAATTAACCCAACAAGCATATAAAAACTCGTGGTTTTCCCCGCACCATTAGGGCCAAGTAAACCAACCACTTCGCCTGTTTTTACCTGCAGCGATACCCCATTGACAACATCGCGTTTATTATAAGATTTATGTAAGTCTTTCGCAGCGAGAATCATAAATTAGGGCTTAGGTTGAATAACAACGTGTACACGTTGCTTGCTGTTACTGGCATTATCATCATTTTTATCACCCGCTTTCACTAGCGAGGTTTTAATATCATATTCAATAAAATCACTTGAATAAGTGCCACTACCTTGCCAAACAGTTGCGTTGGTTATTAACACGAGCAGATTTCGTTTGGGGTAAAACTCACCCGTCTCAGCTTGCCCTGTAATATCCTTTGAACCCGGACTTGGCGTTTGCTTAAATTTAGCCATTTTCCCAGTAAATACTAACTTTTCAGGCTCACCCTCTTTTAAATGAACGACCAATTTATCTGAATTAACCCGAATACTACCCTGCGTGGCAACAACATTACCTGTGTAAATACTTAATTGCGATTTCTCATCGTAGGATGCACCATTAGAATCAATGGTAATGGCCTGTTTTGCGTCACTTTCTAACGCAAAAATTGCAGCACTATTCATCAATAACGTCATAAAAACCAGCGCACTGACATGATTAAAATGGGGCTGATTTTGGCTATTTTGTCTCATATTTACCATGTACTTTTGCTAATAATTCTAAATGTAGGGGGGTGTTAAATGTGGTTTTCATACCAAGACCGGTGGTGACATTATTGCCACTGCGCAATTGTGTCCACTCGTTTGTTTGCGCGAAATGCGTTTGAGGCGTGACCTTTAAATTAGAGGTTTCTATAGCGATTTCACGCTCTTTTGCGTTGCCTGCACGCGTAATAAAGACAGCACCATTTAATAAAATCAGATCGGAATTTGCAGGCAACTCACCGGTTTGAGCACGAATTTGCCAAGGCGCTGCTGATTTATTGTCAACGATCATGGCAGGACTTTCTAAAATAATCGTTTTATTGTCACTGTAATGCGTCATTTTGTTGGCAGTCAACTGTGTATCTAAATGCCCTTCGTCATCCATTTGCCACTTCTCATAGCCCACACTAAAATAATCTGCACTATGCGCAACAGCAGTGCGTGATGTCGTTGTGGTATTTTGCTTAAGGAGTTGTGCCCATAAAAAACTCACCACAGCAAACGCGATGATATAACCATAAAATGCTTTATGATTCATCGTCATGCCAAATAATGTTCCAATAAAGGCTCAAATTTATCTTGCGCCTGTAAAATTAAATCACACACTTCGCGTACCGCCCCCACTCCGCCGTTTAACGTGGTATTCCAATCCGCGCAAGCTTTCACCGCTTCATTAGCATCAGCCACGGCGATGGCTAAACCAACGTGCATCATGACAGGCAAATCAATGACATCATCCCCCACATAAGCCACTTCGTCACTAGACAGCGCTAATTTTTCAAGTAATGCGTTAAAAGCAGCACGTTTATCTTCTTGACCTTGATAAACATGTGTTACCCCTAAACTCTGCATTCGCAGCGTCACAATGGGAGATTCACGCCCAGAGATAACAGCAATCACCACCCCTGATTGTTGCAACATTTTCATGCCATGACCATCACGCGCGTGAAATGATTTATATTCATTGCCTTGATAATCAAAAAAGAGTTTTCCATCCGTCAATACGCCATCGACATCTAAAATCAATAGACGAATACGACGTGCTTGCTCCATTACGCGTACGGGTATCATTCACACTATCCCTGCACGAATTAAATCGTGCATATTTAAAGCGCCACACACTTGTTGCTGCTTATTGACAACACACAAGGCATTAATTTTCTTTTCTTGCATCACTTGCATTGCCTGCGCAGCTAAACAGGTTTCTTCAATCACGGCGCAATCGCGTGTCATGACGTCACTAATGGCGCAATTTGGCAAAGTTAAATTTTGCCCTAATAAACGACGTAAATCACCGTCGGTAAAAATACCTTGTAATTGACCGTGATGATCAACAATAGCCGTCATGCCGAGCTTTTTTGCCGTCATTTCAAGGACAGCGCCACTGACCAATGTGTCGGGTGATACCCTTGGAATATCCACGCCTGTGTGCATAATATCATTCACAAGCAAAAGTAACCGACGCCCTAAACGCCCACCCGGATGCGAAAAAGCAAAATCCGCTCGAGTAAAACCACGTGCTTCAAGTAGCGAAACCGCGAGTGCATCGCCCATAACAAGCGCTGCGGTTGTACTTGACGTAGGCGCTAAGCCCAACGGACAGGCTTCTTGTGCAACGGAAACATTCAAATGCACTGTCGCAAAATTGGCTAATGTTGATGCTGTATTTCCCGTTAATGCAATCAGCGGAATGCCTAAACGTTTAATTAAAGGTAAAATAGCCAGAATTTCTTGTGTTTCACCCGAATTAGATAACGCCAATACCACATCGTGCATGGTAATCATTCCTAAGTCACCATGACTTGCCTCGCCAGAATGCACAAAAAAAGCTGGTGTCCCCGTGCTAGCAAGTGTCGCGGCAATTTTTCCAGCAATATGCCCAGATTTGCCCACGCCGGTGACAACAATTCGACCTTTGCATCCAAATAAAAGCTTGCAAGCCGCCACAAAATTGGCGTCAATTTGCAAAGCTAAATCGGCAATCGCTTGCGCTTCAACTTGAATGACAGCAAGTCCAAGCTCAAGGAGCGCATCATCATGGAGTTTCATAGTAAATAGGATCTTTATTCACATAAATTTTAATATGGCTTTATTATGCCATAGATTAATGGAATTAATATTGCTTGAAAATAAAACGATACAAAAAAAGAATTCAATATCGTTATGATTCAAGAAATAATGAGATTTTTGGCACAAATCCTGCATTTAAAAAGCAGCAGCAATCATTTCGTCAACTGCATTCTCTGCGGATATATGTCAATTATCGAGAGCACATTGTCGAAATGAGGTTATTGATACAAATCGAGTTTGCCAGTATATTTCTGGCGTTTAATAGTGAATAAAACGTATAGGTTGTCAAAATGGCAGAAGAAATCGAAAACGAAGAAGTTGAATACGAAGTTAAAAAATCAAAAAAACCCCTTATCATCTTAGTGGCTGCTATTATTCTTTCTTTAGCGGCGGGTGGTGGCGGTACATTTTTTGCCGTGAAACAAGGTTTGATTGGCGCTGCTGCACATGAAGAAGAAATTGCGGTATGTGAAGAACCGCCACCACCACCAGATCACACTATCTATTTTGAATTAACCAAACCATTGGTGGTCAATTTTTCCCCTAATTCTTCAATTCGCGTAATTAAAGTGACGCTATCAATGTCAGCGGAAGATCCAGCGACCATTGAAGTATTGAAGAAAAACGAGCCTATGCTGATGAATAATTTGCTCATGTTAATTAGTGCGCAAAACACCGATAATTTAAAAACACACGACGGAAAAGTTGCGCTTCGTGACGCCATTTTTGATGACGCAACGGCCATGTTAGAAAAAATGTCGCCCGAAGCGGAAATTAAAGACGTCTTCTTTACATCATTTATCATGCAATAAGATTATGAGTGACTTACTTTCACAAGCAGAAATTGATGCCTTATTAAATGGCATGGGTGGCGGTGACCTTGATGTGGGTGACGCAGAAGAGGAAGATACCAGCGTCTATTCTGAGGGCGCAGTTGAGGAGATGGAGGAGCGCGGCATTGTTAAATCCTATGACTTAGCAAATCAAGAGCGTATTGTTCGTGGTCGAATGCCAACGCTTGAAATGATTAACGAGCGCTTTGCGCGATTGCTGCGCGTATCGATTTTCAACTTTTTGCGTCGGGCATCGGAAATTTTTATCTCGAGCATTCAAATTAAAAAGTTTTCTGATTTCGCACAAGGGTTGCTTGTACCCACAAGCTTGACAGTGATTCGTGTCAATCCATTGCGAGGCAAGGCGTTAATTGTTGTTGAGCCGAGTTTAATTTTCACTGCGGTGGACAGTTATTTTGGCGGCGGTGGCTTTTTTGAAAATGCGCCTTCTGAAGGCAAAGAATTCACACAGACTGAAATGCGCGTGGTACTTTTAATCATTGAACTCATTTTCAAAGATTTAAAAGAAGCATGGAAGCCTGTGATGAACATCGATTTTGACTATTTAAGTTCAGAAATCAATCCACGCTTTGCCAATATTGTGGAGCCACCTGAGTTGGTGGTTGTGTCAACGTTACATGTGGATTTAGAAGGTGGTGGTGGTGATATCCATATTGCCATGCCGTATGCGATGCTTGAGCCAATTCGTGATTTACTTGACGTTATCAACAGCAATAAAGAAGATGTTGATGATAACTGGTATGACTCACTTTATCGTGAAGTGATGCGCGTGGATATCCCTGTAAGCAGTTTGCTAATTGAAAAAAATATGTCCATTCGTAGTGTACTTCAACTCAAAAAAGGTGACGTCATCCCCATTGATTTGCCTGATTCTGTGACGTTAGACGCGGCTAATGTCCCTATCTTTACAGGGAAAGTTGGTGTGTCCGAAGGCAATTACGCCATTCAAATTACCGACCGTATTATCAACTGATAATGACGGCACTTGATACTAAATTAAAAAAATAAGCGAGAAAAATTATGAGCGAGCAAGACGATATCGAAACCGTTTCTTTTAAAGAATTCGACGATCAAGAAAACGCACAATCTATTGAATCTAACGAAGAAGTCAATTTAGATGTTATTTTAGATGTGCCTGTTGTGATTTCCATGGAAATTGGACGCACTCAAATTAGTATTCGTAACTTGCTCCAACTCAACCAAGGATCGGTAGTTGAATTAGAGCGTTTTGTTGGTGAAGGTCTTGATGTTCTTGTCAATGGCATGTTGATTGCCCATGGCGAAGTGGTTGTTATTAATGATAAGTTTGGTATACGATTAACAGATGTTATCAGTCCATCAGAGCGCGTCAAACGCTTGGCATAATGCGACAAACTGAACTGATTTCAAGTAGCGACTTTTTAAGTTGGTCACTTGGCTTACTGGTTGTTTTAGTCATTTTTATGGTTTGCGTTTGGGCAATTAAATTGCTACAAAAACAAACCGTGCATGACAGCGATCGCTTGCGTATTGTAAGTGGCTTATCACTGGGTATGCGTGAGCGACTGGTGCTGGTTCAAGCGGGTAAAAAGCAACTGATTTTAGGCGTGACGCCTAGTCGTATTGACATGCTTTGTCTTTTAGAAGGTGAGGATTGCTTGCAAAAAATAACACTTGAATCTGCCACCGAAAACAGTTTTGCTTACAAGTTAAAACAAGTCATGAAAGGAAAAGATCATGCGTAAACGCACAGCTATTGTCATCTTATTTGCGCTCGCTGCGCTAGGCTTGAGCTCTATAGCCTTTGCTATGCCCGCAGGCATTGAAGCGTTAACGGTGACAAGCAATCCCAAAGGCGGACAAACATACAGCGTCACACTGCAAATTTTAGCGTTAATGACCATCATGACGCTTTTACCTGCGATGCTGTTAACCATGACGTCATTTACACGTATCATGATTGTGTTTAGTTTATTGCGACAAGCGTTAGGCACAGGGCAGGTGCCAAGTAATCAGGTATTACTTGGTTTATCGCTTTTTTTAACCCTGTTTATCATGATGCCGGTATTTGACAA
>ERZ1034365.1486-NODE-1486-length-11842-cov-3.401955_pt1 | contig 11842 bp, 11 predicted proteins | sample MGYA00520615_ERZ1034365 | MGnify/ENA primary metagenome ERZ1034365 (study PRJEB33736, sample SAMEA104284505) | Azolla filiculoides | biome: Urban; feature: Water surface; material: Ditch water | place: Netherlands | collected 2015-10-28 | depth 0-0.1 m ... | reverse complement strand
AAACTGGTAGCCATGAGCGCATCAGAGAGACTAGAAGTAGGCGCAAAAGCCCCTGCTTTCAAGGTGTTGGATCAAGACGGCAAGAAGGTATCGCTGGCCGACTACAAGGGCCAGAAAGTCATTTTGTACTTTTACCCAGCTGCCTCTACCCCGGGTTGCACAAAAGAAGCCTGCGACTTTAATGACAACCTGAACCCGTTCAAAAAGGCTGGCTACACGGTGCTTGGCATTAGCCCGGATTCGCCTGAGAAACTTCTGAAGTTCAAACAGAATCAAGAGCTGAATTTTCCGCTGCTCAGCGACTCAGATCTTGAGGTTCACAAGACTTATGGCGCGTACGGCACCAAATCTATGTACGGCCGCACCTACGAGGGTGTGATTCGTTCAACCTTCGTAATCGACGAAAAAGGCAAAATCAGCTTGGCCCTTTATAACGTGAAGGCTACCGGCCACGTGGTGATGCTTCGCAAATTACTAGAGATCTAGTCTTCCGAGTCAATTGCGCCCATTGTGGCGGCAACTACCTTTTTGCTTAGCAAAAGGCCAATTACCAACACCGATGGAATGATTAGCGACCAACCAATGGCCTGGCTGCCGAATTGACCGCTAAAGCTGCCGGTGGCCACCGCAAGCTGAACCAGTTGCCAGAAAAAGCCGGCTGATCTTGACCATCGCTGCCCCCTAAATAGGTTCACTGAGACATAAATAATCCAGATGGCAGCAGCGGCCACAAGGGCGAATAAAGCCACCGATGTCACAAAGCTCTTAGTCTCACCCGATACCAGCGCAAGCCCCAAGCGGGCCGCTAGAGCCCCGATAAACAGCCCCTCAAGACCAACCAAAAGAGCTGCAATAATCAAGCCGATTGGGCGTTTTTCTTGGGTTTCAGACATGGGTTCCTCAATATTGGGTCTTGCCAAACGGTTGCCCGTGTGAAACCATTTTCACAGGACGAAAACCGCTTTTATTAGCGTAAATCACCTTTCAGGAAGATGTTTTCACCTCGTTTGACCATTGGTCAAAGCAACACACGACATAAAGGAATAGCGTCATATATGGACATGCAATGGCTAAACGAATCACGTTGCCTAACCGAAGACCCGGAACTGTTTTTTCCGGTAGGTAACACAGGTCCAGCAGTTGACCAGATCGATCAGGCCAAGGCAGTTTGCCGCGAATGTGGCGTTTCAACTCAGTGCCTTGAGTATGCGATCAAAGAAAACCAGGACACCGGAGTTTGGGGTGGACTTAGCGAAGATGAGCGTAAGTCTCTAAAGCGCAAGTACGCCAGAGCACGCCGCGCCGGCTAAACCAAATTTGGTTAATCCAAGAAATTACAAAAACCCGTCATAACCCAAAAGGTTTGGCGGGTTTTGTATTTAAAGCGGAATGCTTATTGCCACTCTGGCGCCACCCTCGGATGGCGAAGACCAGTGAATACTGCCGCGCAGCTCACCCTCAATAAGGGTGCGAATGATTTGTGTTCCCAGGCCGGTGCCTACTTTGCCGTCGGTTAGGCCCTTGCCATTATCAGAAACGGTAATTGAAAGCTGCTTTGGCTTTCGCTCGGCATTCACGGCAACCACTCCGCTTCTATCTGCCAGGCCGTGTTCTACCGCGTTGGTCACGATCTCGGTAAGCGCCACAGCCAGCGGGGTTGCAATTTCACTTCTGAGTTGACCAAATTTTCCATCTATCAAAGTTTTGATTGAGGTATTTAGGCTCGAGGCAACCTCAGTTGCCAACATCAGAATTCGATCAAAGACTTCATCAAAGTTCACATCTTGACTTAGACCCTCACTTAGCGTGTCGTGCACGAGTGCAATAGCCGAAACTCGGCGCATAGCTTGTTGCAAAGATTCTTTGGCCTCTGCGCTTTCGCTTCTGCGAGATTGAATGCGAAGCAAACTTGCAACGGTTTGTAGATTGTTTTTTACGCGGTGGTGAATTTCACGAATGGTTGCGTCTTTAGTAATTAGCTCACGCTCTTGCTTACGCAGCTCGGTGGCATCGCGGCAAAGCACAATAGCACCGGTTCGCTGGCCATTTGCTTTCAAAGGTATAGCGCGAACCGTTAGAGTCACATTTCTAGATTCCATGTCTGTGCGCCAAGGTGCACGACCGGTAAGAACAAGTGGCAAAGATTCATCAATATTCTTACCCTTAAGAATTGGGGTTGAGGCGGCAGCCAGCGAGACCCCTTCGAGCTCACCGGTAATACCTAGGCGATTAAAAGCCGACAAACCATTTGGGCTAGCGAACGTAACAACACCGTCAACATCTAGGCGAAGCAAACCGTCATTGGCACGTGGTGCACCGCGGCGAGGGCCTGTTGGGTTAGAAAAATCTGGATAATTTCCCTCTCCCACCATTATTAATAAATCGTTTCCGCAACCCAAGTAATTTAATTGCAAGCGGTTAGGCATGATTACCTCAGTGAGGTTGGTGTGCCTGGTCACAACCGCAATTGGCTCTGCGGTTACTTCATCAGACTTGGTAGAAATTTTTCGGCGAACCGGCACTGCACTTAATCTTGTGGTGGTGCCGTCTGAACCGGCTTGAGCTTTGGTATCTACAGTTTTACCTGTTTCGAATGCCTGCTTAACCTGTGCCGACCATTCTTTGCGAATGGGCTCGCCACTTATGTCTCGATAAAAAATTGTGGCAGCTGAAGATGGGCGCGCGTGACCGGCGGCAACGAAGCTGCCATCGGGGGTTGGCAACCAAAGCACCAGGTCGGCAAAGACAAGGTCAGCAACAAGCTGCCAGTCTGCTTGTAAGAGATTAAGCCACTCGATGTCGGCGTGTGAAGCCCGCCCGTGGGCCTTATTGATCTCGCTAAGTGTTGACACCTAACCGAGTTTAGCCATGGGTTTCTTTAGCAGGCGGCCATCTAAAGGATTACGCTGCCCCAAGATCTGAACCTTAGTGAAAAGGCTGATTGCCTGCTTCACCTGAGATGAGCGCCTAGCCAGCACCATTGGAACGGCCCCTTTAATTGCGGCATCGGCGGCTACTTGATCGTCTGGAATGAAACCCGAAACTTGAATCTGGCCAAGCCTAGAAAGGGTCTCAAGAATCTGTTGTTTGGCTGAAGAACCTAGCACCGATGTTCGCAAGCGATTCACCAGAGTCAATAATTGACCAATCGGTTTTAGCTCAGCTAACGAAACTGATGCGTCGAGGTACCTTGCTATTGCTACCGGGTCAGAACCACACACGGCAATAACAAACTCGGCATTGCCAACCGCCCAACGAGCTACCGAGTTTCTTTGTACGGCAAACTGCGGAAGCCCCGTCTCGGCTTCAAGGTTGGCGGCCGCATCAAGCAAGACAAAGTCAAAGTGTTGCCTAGCAACTTGCACCAGGTTTTCAATCTGCTGGCCACTAACCTCTGGCCACCTGGCTGAACTACTAAGCCCAGTCATAACGGTTAGCGAACCACTTTGAGTTTGCAGCTCAACGCTTAAGCGGCGAAGCTGACTGATATCGAACCTGTCTTGAGAAATTAATCTGCATGCCGCAGCCAAGCCAGCAGGGTGATCGTTTAGCCCCAAGTAGACATCTATAGACGGCGCGTAGGTATCGGCATCAACTAATAAAACGCTATTGCCAGAATGGGTTAGTTCTGTGGCAATAGAGCAGGCAACGGTGGTTCTGCCGGGCGACCCCGCGGGTGACCAAACCGCAAGCAACTTGCCGGGGCTTAAGTGGGCATCAACCATCGGCAAGGGTTGGCTTAAGAATCAGAGAAATGCTGGCCCCCGAAGTTACCGAACTCAATACCGGGCCAACTGCCTCAACCGGCACCCACAGCTCTACTGAGGGGTTCTGGTCGGCAAACATTTCTTTACTTTCAATAAGCTGAGAAACTTCGGCACCCAGCACTAAAACAAATGGCTCTTGAAAAACTTTGTTCTCATCTAGCGGTGAAACCCACACATCTACCGAAGCCCCCGGTACCAAGCCAACCGGCAAGCCCATAGCTGAATTGATAACCACGGGCACGCGCTCATCAATTACCGCACTTGCCACCTGGCTTCGCGGAACCAGCTGGCCTGCCCTAACCGGCCCCAATAAATAACCACCCTGCGGTAGATCACCAGCTTTTAAGTACTGGTCAGCACTTAGGCCAAGATTGAAGGCAGCTACTTTGCTCTCACCCAAGGTGAAGGTGCTGCCAGCGGGAAGGTCTCGGCTGGCCACCAGGTATTCACTGGTTTGGTTGTTGGCTTGAATCACATAATTAATGCCAACGGCAGCCCCGGCAAAAAGCAGAATTGCAAAAACTAAGTTCTTGACCCTAAGCGAGTGCGGTGTTTTGAGTTTTCTTGGTTTGCTCATAAACCTATGCAAACAACGATCAAAAGTCCCCGTTGAGATTATCCACAGACTCAATGATTAATTGGCCAAGCGCAGCAATAGGAACTGCAATTGGCCGGCTTGAGCCAGAAACATAGATAAACATAAGGTTTCTGGAAATAGAGTGCAAAGTGCCGGGGGTCAAATAATCTTCTTCCCCGGCCATGCGCCAGCGAATTGCGCAAGGCATTGGCAGGGTGCCAAGAAAGGTCTCTAAATCCACCGATAAATTACGAAGCCTAGGCAGTGACTCATCGAGTTCATCGTGAAGCGTGATTTTACGAATGACTTTGGTCGGATAAATGTGCCAAATCGGGGCTACCGAATCAAGACCCGCCAAAAACTCTTTACCCAATATTGGTGCAATTAATTCTTTGCTCATCAAACTAAATGTTTGTATTTCCAGGGCCCTGGTGTTTCCAGTAAAAGAATCTCGTTGACTTTTTTGCAATCCTGCTTCAAACTGCGCTTCGAGATCTTCGAAGATGTCTTCAATATGCATTTGGTAAGTATGAAAAATATTTTTCCGTTGCTAAATAGTTATGCACAAGTTTTAAAAATCACTTGTGCCGAACATTTGACAGGTCTACCGTCAGAATTCTTAGAAAATCCTTTTCTAGGGGGAAGTGAATCGCTCACTAATAGAAAGTTGGACATGATGCCAACAGAAGATGCTAAGCCAGGGGAAATATCAAGCAATAGACAAGTAAAAATTAAAAACCTAGTTCAGGCGGAAGAGTTTTTTGGTCCGCAGTACAACAAAACATCAGAACTACCGAATCCAGAAGCAAGCCTCCGAGCGCTTGCGACCGGAGTAGTTGAGGTAATTGCCGGCTCGAGGCAAATTGATCAACTTGCCAGACTGCTAACTGACGAGGTGTACCAAAGACTAGCTCGCCGCGCGGCACTAGCCAGAGAAAATCGGCAAGCACTTGGTCAAAAAACTCACCATCAGAATTTTTCAGTGCAAAACCTTATGAGCACATCGCCGCGTGACGGCGTTATTGAATCAGTAGTTCTACTCAACTCGCAAAGACGCGTCAGAGCCGTAACTATTCGACTAGAGGGCATAAACAACAGGTGGCGGGCCACCTCGGTTAGTGTTCTCTAACTTATGAGCGGAAGAATGAGCTACCAGAACCGTCAGCAGGCTTCTGCTGGCCCTGGTTCTCGTTCTTCTGCTCGCCACGAGTCTCATTGGCACGATTTTCATTTGCGCCGTGCGCTTCGGCTGCTCCGTCTTCATTAGGGGCAATGTAAGTCAGCTGTGACGGGTCAATCGCCGGTGCCGGAGTTACTTCAACCTCAATATTGAACAAGAATCCGATTGCCTCTTCTTTAATGGCACCCATCATCTGCTGGAACATGCCATAACCTTCACGCTGGTATTCAACCAGCGGGTCACGCTGTGCCATTGCACGCAGGCCAATGCCTTCTTTGAGGTAATCCATCTCGTAAAGGTGATCGCGCCACTTGCGGTCTACAACTGAAAGCACAACTCTGCGCTCAAGTTCGCGCATTGCAGTTTCACCAATTTTCTCAGTGCGCTTGGCGTAGGCAACCTTGGCATCTGAAACAAGTTCCCGGCTTAACCAGCTCTTGGTTAGCTTTGAACGGTTTCCGGCCTCGGCCAATACCTCACTGATTTCAAGGCCAACGGGATAGATTGCCTTAAGTTCTGTCCACAGCGCTTCAAGATCCCAGTCGTTGCCAGTTGAATCTGAAACATGGGCCTCTACGATTGCATCAATCGCGTCGGCAAGGAACGATTCAACGCGCATGGCGATGTCGTCACCCTCAAGAATGTGACGGCGATCGCTATAGATTGCCTCACGCTGGCGGTTCAAAACATCGTCATACTTCAAAACGTTTTTGCGAATCTCGGCGTTGCGGCCTTCAACCTGAGACTGTGCGCTTTGAATAGCGCGGCTAACGATCTTTGATTCAATTGCGGTTTCATCAGGCACAGAAGCGCGGTTCATCAATGAACTTGCGGCACCCGAATTGAACAGGCGCATCAGGTCATCGGTTAGTGAAAGGTAGAAACGAGATTCACCTTTATCACCCTGGCGACCGGCACGACCGCGAAGCTGGTTATCTATGCGGCGTGATTCGTGACGCTCGGTACCCAGCACATACAGACCGCCAACAGCTAGAACCTTTTCAGCTTCTTCGGCTACGGTCTCTTTGATCTTGGCAAACTCTTCGGCCCAGGCCGCTTCGTATGCTTCAGGGTTTTCGTCATTGTCTAGACCGCGCTTGCTCAATGCATCAACGGTTAAGAACTCAGCGTTACCACCAAGCATTACGTCTGTACCACGACCGGCCATGTTGGTAGCAACGGTTACTGCACCTAAGCGACCAGCCTGAGCAACGATTGCGGCTTCACGAGCGTGGTTCTTTGCGTTCAATACCTCGTGACGCACGCCTTCTTTAGCCAGCAGTTTAGAAAGATACTCGCTCTTTTCAACGCTGGTGGTACCAACCAAAACCGGCTGGCCATGCTTGTGACGCTCTGCGATATCCCGCACCACCATGTTGAACTTGATCTCTTCGTTCTTGTAAATCAAGTCTGACTGATCAAGGCGAACCATTGGCTTGTTGGTTGGAATTGGAACCACACCCAACTTGTAGGTAGCCATGAATTCTGCTGCCTCGGTTTCGGCAGTACCGGTCATACCCGATAGCTTGTTGTAAAGACGGAAGTAGTTCTGCAAGGTAACGGTGGCCAGAGTTTGGTTCTCAGCCTTTACCTCTACGCCCTCTTTGGCTTCAATTGCCTGGTGAATGCCTTCGTTGTATCGGCGGCCGGCAAGAATGCGTCCAGTGTGCTCGTCAACAATTAGTACTTCACCATTCATGACCACGTAGTCTTTATCGCGCTTAAAAAGAGCCTTAGCGCGAATTGAGTTATTCAAGAAAGAAATAAGTGGGGTGTTGGCGGACTCATACAGGTTGCCGATGCCAAGGTAATCTTCAACCTTTGCTATGCCAGGCTCAAGAATTCCAACGGTGCGCTTTTTTTCGTCAACTTCGTAGTCAATTACCGGCTGAAGTTTTTCGGCAATCTTTGAGAACTCGTTGAACCAACGGTTTGCCTCACCCGATGAAGGACCAGAGATGATCAACGGAGTACGGGCCTCGTCAATAAGAATGGAGTCAACCTCGTCGACTACTGCAAAGAAGTGTCCGCGCTGAACCATATCTTGCTGCTGCCAAGCCATGTTGTCGCGAAGGTAATCAAAACCAAACTCATTGTTGGTTCCGTAGGTGATGTCGGCTAGGTACTGCTGGCGACGCTCGTTAGGGTCTTGGCCAGAAACGATACAACCGGTGGTCATGCCAAGAGCGCGGAATACGCGACCCATAAGATCTGACTGGTAGCTGGCCAAGAAATCATTCACCGTAATTACGTGAACGCCACGACCGGCAATGGCGTTTAGGTAGGCGGGCAAAGTTGCCACCAGAGTCTTACCTTCACCAGTGCGCATTTCGGCGATGTTGCCTAGGTGAAGAGCAGCTCCACCCATGAGCTGAACATCAAAGTGACGCATGCCAAGGGTGCGCTTAGAGGCTTCACGTACTGCGGCAAATGCCTCAGGAAGCAAGTCGTCTAGGCTTTCGCCAGCGCCATAGCGCTCGCGTAGAACCTGGGTCTCGTTGGCCAACTCTTCATCGCTGAGGTGGCTGAAATCTTCTTCTAGGGCGTTAACGGCTTCTGCGTAGTTGCGAAGCTTTGCCAAAAGGCGGCCTTCGCCGGCGCGCAGTAGTTTGTCGATGATTGTTGCCAAGATTTGCTCCATACCGGTTGATTGGTTCTGGATTCAATCTTAGGCGAAAGGGCCCAACCATCACCGGCTGGGCCCTTTTGCTCAGGATGCTCTAAGAATGGCTATTTCAGCGTGATAACGCCGTAATTCCAGCCCTTGCGACGGTACACCACGCTGGGAGTATTGGTTTCTGAATCGTGGAATAGGTAGAAATCGTGACCAACCAACTCCATGTGGTACAGGGCGTCGTCAACCGTCATTGGGTTGGTCTCAAACTGCTTGCGGCGAATAACCACCGGGCTTTCACCCATATCTGGCGCCTCAACGGGTGCCTCCGGTGCTGACTTACCCAACAGCACATCTGAATCGGCCGGACGAATGTCAATCTCGGCAAAATCATGGGCGGTTAGCTCGCTTGTACCAAGTGCACCGTGGTGGTGCTTGCGGCGGTCTCCCGCACGGCGAAGACGTTCTGAAAGTTTGCCGAAAGCAATATCAAAAGCAGCGAACTTATCGCCAGCGTGAGCCTCTGCGCGAATTACGTGCCCGGGCTCAAAAACGGTTAGCTCAACCTGATCTTCGGGGCCCGAATTTCGACTGTGATCGTGTCTGGTCACTTTGATATCGAGGGACTGAACCTTGTGAGCCAGTTGCTCAACTTTGTGGGTTCTATCGGCTACGTATTCTCGAAAGCGATCCGAGACTGTGAGGTTGCGGGCGGTGATGTTGACTTCCATGATGACCTCATATCTACAGGCAACTTTGCCTGTGAAAGAAAGGTATACCTTAAACCGGTTTGCCGTGGCTGTTTTGACGATTTTTTGGCAGTGTCTCGGCGAAGGCTAAGAAACCCAGCACCAATACCCCGTTGGCGGCAAGGCACCTTTTTGCCTCTAGGAAGGTTGAACCGGTGGTGACTATGTCATCAATAAGCCAGACGGGGCCTAGCGCAGCGTTGGCTGATGTGACCATTGCGCCGGTTAGGTTGTTTCTCCGCTGGGCTCCTGAAAGCGAAGCTTGATCTTGCACTTCTTTAGAAACACCTAGAACATCACTAACTAGTAGCAATCGTTTTTGTGACTTGGCAATTTGCTTGGCAACAGCTACCGCCAATACCTTTGCGGGCACATAGCCGCGTTTATAAAACGACTGCCGCTTGCTTGGCATTGGCACCAATACTTTGCAAGATGCAGGAACCAGTGCAGCAAGAGACTGCGCCATTTGCTCAGCCAGTGAGGTCACCGAGTTTTCTTTGAATTCGTGAATCACTTTGGCTACTTCTTGGGTGTATTCGCAAACAGCAAAACCTTGAAGATCAAATCTTTCAACAGCTCTTGAGCCAGAAATATGTTTTTGTTGACATTGAATGCATATTGATGAACCAACAACTTGGCAAAGTACACACTTTGAAGGCAAGACTAAATTTAGAAAGTCCTCAAAAAGATTCACAATTTGATTCTTGCGTTATTGCAAAAGCAATAAAGGTTTGACTCATATTTGTGAATAACTAGTTTCCAGGAAAGCGCAGTTCCTCTACCCCGTCACGCACTTTCACCCAACCGGAACCGCGGTACTGATAAAGCACACCAAAAGAATCAAGAATAAAAATTGACGAAGCTTGACCGGAGCCAACAATTGAAGATCCGTTGGTGAAAGTGGGTAGGCGTTGAGAGTCACCGCCCACCATGGCAACGATTGGCTGAATGTACTGAGAAACCTGAGACTCCAAAATTCCAATTTGGATGTTATCTAACCAGGTGGCTGAAAACGCAGTCTGCCCGTTGATTGGGCTTATCGAAACCCCCAACCCAAGTGGCACACCGGTGTCGTCGCGAATAATTGCAGAAACCCGCACCTGACTGTTTGAGTGCGTGCCCGTAACTGCAACAACCCTAGAGCCCTCTGAACTAATTGAGAACGCAATTCTGTCAGCTCCAGATAACCAATTGCTGGCGAATGGAATGCGTCGGCCTTCTTCATCAAATACCAAAACTGGCTTATTGCCCTTGCGCGGCACTGCCCATATGTAGCCATCGACATCAACAACAGGGGCAAGGTAATCTGCACCAGCAGCCAAAATTTCCGGTGCCTCTGTAGGGCGATTAAGTTTGGCTAGGTATATTCCGCCAGCTCCAGAGATAGCAAAAACTTTTTCATCTACATTCAAACCAAAGCTTTTGGCTTTTACCTTCTGCAAGAAAGATTCGGCGCTGTCAATCATTGTGGTTTGAGCGGTGCCAATTCGCTCAAGCCCTTCGGCTGACAAAGCAATCGGAAGAGCCATTTGAATCTGGTTGTTTGAGTTTGACCACGATGGATCTTGTAGAGCACCGCGTTCAATGGTGACTTTCACTGAATAGACGCTGCTTAATTGCAAGAGCGTTTCTCTAATTTGAACCTGAAGCAATTTCTTGTTTATTGCCGATGCCCGCAGGGCACGCGATGAAAGATCTACGGTGGCAACTCCGTCAGCCACCGTTACGCTGCTTAGCGTTAGGCGCGTTCCAGCAGGAATTGAATTCTTGACGGCCTGATCTAACCAAGGGCTAGGGCCAGTAAGTAGTGCGCTCACTAATCTGGTGCTTGTTGATGCTCTTGAGGGGAACCAACGCACATCTGGAACTAAATGTTTCTGCTGGTTGTCGAAAAAGTAAACTGCGTAGGCCTTAAAGACAACATCAAATACCGGCCGAATAACAGTGGTTAGGTTTGGGGCCAAATTGATGCGCCAGTTACCGGCTTCTTTGGTCAAGCCAATCTGCAAGACTCTAGTTGAACCAGCTGGCAAAGACTCGTATTCACCACGTTCGTTGATTCTTGCAGACACCGGAACAACTACGGTGGCGGTTTGATTATCTGCCATCGTGACCGTTGGCCTGCCGTCTTGAATCAAAACTTCTTGATTTGGGTTCCAGGTGGCATTGAACTCTTTAGAAAGATAAGACCTGGCAACTTCGTAATCGTTCTGTGGCCCAGTACCCGAATTCAAGAAACCCAACAGAACTTCTTCTTCAGTGGCGCCATCTAAAGGACCAGCCGGTGAGTAGTAGAGGTAATCGGTTTCAAGACCAGCCTCAACATTTGGACCGGTTTTGATTTCTCCAGACTTAGGCATCTGCGCACAAGCACTGGTGAACGCCAGCAAGCAGGCAACTACTGAGGCGGCTATGAATCTATTTAATCTATTCACCAGCTACCTCCTTTCGTTTAGGTTGCTTGGGCGGCAATGGCAATGGCGACTGAGTGAAGATCATGCCCTGCCTTCTTGGCAAAGTTAGGCGGAACGAAGCACCCTCATTTGGCTTGGCCCATACTTGCAACCAACCGCCGTGCAGCTGGGTGTCTTCAAGTGAAATGGCCAACCCAAGACCGGTTCCTCCGGTGGTTCGTTTGCGGGCAGGGTCGGCGCGCCAGAACCTGTCAAAGACGCGGTCGACTTCTGCGCGACTCATTCCCACACCGGCATCGGTAACGCTAACGGCTACAGCCGAATCGCTAAGCCCAACGGCCACACTGATTGGTCTACTCTCGCCGTGCTCGATGGCGTTTGCCAAAAGATTTCTAATCAAACGCTCAATACGGCGGCCGTCAACTTCTACGTCTACCGGGCCGCTAGGAATTTTGATTTCGATAACCGAGCCACGGCTTTGCGCTAGAGGCTCAAGGCCGGCGATGGCCGAACCAACAATGCCGTTCATGTCTTGAATCTG
>ERZ1034365.1485-NODE-1485-length-11847-cov-5.044520_pt1 | contig 11847 bp, 12 predicted proteins | sample MGYA00520615_ERZ1034365 | MGnify/ENA primary metagenome ERZ1034365 (study PRJEB33736, sample SAMEA104284505) | Azolla filiculoides | biome: Urban; feature: Water surface; material: Ditch water | place: Netherlands | collected 2015-10-28 | depth 0-0.1 m ... | reverse complement strand
GTGCGCCAGCGACGCTCTTCCATCACCACTTTAATTTCTTTAGCAAACTCTTCATCCGTTAGATTTAAGTTCACCATACGATCCGCTTCCAATTTAATAGATAGCGGTAATTGGGATTTTTCTAACTGTTGGAAATAGGTTGTGTAATCCTGAGAAGTAAAAGCGTTTTCTTTGCCGCCTGCAGCAGCCACCAAACGTGAAAATTGACCAGCTTTAATTTCTTTAGTGCCCTTAAACATCATATGTTCAAGTACGTGAGCTACCCCTGTTTTACCATTGACCTCATCTAAACTACCTGCACGGTACCAAACTTGAGACACCACTACAGGAGATCTATGATCCTCTTGCACAACAATTTTAAGACCGTTTTCTAATTTAAATTCTTTGGTTTCTGCACTTGCCAGCATCGGAAAAAATGCAAGAAACGCCCACCATTTAAATGTCTTCAAACTAACTCTCCTAAATTCTAATGATGGCCTAAGCAAACGCTTAAGCAATGACATACAAACCAAACTTACTTTTATCTGACAGAGATATTCTGATTTAAGTTCTAAAAAGAATATGATTGAAGTAAAGCTACGAGATAAATTCTGCACCTTCGTCATGAATCCATGATTTTAATAGTGTGTAAGTAACCGCCAATATGGTTGGCCCAATGAACAATCCAACAATCCCAAAACTCAACATCCCGCCAACAACACCTGCAAATACCAATAACAATGGTAGATGTGCCGCATGTTGAATAAATATTGGTCGAACAACGTTATCAATCGTTCCAACAAAGATTGTCCATGCCACCATAAAAAATCCCCACTCGCTTTGCCCTTGCATAAATAAAATACCAGCAGCAATTGCTATAACGGGCGCAGCACCTATTTGTGCAACACTCAACACAAACATCAGCAACGTACTCAAGCCAACAAAAGAGAGCCCTGCAATGAGTAAGCCAACTCCGCCTAAAACTGCTTGAACCAATGCAGTCACAATGACGCCAAGCGCGACAGCGCGAATTGCTTGCGCAGCTAATAAGACTGCACCCTCACCTCGTTCACCAGCCAGCCTTCCAGCAAAACGTGTGATATTGAAAGCGAATTTTTCGCCTGATAGATATAAAGTCGCAGCAATAAAAATAACTAAAATAAAATTCAGAAATAACAGACTAATATTGCCCAGCTGTTTAAGGAACCAACGAGCCAACTCGCCAGAGTATGGTGCAAGCTGTCCTGACAAGCCCTTCGACGCAAGCAATTGCCACTGCTCTGAAATATGACGTCCTATTAACGGAATAGATTGAACCCAATCAGGCAATGGGTTGAGAGACAGATGCTCAAGCCGACTTGGAAAATCAGCGATTTCATGAATATGCTCAACTAAGACTTCAATTGCCAACATGGAAGGCAAAATAATAATCAGTAGTAAAAAAACTACCATACTGATGGTCGCATAAATTCGATTGTTATTTAGTTTTCGTTCTACCCACAACATCATTGGCCATGTTGCTATCACCAACATCGCAGCCCAGACAATTGCCAACAAAAACGGATGCATCACCCACAGACTTAGCGCGCCAAGTAAGGCAACAAAAATCACAACCAACATCGTCCGCGTAATATCTCTAGCATGTTTCTGCATCATTTAATTCCTTACTAAATTAACTTCAAACAAGCATAAATGACAAAATGAAATATTAAAATCTTAGAGAGATTAGTTATTGAAGCAAGAAAGGTTTTCGTACGCTTGATATTGCGTTAGGTAAATTTTTCCATTTAACTCTTCAATAAAGTGACAACGTTTTAACTGATCCATCACTGGACCTTTAACCTCTGACAAGTGTAGCCCAATTCCTGATTCTTTAAGTTGTTGATTGATGACTTCTAAAATTTCAATAGCACTAATATCAATATCATTCACTGCTGAACACATCAGAATTAAATGTTTGATTTGTCTGTGCTCAACCAAAATATCTAATATACGTTTTTCTAAAAACCTTGCATTAGCAAAATATAAACTTTCATCAATTCTTAAAGTAACCACATTCTCGCAAACATTCACCTCATGCCTATCAATGTTTCTGAAATGTTCAGTCCCTGAAATTTGACCAACAATAGCAATGTGGGGACGACTACTTCGATAAAGATGAAGTCCTAATGACAAAATCACGCCTGCTGAAATTCCTGATTCCACGTTAACTAATAAAGTCAAAGCGAATGTAATGACTAAAGCAATAAAATCTCTTTTACTAAACTTCCATGTCTTGATAAACACATCTGCTTCAAAGAGACTTAGCACTGCCACAATAATCGTTGCAGATAAAATAAACTTAGGAAGTGCACTCAGCCAAGTTGCAATAAATAATGTTGAGGCAATAATTCCAATTGCAGTAAACAATCCAGCAGCTGGCGTGACAGCTCCAGCATCTGCATTTACTACTGATCTTGAAACGCCCCCAGTTACTGGCAACCCTGAACTTAATCCAGAAAAGATATTAGCCGCTCCTAAGGCAATCATTTCTTGATCAGGATCTATGCGCTCACGCCTTTTTATACCTAGGCTCTGAGCAACAGATATCGATTCAACATACCCGATAATTGTAATGAGAAGCGCTGGAAGCCATAACGCTTTCCATAAAGCCAAATCCATATTAGGCAAAGTAATTGAAGGCAACCCAGCTGGGATATCTCCAACAACCTTAACACCATTAAAAACTGGCAATCCCATATGCACACTCAATGTCGCAATAAGAACAATGAGAACAGGCACACATCTAGAAAGTGTTTGTGCCCAAAATTTAGAAAGTCCCAGAATTAACAAAAATTTAGTTAGATATCGACGACTTAGCACTAAGATGAGGAGAGCCAACAAGGAGAGTAAAACAGTTGGTTGATGAATTTGATCTAGTTTTGAAGATATTGACTTCAATATATCGACCAAATTATCACCACTCGCAGAAAAACCTAGTAGCGTTGGAATCTGACTTGCTGCAATCACAACACTAGCAGCAGAAATAAAACCTGCTATGACGGGATGTGATAAAAAGTTTGCTAAAAATCCAAGCTTTAAAATACCTGACAGTAAAAGAATTAAACCTGAAATCGCAGCTAAAATAACCGCTGCTGCAACACCCAAATCAGGGTCTATAGCTGTGAATGGTGCTATGGCAGAAGCAGTCATTAATGCAGCAACTGCAACCGGCCCAACAGCCAGCGCACCACTCGTTCCCAGAAGCCCGTAAGCAATTAAGGGAAGCATGCTGGCATAAAGTCCAATATGAGGCGGAAGACCGGACAACATTGCATAGGCTAGTGCCTGAGGCACTAACATCAAGGTCACAATAATAGCAGCGGTAATGTCAGAGAGCGCTTTAGGCCTATTGTAAGTTGCACTCCATTCAACAATAGGAAAGAAGGAGGCAAGTTTTTTTAAGCTATGTAAAATCATATTTTTAACTTCTATCCGTATTGTCTTTAATTGGTTTAGCTAACCACTCACGCCCCTTAAGCATCGCCCACCAATATATAGGAGGCAAGATTCTCTCTTTCAGAATCCAAGCTAATCTGGAAGGTTTTTGGCCATTAACTAACCACTTAGGGAAGCTCGGCAGTAAGCGACCTCCGAACCCAAATTCAGCCAATACAACCTTACCCCTTTCAACTGTAAGGGGACAAGAACCATAACCATCATATATTCCACGCTGAACTCCCTTTCTTAAATAGAACAGCACATTTGTCGCTACAACTGGCGCTTGTTTTCGAGCAGCGGCGGCGGTTTTAGCGTTTGGAGAATTAGTCACATCACCCAATGAAAATATATTAGTGAAGGATTTATGTTGGAGGGTATCCTGATTTACATCAACCCAGCCATTCTCATCAACAAGCTTACTAGCGCGAATGAAGTCTGGCGATTGCTGAGGAGGAACAACGTGTATCATATCGAACGTCGTTTCCACCGTAGATGTATTTCCGTCTGCATCTGTTGCAACGAACCAAGCTTTTTTGTTTGGACCATCAATTTTTGATAATCGATGATTGAAATGAAGATTAGCGTTATATCGTTTTACGTAAGTCATTAAGGCAGGCACATACTCCTTAACCCCAAACAACACAGCGCCTGTATTATAAAAATCAATCTGAATATCGTTGAGCACGCCTGTTTTGAGCCAATGCGAACCTGATAAATACATTGCTTTTTGTGGAGCGCCAGCACATTTAATTGGCATCGGTGGCTGGGTAAAGACAGCATGACCGCCTTTAAGATTTTTCACCAACTCCCATGTATATTGGGCTAAGTCGTAACGATAATTAGATGTAACACCATTTTGTCCTAAAGTCTCAGTTAACCCCTCGATAGCATTCCAATTAAGTTTAACGCCCGGACAAACGATAAGGACATCATAGTGAATAACACGGCAACCCTCTAAAATAATTTGGTTATTTTCAGGATCAAAGCCTGCCACAGCAGCTTTAACCCACTTAGCCTTAGACGGAATGACTGATGCCATTGTTTTCACAGTGGTAGATGGATTGAATACACCACCGCCCACCATTGTCCAACCTGGTTGATAATAATGTGTATCGGCTGGATCAACGATTACAACATCAAGTGAAGAATTCCTAGATAAAAGACTCGATGCAACAGCCACCCCAGCTGCTCCACCACCAACAATAACAACTTCATGACTGACTTTGGGGCTTGCTTGACTTTTATTTCCAGCCAAACGCATTGTCAAACCAGATAAGTCGTATCCTGCTTTTTTTCCTGCCTCAAGAACTGACGCCAGACCAAGCTTTGATGCCTCAGCTAAGGCCCATAGCGAAGCCGCTCTCATTCCACTTCGACAATATGCAAGAACGGGTTTGGGTGCCTCAGAAAATGCTTTAGTGAATTTATCGACATCTTCATCACTAATTTTTCCTGATACTACTGGCAAATACTGAATCTGTATCTTATGCTTTTTTGCAGCATTCGCGATTTCTTCAAAATTAGGCTGGTCTGACCCTTCCCCATCTGGACGATGACATAAAATAGACTTAAAACCTTGATCAGCTATCGTATTTAAATCATTCACAAATATCTGGTCTGCAACAGATATTTGATCGACTAATTTTGCTAATTTCATGTCATCTCCATTTTTAATATTTTCTGAAGCAATTTATGTTTTATGAGGCCTGCGGAATTTCAACACGACCACAAGCTTGATTCGCTGGAAGTGCGGTATCGATATATTTTGGGTACGCTAACTTCAGCTCACTCATAAGCTTAATAAAGTCTTCTCGACTTCTATTATTTCCCAAACGCTTGTTATTTTTACGCTCTTCACCAACCGTTGAAACTGTATTGCCGTTGTAATCATGACCTGGATAAATAATGACATCATCATCAAGGCTGAAAATTTGTGCATGAATGCTGTCGTAAAGCTGCCCGGAATCTCCACTTTGGAAATCTGTGCGACCACATCCTCCGATAAGAAGTGCATCGCCAGTAAAAATTCTATCCCCAGCAAAGTAACTAACACATCCATTTGTGTGCCCTGGTGTATATCGCACTTCCAAATCGATATTTCCCACAATAATATGAACACCATCCGTCACCAGCAAATCTCCGCACATAGCACCCGCATCTCGATGAACAACGCTTTTACTTCCAAGCTTTTGTCTCAAAGTATCAGCACCTGTAACATGATCTGCATGAACATGAGTTTCAAGGGTGTAAACGAGCTTCAATCCGTGTTCTTCAAGATCTTTTATATAGTGCTGAACTTCAGATTCAACTGTGTCAATTAGTACCGCTTGCTTTGTTCTTTCGCACCCCAATAAGTAAGTAAAGGTACTGGTATCTGGCTCAAAATATTGTTTGAAAATCATTTAATTCTCCTAACTTTAAGTTGCTAAATAAAAGTAAATTTATAATTTGCTACAGTAATGCTCATGAAGAACATCCATAAGGGTTGCAGCAATTTCACTTGCAAGCGAGTAGTAAACTTTTTTTCCATCTTTTCTAGTTGCAACCACTGCTTCATTCCTCAATACAGTTAGCTGCTGAGATAAAGTGGGCTGTTTAATTCCAGTAGCTTCTTCTAGCTCAGAAACACACTTCTCACCAGAACTTATTTGACACAAAAGTATCATTCGATCTTTATTGGCAAGCACTTTCATTAAATTGATAGCCTGATCAGCTGTTTGCTGCAATTTTTCCATTTTAGAAGTCTGATCCATTTAATCTTTCTTTAATAATTTAAGAATAGTTCAATATAATACATAAAAATATATAATATGTAATTCATAAATATTAACCTTAAAAACTCATTAGATTGATATGGATCAAAAAATATTATATTAATTTGTATATTATAAAAAGCATCCCTTCAACTTCAAGGAGCGAAAGATGCTTGATATCTTATTACACACACTGCCTGGTCAATTAACGCTTGTAACACTTGCATTTATGTTTGTTATGATGAGTTTCATGTTTTTTTATGTCATGACAAAAGTTAAAGAATCAACGAAGTAAAAAATTTTATTTAAAGGAAATATCATGAAATGCAACATCGGATGTTTTGAACGTAATTTAAGAATAACTCTAGGGGCAGTTTTGGTGACACTCGCTGCCACAAAGACACTAGATGCTTGGGCTTGGATAGGGCTACTTCCTTTAACCACAGGATTAATTCGCTTCTGCCCTGCCTACGCTTTGTTTAATCGTAATGGATGTTGCAAATCCAAGGACGGCAGCTCTGATTGCAAGTAAATTGAGTATAGAAATAGTTTCGCAAGAGCAAATTTGGAGTGCGCGTTATTCATCCATTGGTGATGAATATCTATTTGGCGTCGCTCCTAATCACTATTTAGCCGAACATACACAAAGAATTAAGGATAATGGTCATCGCATACTTTTAGTTGCAGATGGCGAAGGAAGAAACGCTGTTTGGCTTGCGCAAAACGGACTACAAGTCACAGCTTGTGATATTTCACCAGTCGCCATTGCAAAAGCTAAAAAACTAGCAGTAACTCAAAACGTAGAATCCAACTTTATTTGTGCTGACATGTTGTGTGAGAAATTTTCGACCAATATTAAACAAGATCAATTTGATTGGGTTATCGGGGTATTTATTCAATTCACAAATACGGAAACAAGGTTGAAGCAATTTGAAATCATGAAATCTCTAACTGCCCGTGGCGGAAGAATACTTCTACAAGGCTACACACCAAAACAACTTGAATATAAAACTGGCGGACCGCCAATGTTAGAGAACTTGTACACAAAAGAAATCTTAAAAAATGCATTTTCTGATTGGGAAATTGAAGAGCTACTTGAATATGAGTTAACGATAAAAGAAGGTATTGGTCATCACGGGAAGTCCGCCTTAATTGGAATGATTGCAAGAAAAACTTAACCTTTTTGATATAAATCAAGTCCTGCTTCGTAACAAAAAATAAACTAAGAGAGAATTATTTCATTTAGAAAGCGAGGTTTAAAATGAACACGATTAAAGCAAGCGCAATACTTAGTTTCATAGTGCTTTCAAGTCTTATCAGCACTGTTAACGCTGCCCCAGGTAAAGAACCAATCCAGCCTATCGTGCCAGCAAAAGTGAAAGATGCAAATTTAGTCGAATTGGGTAAAAAGCTTTACTTCGATACCCGCCTTTCTAAATCAGGATTCATTTCATGTAACTCATGTCACAACCTTTCAATGGGTGGGACAGATAATTTACGAACTTCAATCGGCCATAATTGGAGTCAGGGTCCAATTAATGCACCAACTGTATTGAATTCAAGCTTAAATCTAGCTCAGTTCTGGGATGGTCGCGCTGAAAATCTAAAAGCACAAGCCGGTGGGCCCATTGCAAATCCTGGAGAGATGGCTTCAACTCATCAATTGGCAGTAGATGTACTTCAGTCCATCCCAGCTTACGTTTCCGAATTCAAGAAAACTTTTGGCAGAGAAAAAATCACTATTGAAGAAGTAACCCTTGCGATTGCTGCTTTTGAAGAAACCTTAGTCACCCCAAACTCAAGATTTGACCGATATTTAAAAGGTGATAAAAAGGCCATCAATAAAACCGAGTTGGCCGGCTACAACCTATTCAAAAGTAGCGGATGTATTGCATGCCATAATGGCCAAAACATCGGGGGTAATTCTTACCAAAAAATGGGCTTAGTAGAGCCATATAAAGCGAACAGCCCAGCAGAAGGCCGTGTAGCTTTCAGTAAAGATGAAGCTGACCGCTTTAAATTCAAGGTTCCAACCCTACGTAACGTAGAATTAACCTATCCATACTTCCATGATGGCGCTGCAAATACTTTAAAAGAGGCAGTCGATACAATGGGCCGAGTACAGTTAGGTAAAAAGTTTACAGATGAAGAAAATGCGCAGATTGTAGCTTTTTTAAAAACATTAACTGGTGATCAACCATCATTTAAGTTACCTCAATTACCTCCATCATCTGATGCAACCCCAAGACCTCAACCATTCGCCAAATAATTAGCAACATAACAAAGCCCACAATGAGTGGGCTTTGTTTTATCAAAATCAACAATTAAATAAAAATACAATGAGTTAAATTTTCCTAGTAGTCGTAGATTAGCAATGGGTTTGAGACTAAAATAGCAACAACTCATTTAGTCACAAATTCATGTTCGATTTTTTCAAAAAAGACAAAACACCAAGTGCGGCAGAAGCCCCTGAAAAAGTAGCGCCGGCCACTTGGACGGAGCGCTTAAAACAAGGGCTATCTCGCACACGCAGCCAATTAGGCAATCAACTTGCTGGTCTATTTGGTGGCGGCAAGATTGATGATGATGTTTACGAAGAACTTGAAACCATACTACTCACTTCTGATGTGGGTGTTGCCGCAACCCAGGCATTGCTTGAAGACATTAAAGGGCGGGTACAACGTCAAGCGCTAAGTGATACCAGCCAACTAAAAAGCGCCCTTAAAGATGCGCTTATGTCTTTACTAGCCCCTTTAGAACAGCCCTTACAAACCAATACCAAACAGCCTTACATCATCATGCTTGCTGGGGTGAATGGCGCAGGCAAAACAACAACAATAGGTAAATTAACCCACTTATTCCAATCCGAAGGAAAGTCAGTGCTCATCGCTGCAGGCGATACTTTTAGAGCCGCTGCGCGCGAACAATTGCAAGCTTGGGGCGAGCGAAATAACGTGCATGTTGTCGCTAGCGAAGGTGGAGATCCTGCAGCCGTGATTTTTGATGCAGTGAATTCGGCAAAAGCTAAAGGGATTGATATCGTGCTAGCAGACACAGCTGGCCGCTTACCAACGCAACTTAATTTGATGGAAGAAATTCGCAAAGTACAACGCGTCATAGATAAAGCAATTCCTGGCGCACCACACGAAATTTTATTGGTCCTAGATGCAAACACTGGGCAAAACGCTGTGATGCAAGTCAAAGCTTTTGACGATGCACTAGGTGTGACTGGCCTTGTTTTAAGCAAACTAGACGGCACAGCAAAAGGTGGCGTCATTGCAGCAATTGCTCAAACACGCCCCATCCCTATTAGATTTATCGGTGTGGGCGAATCTATCGATGATTTACGTCCATTTAAAGCAAGCGAGTTTGTAGAGGCATTATTTGAATGATTAAATTCGACCAAGTCAGCAAACGCTATCCTGGCAATTATGAAACCCTCAAGCGCATCAGCTTTGAGATTGAACAAGGTGACTTAGTGTTTGTCACCGGAGCATCAGGCGCGGGCAAAAGCACCTTACTCAAACTGATTGCAGGTCTAGAACGACCAACCTCAGGCACGGTACTGATTAATAGCCAAAATGTGAGCCAGCTAAAAGCAGCCGCGATTCCTTATTTGCGTCGCCAATTCGGTTTAATCTTCCAAGACCACAAGCTGCTTTACGATCGCAATTGCTATGAGAACGTTGTACTCCCGCTCAACATCAATGGCATCATTGGTGAAGATGCCGCCAAACGCGTACGCGCAGCATTAGATAAAGTCGGTTTGCTTGATAAAGAAAAGGCCATGCCGATTACTTTATCTGGTGGCGAACAGCAACGCTTAGCGATTGCACGCGCCGTGGTTAGTCGCCCTGCTTTCTTAATCGCAGATGAACCAACAGGCAACTTAGACGAAAATTACGCAGCCGAAATTTTGGAATTCCTCTATGCATTCCAACAAGTCGGGGTGACGGTGATTATTGCTAGCCATGAAGTCCCTAAACATCTGCCGCCTGAAATCGCATCCTCTATTAAAGTCCTGCATTTGCAGCATGGAGAACTCGTATGAGCTTATGGCTTACCCAGCACCAACAGCCTTTGAAATTAGTCATTGGCCGTATGCGAAATAATTTAATGGCCACCTTACTGATGTTTTGTGTGATTGGTGTGACGCTTTGTTTACCAGCAATTCTCTACACGGTGGTCGACAACCTAAGTCGCCTAACAGGTGGCGTTGAAAGCAAACCGCAAATTAGCTTATTTCTTAAATTAGATGCCTCTAATAAAACGGAAATTGAAGCGCAATTAAAAAAACACGCTGATATTGCTAGCTTTGAATTTGTAAGCAAAGACGATGCATGGTCAAAAATGCAGCAGGACAAAAATACTGCTGACGCAGCAGCAAGCCTTGAGAAAAATCCATTGCCTGACGCTTTTTATATCACGCCAAAAAAGGTTAGCCCTGACAACATGGCGCGTTTACAAGAGGAAATGCAGAAATGGGACGGCGTAGAGTTGGCGCAAGTTGATGCTAACTGGGTAAAACGCTTAGACACGATTTTAAAATTAGGTAAAAAAGCGGTCTTTGTTTTATTGGTACTACTGGGCTTTGCTTTAATTACAGTGATTGGCAACACGATACGTTTGCAAATTATGACGCAACGCGAAGAGATTGAAGTAAGCAAGCTAATTGGGGCAACCAATCCATTCATTCGTCGACCATTTTTATATGCTGGCGTTTTATATGGATTAGGCGGAGGGCTAGCAGCATTACTCATCCTGACTTTAGTGACGCTGCTATTTAATTTCTCCGTCGCCGAAATCGCTGATTTGTATGCGAGCAACTTCAGACTTCACTTACCGAATGGCTCAAGTATTTTAGTGCTACTCGCAAGCGCGACTGGTTTAGGTTGGCTAGGTTCTTACTTTGCGGTAAATCGTACGCTTGCCCAATTTGAAAACCTCTAAGCAATATTAGTAGGAATCACGCTTGAACATTTGGCGGCCATGGAAAAATAAAGCAGAAAAGCTATCTCTCCTACAGGCTTATTCTGCTGACGGCATATTGCAATTGCCGCCCAAAGGCGACCGACATTTCAGCATACGCTTAAGTCGAAACGCAACGATTGCAATTGTTGCTTCGATTATTTTTCATGCAATTGTGATTTTTTTTGTATTGCCGCAGCTCATCAAACAGCCGTCATCTGCAATTAAACCCCAAACCATCACAGTTTCTTTAGCCAGACCACAACCCAAAGTAGAGCCAGCTGCTCCGCCACCAGAGCCCCCAGCAAAACCAACCAAGAAACAAAAGTCTCAAGTCAAAGCACCTAAAATTATTACGGCGAAAAACAATGAGTCTTCTAGCAGCATACCTTTGCCTACAAAAGCGCCAGAAGCAACAGCAAACCCAAATCAGCCTGTGGATATGATGTCCTTAGTCAATGCAAATAGGCAGCGGCGACAATCAGAAGAAAACTACGCTTCACGAGAAAACGCGGCGGCAATCGCCAGAGAAAGAGGTAATGCTCAAGAAGATGCGCGCGAGGCCGTCATCAAAAGAAACCTGGCGCAAGAAGGAACAAACGGGATTTTTCAAATCAAAGAAATTCAATTGCACTCAGCACAGTTCACTTTCAGGGGCTGGAAAAAT
>ERZ1034365.1483-NODE-1483-length-11851-cov-2.636402_pt1 | contig 11851 bp, 5 predicted proteins | sample MGYA00520615_ERZ1034365 | MGnify/ENA primary metagenome ERZ1034365 (study PRJEB33736, sample SAMEA104284505) | Azolla filiculoides | biome: Urban; feature: Water surface; material: Ditch water | place: Netherlands | collected 2015-10-28 | depth 0-0.1 m ... | reverse complement strand
GCTCTATCGGTTATACCGGAAGTCAAGGAGTAGTTGGCTATGTGGGTAGTAGAGGCTCATTAGGTTACACAGGTAGTCAAGGCGACAAAGGTGATTCGGGCCCGCAAGGTATTCAAGGTTTTCGAGGATATCAAGGGTCGCAAGGTGTATCAGGATATGCAGGTAGCAGAGGTTTACAAGGTGTATCAGGTATATCAGGTTATGCTGGATCTATCGGGTACACTGGTTCGCAAGGCATTCCAGGTGAATATGCTGCCCTAGGTTATACTGGTTCGCAAGGTAATATTGGACCGATAGGTCCAATAGGAGATAAAGGTTATACAGGTTCTATAGGTCCGATTGGCTACACCGGTAGTAGAGGAGAATCGGGTTATGTAGGAAGTCATGGTTACACTGGATCAGTAGGGTTTACTGGTCCTAGAGGTTTTACTGGCTCGCAAGGCGTGCCAGGTCCAAACGGCATAGGCGGAGCGACTATTGATCAATCCGTAGCCGACGATGGATCTGTTTTGGTTTATAAAGATCAAGTCAATACTTGGTCCCCAACACTTCGATTAGATGCCCAAACTATTGAAGGCGGCTTCTTTTAATAAATATGAGTAATAGGAGATAATGTCAAATGGCATCAGATATCAGAATTAAACGCTCAGGCGTAACAAGTGCACCGAGTTCATTAAAATCGGGCGAACTTGCTTATTCATGGGCAAACGGCGTAGAAAAATTATTCTTTGGCCGCGGAGACGACGGCAGTGGCAATGCTACTAGTATTGTAGCAATCGGTGGTCAGTATTTTACTGACATGCTAGATCATACGGCAGGTGTGCTAACTGCTAGTTCTGCCATTATTGTTGACGCAAATAAAAAGATAGACGACTTACTAGTCGATAACTTAGAACTTAACGGTAACACATTAAGTACTACTAATAGCAACGGCGATTTAGTATTAGCGCCAAATGGCTCAGGGCTTGTTAGCATTGCTAGTGCATATACTCTTCCTAGAGTAGATGGTTCACTCGGGTATGTGCTAACCACTAATGGTGCAGGTACTGTTAGCTGGGCTGCTAGTTCTTCTATTTTAAGTATTGCGGCAGACAGCGGCACTAGCCAAGAAATCAACTTGTTATCAGAAACGTTAACTATTAGTGGTTCAGGCGCTATTAGCACCGTAACATCTGCTAATGCAGTTACCGTAAGCGTTGCGACTGCTACCTCTGCAATACTCGGTGTTGCAAGCTTTAGTGCAACGGACTTCAATGTAACTGCTGGAGCAGTTAGTTTAAACACTGAATCGATACAAGATATTATCGGAGCAATGGTTAGCTCCAATACCGAAAGTGGTATCGCTGTAACATACGACGATACTAACGGCAAGTTAGACTTCGACGTCGGCGACTTTACTTTAACTATTGCAGGCGATGTAGATGGCTCTGCAACTATTACTAACTTAGGTAACACTACAGTAACAGTTACGTTAGATACAGTTAATACTAACGTTGGCGACTTTGGTTCTGCCACTGCTGTTCCTGTAATTACTGTTAATGGTAAAGGACTTGTAACTGCGGTTTCCACTGCTGCTATTTCAACAAGCTTCACTGTTGCTGCGGAAACCGGCACTAACCAAACATTTAATAACGGTAATACTTTAACATTTGCCGCAGGCGAAGGAATCGATACTAGCGTTGCTATTAACTCTGGAAATGTTACTGTAACTATTGCAGGCGAGGATGCTTCTACAACTAACAAGGGTATAGCAAGCTTTGCAACAACTGACTTTGATGTTAACTCAGGCGCAGTTAGCTTAAAAGGAACAGTTGTTAAGAGTGTAACAACCGACAGCGGTGCATTGACACCGAGCGGAAATAGCTTCTCTGTTTTAGGCGGGGAAGGCATTAATGTAACTCACAGCGGAACAGTTATTACTGTTGATAGCGAACTAGCAACGGCTGCTGACGTAGTCGGCAATGCGAATATTGGTGCTGCTGCATTCGCAAGTGCAACATTTGATGTTACAAATGGATTCGTAACCGTTAAAGCAAGTGGAATTTCTAACACACAACTTGCAAATAGTTCTGTAACAGTTGGCTCTACATCTATATCGTTAGGCGGAACATCTACTACATTAGCAGGACTAACTGAATTAACTGTTGATAATTTAAACTTCAACGGTAACGAAATTAGTTCTACTAATACAAACGGCGACATTAGCCTTAACCCAAATGGTACTGGTAACATTACCGTTAACGGATCTAAGATTACTAATGTTGCAACGCCAACTGCTGATACTGATGCAGCTAATAAGTTGTACGTTGACAATGCAGTTTCTGGGTTAACTTGGAAAGATTCTGTTAATTTATTAGCAGCATCTAACATTGCATTAACTGGTTCGAACTTAGTCATTGATGGTCACCCTGCATTAGATGACGCCGATGATGGTTACAGAATCTTATTAAAAGGGCAATCTACACAGTCTGAAAACGGCGTATACGTTGCAACAGTTGCTAGCAACGGAGACTATACATTAGCCCGTGCAGAGGACGCAGATACTTACCAAGAGTTAATCGGTGTTTCGGTCTTTGTAATGGAAGGCACTACATACGCTAACACTAGCTGGGTACAGTCTAATCACTACTTAACAGACTTTGGCCACACTGGCGTGTTCCAAAGTTGGGTACAATTTAGTGGCGCTGGTGCTTATACAGCAGGCGAAGGTTTAAGTCAAACTGGTACAACCTTTGCTGTTAATGTTGCAGCAAGTGGCGGCATTGAAATTGTTTCCGATGCTTTACAACTAAAGAGTGGAGTAGCAGGAGCAGGTTTAACATATGCCAGCGGTGTACTAGACGTTGTCGGAACAACAGATAGAATAACAGTTAATGCTGATAGTGTTGATATTGCAAGCACTTATGTCGGGCAAACAAGTATTACCACATTAGGTACTATTGGAACAGGTACTTGGCAAGGTAGTGTTATCGGCGTAGCATACGGTGGCTCAGGCCTAAGTACTGTAACTGCACGAGCAGTTACATACGGCAATGGATCTAGCGCATTAGGTGTTACTGGAGTTAGCTCTATTGACGGTAGCTTCTTAAGAGAAGATTCAACTGGTAATCCATACTGGTCCAACGTAATAGACGGCGGAACATTCTAAAACAGTTTTAGAATCATAAAAAAGCGGACTAAGTCCGCTTTTTTTATCTCTTGCTAAAGTGATAATCACCATCTGGACCGTTATCACAGAATGGTCCAACTACAGTATTAAATCCTAAACTCATAACATACTTAATAACTTCGTCCTTTAACGGCGCTCCTTTGTTATATTCTACTTTTTGCAATTCAAGTATTAAATCTGTACAATGGGATAAGCAGTCCGATGCTCCTTTGATAACATCAAGTTCAGCTCCCTGAACATCCATTTTAATCAAGTCCGGGAAAGGAAATCCTTTTTCTTTAACAATAGAATCTAATGTCCTAGTCTTAACTTCTCGCTTATGTGAGTCATTAAAGTAAGTAGTTGCAGCAGGATTGACCGCTGGGTTTTCTCTGTAATAGCTATTACCTCCAGGATGTGTTGTATTTTGATAAAACTCAACAGTTCGGTTATCTTCATTGCTTAACACTCCGATTGCATAATCGATTCCTTTGGTTTTAAACACTTCTTCGCTTTCAGCCATTGCTTCGAATGCTATAAATTTAGCATCTTCCCAAATTTGTTCAGCTTCGTTGGTCCAGTGCAATACACATGCACCGATATCATAAATTACATTAGGTCGAAATGTTGTGCTTAATGTTTTTAAGTAACTAACATGCGTTTTAGGTAACAACCGTTGATTGCCTAACTCTACTAATCTTTCATTAGCAGTCTGTACAATGTTATGGTCAACTGTAAATACACTGCTACCGTGATGCCCGCATTGAATACTAGTGTCCGCCCAAATTTTGAAACCTTGTTGCTTCGCTTTCGAGCAAAAATAATTGTCTTCCGATACAGTGTTTGCATGATCTATTGCACTTTTGTAAACAAAATGAGGGTACTCCATTGCACGAATTACATCACTGTTCACTAATACACATCCAAACCCGCACCCGTCTATTTCTACTAAACCTAACCCTTTAATATCACCGTATGGAATGTTACGTCCATTACGATATAATTCTAGTATATGATGTCCTGGCTTTCTTTGTATATACATACCGCTTACTATGTCTTTGTTATGGGACAGCAGTTTTTTTAAGGTATCCGGTTGAAAACTAATATCGCTGTCTACACTAAACAAGTAATCGTATTTTGCAGACCAGCTAGCAATTAAATTTCTAATTTGATCTACTTGATATCCATAAAAGTACTGAAAATGTGTTTGGAATCCTTCGGGTACTTCTAAATCAAATATGGATTTGAATGTGTCAGGTTCTATGTATTTGTTCGTTGGTATAGCTATCAATATATGTTTAATTGGCATGATTTCCTGTTTTTCTAATTTACCAACAATCTTGTTAGCATTTCTTGTTTGTTCATTTCCATTAACTTTGTAATCGTTTAATGGGTTTAGATCATTATAATGATATACAATATCTTGCACGACTTTAACCTTTGTCGGGTCAGCCCGTTCGATGAGCGTATAGAATACTGCTCCGTCGCCACCGGCTTTGTACCAATTTCCTTGCTCGTCTTTAAACATGCTAACATCTACTCCTTCTAGTAACTTGGCACTAAAAGTACGTAAATGAGTATAAGGCATATTCCAATTAAATTTATAATTTCTGTACGACTTTGTGTCTTTGACGTGCTGTGGATAAGGTTGAGCAACTAACGGAATATTATCGGCCATGCTCCAGCAAGATCCGTATGTAAACTCGGTCGTTCCATTGTATAAGTTATTATAAAAATGAAAGATTTGATTATCATTTACAAGACTGTCATCGCCATCTAACAACATCACTATATCAGTTTCTTCACAGTATGACGATATAGCAGAAATTTGATTACAAACTGCCCCTTGATTAGCATCGTTTCTAATCACATCAATTTTCTTCTTATATTCAACACCTGCGGCACTAATTGCACATTTAAATGTATTGTCGGTAGAACAGTCATCTATGATAATCATTATCCAATTATCATAGTCTTGTGTTTTAACAGATTCTATGCATTTTTCTATATACTTTTCTGCATTATATACAGGAGTAATAATAACGATTCTTTGCTCTTTATTTCTAGGAAGATAGTTTTCTTCTACATTGCTAAATCGTCTGCCAAATACAGTACTCACTCGGTTGTTTATATGGCAAACTTGTTTATACTCTTTTACAGGCAGATATTCTTTTAATTTTTTATAGATATGTTGCTTCCATTGCAATGCAACGGTATCCCAAGTACAAATATCTTTAACGATATTACAATAATACATTTTTTGCTGATGCAAATATCTATCAGCATTTGCTCTTAGCACTTGATTAATAAATTTTGTTTCTTGGTCGTGTGCATTAATGTTTGGAAATAAACTGTTAGGCTCGATTGCATAATCAATCAGATAGCACGCTTCATTAACTGCGGTTTCTTCTAAGGCACCGAATCGAGTAGTAATTAACGGAGTATTATATGCCAGTGACTCTAATGTGCTAATTCCAAATGTTTCAGGAAATGCTCCTGGAAATAACATAAAGCTTGCTTTAGACAATATGTTTGCAATTTCGCTTTGTTTAATAACACCAGTGAAGTCAACACTCCATGATGCATACTTAGGGTCTGCGACCATATGACGCCAAGTCTTTTCTTGTTCGTCTGGCGCCGCATTTTCTCGAAATCTGTAATATCCACCAATAACTTTTAATCGTGCCTGTGGGATAGCCGACTTAATTTTAGGCCAGATGTTGTTTACTAGTGGCAACATTCCTTTAGTAACACTTGCATTATATACATACAAGTAAGGATCTTTTTCGAATATATCAACTTCAATGGCATAGTTAACTATGCCATTCCGAGTCATGAATATTTTATTTTTAAGTACTTCAAAGTTTCGCCTTTTTCCGTGATCACACGTAGTTACATAACTAGTGTGAAAATCACTTAGAGTAAACAACTCATCTATATCTCCGTGGACTACTAAATCTTCTAGAAGATGATCTCCTCGACAAAACGTATCGTGCATCCAAACTGCTTTTAGTTTTGCGTTGGTTTTAATAGTTGTATAGCGGTCTGGTCGCAAATCGGCAAAATGCTGGTGTAGGTGCACTGGCAAAAACGGCCCAACAGTTCGCGACGAAATGACTACATCAAACACGTAGTCTTTGTTTGTATCAAGTGCAGTATGATCTATATAAGTTACACCATCATAAACTCCAGGTGCCGCCTCTTTATCAATGCAGTTATTAAACACTGTCACACTAAACCCAATCTTTGCTAGTTCTTTAGACATCAAAATCACTGCTGATTCTGATCCGCCTAGCCCTCGTTTGGTTAATGTGTCTCCGTCATACGTTAGTCCTATAATATCAATTATGGCTATCGATAACATTTTTACCTCTCAAAAGTTGTATAAATAATTATATATTAAGCTAACTTAGATGTCAAGAGTTGGCTAGCTGATATTTTTATCAGTTACACCTTTTTAGGACCAAAATGGCGAATAAGATTATATTGAAGAAGTCTTCTGTTGTAGAGAAGATTCCGACACAATCCGACTTAGAATACGGCGAACTTGCACTGAACTATGCAGATGGAGTTATCTATTATAAACGAAGCGATAACACCGTCCAAAAAATACTTCATACAACTGTTGCAGGTTATAGCGGCTCGGTCACTTCCTCGCAAATTCTCGATGCAATTAAAACAGTAGACGGATCAAGTTCGGGACTGGATGCAGATTTAGTAGACGGATACAATACTTCCGTTTCTTCTGCTGCTAGCACTATTGTTATTAGAGATGCTAATCAATATATCAATGCATTCGGTCTTATAGTAACCGACGGAACTGATACTTCGACTATATCGTGGAATAACGTAGACGGGACACTGGATGCAACATTGTATAACGGAGTTACTTTACAAGTCGGTCAAGAACTTCATGTATACACCAAAGCAGACACATCTATAACTAACGGGCAAGTTGTCATGTTTGCAGGAATCGATGAAGATGGCACTCATATTTTATCAGCTCCTGCAGATGCTAATAATAGTTCGATGATTTCAAATCGAGGAAGGTCTATTATTGGTGTAGCTACCCAAAATATTACTAGCGGTAACCATGGTTATATTACTTCTTTCGGTGCTGTAAGAAATGTAAATACCGCAGCATGGCCCACTGGAACTGTTTTATACTTCGACCCAACAGTAGTAGGTGGATTAACCTCAACTAAACCGTCTGCCCCAGCTATTGCTACTAGTATCGGGTATGTACAGTACAGTGATACAATCACTGGACGTATTTTTGTAAAAATAGAATCCGATTTTAAACTCGAAGAGTTAGAAGATGTATTAGTTTCTAATACAGCAGATCAAGATATACTGATGTGGGACGAGACTAATTCTAGATGGAATAACACTAGTTTAGTAGAACCGACTAGAATGGCTGTCGGTTCATTAACAAATGACATGACCGGGCACGTCAATCGTACAGACAGTGTTATTACCTTCGATAACTCCTCTAGAACATTTACAATTTCACCTGCTACCACTTCGTACGATGTATATTATAGAGGCGAGAAAATTACTATATCTGCTCCGCTGTCTCTGCAATTAGATGATATTAGCGGACCTAGTTATATTAACATAGATCCAGTAACATCAACACTGTATAATGCAGGCGAACACGGCGGAATTCTAAATGGATTGTTATCAGGTTTTGTATACTGGGATAGTATTAATCAACAAAACTTATTGCTAGGAGACGAGAGACACAGTGCAGGCCGAGACACACAATGGCATTACACTCAGCACAGAAATATAGGATGTGTATGGCGGACTGGCGGCGTAATTTCCTATATTGTTAACGACCCTGCTACTGTTTCTGTTGGTATTTCTACTCCTATTCAGATTGCCGATGAAGACTTAGAACATAATATAAACCACTCAGCAACTCCTAGTGCAAATTTTGAACAAATTTTAAATGGTGTAGCAAAGCTAGAAGTAATGTATTTGTCCGGATCCGGAGCTACTTATGTTAAAAATGCATCTTCTACTACTCCGTGGATCGCAGGAACTTCCACTGCTAGATACAACAAATATGAATCCGGTAGCTGGAGTTTAGCCGATGCAGGTAATAACAAGTTTATCAACTACTGGGTAGTTGCCACCCACGATATTTACGAACCTGTTAAACTCGTATTAGGCAGAGCAGCGCACGATACAATAGAAGATGCATACACAGAAGCTTTCCAAGGGTATGGCGCACCTTTGCCAGAAATTGCATTTATGCATCAGATAGTTATAAACACTAATACTGAATATGCTAACTATGCCAAAATTGTTATAGCATCTGTAAAAACATTAACTACTAGAAGTATTGTAGCTAACCAAGCATTTACTAATTTAAGTCACACAATATTAATTGATAAAGATGTTGCAGACCAACACCCTATAAGTGCTATTACCAACTTACAAACATCGTTAGACAGTAAGCAAGCAACATTAGTATCAGGAACTAATATTAAGACAATAAACGGTCAAAATATATTAGGTGCAGGAAATATTAATGAAGTAGGTTATACTGGTTCTAAAGGCGATTTAGGTTACACTGGTTCTAAAGGGGACATCGGGTATACCGGATCTGCTCCGCAAAGCACATCATATATTGCAGATTCTGTTAATTTAACTAACGGTGTGTATGTATCCGGTAGCTTAGCCGATATCCAAACATTCGGAGACTACACTGCAAGCACCGGAGCGTATGTATTTACAGACGGTACCGTTGCAGGACCTGCATGGATATTTTCAGTTGGGTTTATAAATGTATTAAAATTTAACAGAATAGCTTTAAACATACAATATACACAAAATTCTGGACATACTATTTTTGTGCAGTTATATAATAATGATACCGCAACATGGGACTCTGTCGGTTCTTACAGCGGGTTGCAAGGATATTATCAATTCGAACTAGGAGTTATATCATCAGTCCCTTATACCTTAAGCGGTGCGGTTAGTTTAAGATTATATCACTCTAACACTGGCAATGCAGCTCACGAAACACGAATAGATTATATTGCCTTGGAGGACTCCATTCAAGGAGGTCAAGGCCCTCAAGGAACAAGAGGTTACACGGGTTCACAAGGAAGTATCGGATATACTGGAAGCTTGGGAGATATCGGATATACAGGTTCAGTAGGATATACTGGAAGTCAAGGTGATATCGGATATACTGGAAGTCACGGCGACGCCGGCATTGAAGCAGGAATTGCGGCGCCAGTTGATACAACTGTATTATGGCTAGACGAAAGCGATCAATACGGCGAAGGTATGTATGGCGTACCTGCTGGAGGTGTTCAAGGGCAAGTACTTTCTAAAGTATCCAACACAGATTTCGACATTGCATGGTTAGACTTAACTTATAGAAATGTCCGAACGATCACTGCGTCTGACAACATATTATTAACCGATGGAATTATCGTAACTAACTCTAATTCACCTATCAATCTTACGTTGCCTAATGCAACAGGAGTTAGCTCGAAGAGTTATTTGATTAAAAATCTAGGAACATCGACTGTGACTATTTTAACGACAGGCGGACAACTAATCGATACATATACAAGTATCACAATAGAATTTCAAAGCTCGTCTGTAGAACTTGTGTCTATAGACAGTGGTTGGATTATTTACTAAGGAGATTTTTGTGGCATATTTAGAAAGAACAAAACTCGTCGACGAAAATGGAGTGGTAATCAGTCCAGCTACCGATGCGGCCATAACAGAAGGCGAGTTAATACATGCAATAGAAGCGTTGCGAATGGCTGTCCACTCTTTAACTAGGACTATCGGATACGCAATGCCAGATACAGCAGGCAGACTTAGAGTTAACGTTGATGGCACATCTATAGGTACAGTTACTACAGTTACTACGCTATCTAACCAATCGCAAATCGGCGGTTATAACGCAACAGAACAAATACCAAGTCTCATGAGACTTGGTACAGATTCTTTAAGAAGAAACATTATAGTGAGTTAACAAATGGCAACTACAAACGGAAATAGAAAAATACTTGATTTAAAAAGGTGGGAGTTTTGCACTCCTGCTCCATCAGCAACTGGCACTGCACACTTTATAGTCAGTTCTCGTCATTATCGTCAACAACAATTATTAGTGCAGTCAAATACTGCCCAATATTTGTACAATCCCTTAGAAGATGGTTGGGTGCAAATTCCTTCCGGAGCACTAGCTGGTACGTTTGGTGCAGGTGCATGTGGAACTGCTGGGGCTATTTCAACTGGGTCTACTGCGGGTGTTGCAACTTTGACTGCAACCGGCGGAACTTCAACTACTATGGTTACAAACCAAACTCTTGCAAGAGACCTTAGAGGATATTCTGTACAGATTGTTACAGGTCCCGGAGCAGGCGATGTAAGAACTATTGCATCTAATACAATTGGTGCAAACGCAACAATTACAGTGTCTAGCCCATTTAGTGCAACTATTACGGCATCATCTACATACAGATTATTAACACCAGTTTGGTTTGTATTAGGCGCTGGCACATTAGCAGCTGGATCTTTTAAGAGATACGATTTTGCAACTAATACATGGGCTACTTTATCCATTACAGGACTTCCTGCAACTGTCGGTACAGACGGCAGATTGATTGCAACTCCGTCTACAATCGACGGAGGGTTTGTTGCATTTGCTGCAGGTACTGCAACTAGTGGCACTGCATCTACTATTGTAAATTCTGCTAAAACTTGGACAACAAATCAATGGAGTAACTCTCAAGTTCGTATTACCTCAGGCACCGGCGCCGGACAAATCAGAAGCATTTCGTCTAATGATAGTACTTCGTTAACTGTATCTTCGAACTGGACCATTACTCCAGATGCCACATCGCAATATTCTATCGAAGGAAACGACGATTATGTCTACTTCATGGGCAACGCTTCGGTTACATTGTATAGATATAGTATTAGTACAAATACATGGTCAACGCTGTCACCCGTTGCAGCAAGATCAGCTGCTCCTGCCGTAGGAATGGGCGGACATTGGGTGTGGGATGCAACAGATTCCAACTGGACTAACGAATCCGCAATTATTAACGGACGAAGAATTTACAGCTTACGCGGCGGTGCAGGCAGTGGTCTTGATTATTATGACATCGCAACAAATACATGGGTGTCTGGCGTAACATATGCCCCTGCAACTGAAACATTTACTACCGGAACAAAGTATGCGTATAACGGAAATTACTTGTATATACAGAAAGAAGCATCAGGTCGATGGTTCCGGTATAATTTTGTTACAAATGAAATGGATGGATGGAACACCATGACCTACACGCAAGGTGCTGCCGTAGTTGGAGACACTTGCTTTGATGTTACATATTCCGACGGAGCAACTTCTATTGTGTATGTTTATATGATATTGAATACTAGTGCCGTAATGTTACGTCAAATGGTTGTTTAATCGAGATAAATTATGATTCAGAATTCAATATTAAAAAGATATATTAACGGCGAGTGGGTGCCAGTGGTAGTCGGGGCAAAAGGTTACACAGGAAGTCAAGGAGTTGTTGGATTTACTGGTAGTTTAGGATATACTGGATCACAAGGCAATATTGGATTTACTGGAAGTCAGGGAGTTGTAGGATTTACAGGAAGTCAGGGAGTTAGTGGATGTCAAGGGTGGAGTGGAGTAACCGGATGTACTGGAGTGGG
>ERZ1034365.1482-NODE-1482-length-11863-cov-3.040048_pt1 | contig 11863 bp, 14 predicted proteins | sample MGYA00520615_ERZ1034365 | MGnify/ENA primary metagenome ERZ1034365 (study PRJEB33736, sample SAMEA104284505) | Azolla filiculoides | biome: Urban; feature: Water surface; material: Ditch water | place: Netherlands | collected 2015-10-28 | depth 0-0.1 m ... | reverse complement strand
CAATACGCCCATGCGCGCATCTGCTCGGTGCTCAGTGCTTGGGGTGGCGACAAGGCCAGCCTCACGCACGCCGACCTTTCTGCCCTGCAAAGCCCGCAAGCCCACGCCCTGATGCTGGCCCTGCTGGGCGATCTGGAGCACGCAGGTGGCCTGCTGGCCTTGAATTCAGGCTTGAATCGGGCCTATCCCGGCGTGAATCGGTCAGAGTCAGCTATGGTTCTGGTAGCGGATGACGGCACGGAAATCGCAGCCGGCACGGTCATCAACGCCGCCGGGCTGCACGCACCGGCAATGGCGCGGCGCATCGAGGGCCTGGACGCGCGCCATGTGCCGCCCGCGCACTTCGCCAAGGGCAACTATTTCACCCTCTCGGGTCGCTCGCCCTTTGGCCGGCTGATTTACCCGGTACCCGAAGCGGCGGGGCTGGGGGTGCACCTGACGATCGATCTGGGCGGCCAGGCCAAGTTCGGGCCGGATGTGCAATGGGTCGATTCGGCCGACGATCTGGTTGTGGACCCGGCGCGCGGGGAGGCGTTTTATGCCGAAGTGCGCAAGTACTGGCCTGCGCTGCCAGACGGCGCCTTGATCCCGGGCTATGCCGGCATTCGCCCCAAGATCAGCGGACGCGGTGAGGCGGCGGCCGATTTTGTGATCCAGGGGCCGGCCGACCACGGCGTGCCGGGGTTGGTCAACCTGTTCGGCATCGAGTCGCCGGGGTTGACCAGTTGCCTGGCGATCGGTGTGCACGTGGCGGCGCTGCTGCAGGGCCGCTGATCCAGCAAAGGCCCGGAGGCGAATCAGCCGCCGGTGGGTTTGCGCAGCGGGCTGCGCGCCTCCAGATGCGCGAGGTAGTCGCCAATGCCTTGCCCTTCGCGTTCCAGAAAACGTTCCACCGCGTCGGCGAACGCCGGATGCGCCAGCCAGTGCGCGCTGCTGGTCTTGACCGGCAGCAGGGCGCGCGCCATCTTGTGCTCGCCCTGCGCTCCGCCTTCAAAGCGCTTCACACCGTGTTCGATGCACCACTGCAGCGGCTGGTAATAGCAGGCCTCGAAATGCAGGCAGTCCACGCGCTCCAGCGCGCCCCAGTAGCGGCCGTAGGCGACGGTTTCGGCTTCCTCCGGGGCGCTGTCGGGACCTCTAGCGGTGTGTGGGCCACTTTTTGAGTGATTCTGGCCAGTTCCCAGCGTTGAATGGTCATGGAGTGCTATCAAACTTGAGGCCATCGGGCGGCCTGCGCGCTCGCCTATAAACAGCAGCCAGTTCTCCGGCATGGCCTGCGCCATCTGCTGGAAAAAGCCGCGGCTCAGGTAAGGCGCATTGCCGTGTTCGAGGTAGGTGCGCTCGTAGCACCGGTAAAAAAAATCCCAGTCTGTGGCGCTGATGTCCGACCCACGGGCCCAGCGGAAGCTGACGCCGGCCTCGGCGACCTTGCGGCGCTCCTGGCGGATTTTCTTGCGCTTTTCCTGGCTCAGGCTGGCCAGGAAGTGGTCGAAGCTGCCAAAGGGGTGCGACGCAGTGGAGGTCGCACTGGTTGGCGTCAGGTTCTGAGACGCCTTGGCCAGCGTGGTGGGGGTCTGGTTCGTCCAGTGAAACTGCACCGTGTCGCGCTGCATCAGCCCGGCGCGGGTGCAGGCCGCCAGGTCTTCCTCGGCCGCGAACAGCAAGTGCAGAGAAGAGAGTGACTCTTGCGTGCACCAGCCGATCAACGCCTGTACCAGCGCATCGCGCGCCGCTGCATCCCGCGCCAAGAGGCGCGTGCCGGGCACCGGGGTGAACGGCACGGCGACCAGTGCTTTGGGGTAATAGGTCAGGCCGTGCTGCTGGTAGGCGTTGGCCCAGGCCCAGTCGAAGACGTACTCGCCGTGGGAATGGGTCTTCAGGTACAGCGGGCAGGCGGCGGCGAGCTGCCCGTCCTGCCACAGGGTCATGAAGCGTGGCGTCCATCCGGTGGCCTCCACCGCGCAGCCGCTCGTGTGCAGGGCGGCCAGATACTCGTGGCGCATGAAGGGCGTTGGATGCGACTGCGACGCCAGCAAGGTGTTCCAGGCCATGCCATCAACGGCCAGCGGCGAATCCAGCACCTGGATGACATAATTGTTTGAATCGTTTTTCGGCACCTGTATGACTCTCAAAATCTGTATTGCCCAGCTTAATTTCTTCGTGGGTGACCTAGCGGGCAACGCACAAAAAATCATCGATGCGTCGCGCACGGCCTACGCGGAAGGCGCGCGGCTGGTGCTGACGCCCGAACTGTCGATCTGCGGCTACGCGGCCGAAGACCTGTTCCTGCGGCCGGCATTCATCGCGGCCTGCCATGATGCCGTGAAAACCGTGGCCCGCGAGCTGGCCGGGTTGAAAGACCTGACCGTGGTGGTGGGCCACCCCACCGGGGGCGACCGTCGTACGCGCAGTGTGGCGGTGCAGGACCGCCACAACGCGGCCAGCGTCCTGCGTGGTGGGGAGGTGATCGCCACCTATGCCAAGCGTGAACTGCCGAACTACCAGGTGTTCGACGAGCGCCGCTACTTCACGCCGGGGCAGGGCGTCTGCGTGTTCGAGGCGGGTGGTTATCAAGTCGGCCTGCTGATCTGCGAAGACGCCTGGTTCGAGGCGCCCGCGCGGCTGGCCAAAGAGGCCGGGGCCGAGTTGCTGGCGGTGATCAACGCCTCGCCCTTCCACGTTGGCAAGGGCTACGAGCGCGAAGCCATGATGCAGGAGCGTGTGCGGGCCTGCGGTCTGCCGCTGGTCTATGCCCATCTGGTGGGCGGGCAGGACGAGATGGTCTTTGAAGGGCATTCGTTCGTGATCGATGCACAGGCGAGGGTGGCTGGGCGGGCACCCAGTTTTGAGGAAAAACTGTTCTTCTCCAGCGTGGAGCGGTCAGAGTCTGCTATCGAAATTAAATCAACTGTGGCCCCTGAGCGCACACTGGATGCCGACTTGTGGGATGCGCTGGTGCTGGGCGTGCGCGACTACATCGGGAAAAACGGGTTTCCTGGCGTGCTGTTGGGCCTGTCCGGCGGCATCGACTCGGCCCTGGTGCTGGCCGTGGCGGTGGATGCGCTGGGTCGGGAGCGGGTGCGCACAGTGATGATGCCGTCGCCCTACACGGCCGACATCAGCTGGATCGACGCCCGTGACATGGCGGCCCGTCTGGGCGTGCGTTATGACGAAATTTCCATCCTGCCCGAGTTCGAGGCGTTCAAGGCGTCGCTGGCCACCCAGTTTGCCGGGCTGGCCGAGGACACCACCGAGGAAAACATCCAGGCCCGCATCCGCGGCACGCTGCTGATGGCCTTGTCCAACAAGACCGGCGCGATCGTGCTGACCACCGGCAACAAGAGCGAGATGGCCACGGGTTACTGCACGCTCTACGGCGACATGGCCGGCGGCTTTGCGGTGATCAAGGACGTGGCGAAGACGGCGGTGTTCCGGCTGGCCCGCTGGCGCAATGCCAACGACCCATATGGGACCGGCGCCAGCCCCATCCCCGAGCGCATCATCACCCGCCCTCCGAGCGCCGAGTTGCGTCCCGACCAGACCGACCAGGACAGCTTGCCGCCCTATGAGGTGCTCGACGCCATCGTCGAGCATTACATGGAGAACGACGAAGGCATCGCGGAGATCATCGCGCGCGGCTTCGAGCGGGCCGATGTGGAGAAGGTCACCCGCCTGATCAAGATCAATGAGTACAAGCGCCGGCAGTCGCCCGTGGGGATTCGCGTGACCCACCGCAGCTTTGGCAAGGATTGGCGTTATCCTATTACCAGCAAATTTCGCGCTTAACTGAACCTGCAGCAGGAAAAAAACATGAAACAGATCACCGCCGTCATCAAGCCATTCAAACTGGAAGAAGTCCGTGAAGGCTTGGCCGAATGCGGCGTCACCGGCCTGACGGTCACGGAAGTCAAAGGCTTCGGCCGTCAGAAGGGGCACACCGAACTGTACCGTGGTGCCGAATACGTGGTGGATTTCCTGCCCAAGGTGAAAGTAGAAGTCGTCGTCAAGACCGACGACGTGGACCGCTGTGTGGAGGCGATTGTCAAGGCCGCCCACACTGGAAAGATCGGTGACGGCAAGATTTTTATCACCGGCGTGGAGCGCGTGGTGCGCATCCGCACGGGGGAAGAAAACGAGTCGGCCATCTGACAAGGCGCCAGGCCCGTCGCTTTACTGCAAGAAAGCCGGGCCGCTCAGATGGCTTCCAGGCGGGAGGCGGGCGACAGGCCTGCAGCCTGTACCAGATCACGCAACAAGGACGCAGGATCGGCGCTGATGTGAACCAGGTCCATCTGCCATTTGCCCATGAAACCTTGTTCGACAGTGGATTCAAGGAATTCCACCAGCGTGTCGTAGTAACCCGCCATGTTCAGCAAACCCACAGGCTTGTCGTGGTAGCCGAGCTGTCGCCAGGTCCAGACTTCAAAGAATTCCTCGAACGTGCCAATGCCGCCGGGCAGCGCGATGAATGCATCGGCGTGCTCGGCCATCAGCCGTTTGCGCTCGTGCATGGTTTCGACGATATGCAGCTCGCTGCAGTGGTGGTTGGCCCATTCCTTTTCGACCAGCGCCTGGGGAATCACGCCCACCACACGACCACCAGCGGCCAAGGTCGCAGCGGCAACGACCCCCATCAATCCGTTTTTTCCACCGCCATAGACTAATTGGCCGTTGTGCGTGCCAATCCAGTGACCCACCAGGCGCGCCATCTCGGTGAAATCAGGCGTCACACCGGGCCTGGAGCCGCAATACACGCAGACTGAAAAAGCGGGCATCATGCAAAAAACCTCTGGAAAACGGCCGCCGACCAGATACCGCTGCACAGCAGCAAGCTCAACAGGACGGCGGCACTGCCCATGTCTTTGGCGCGCTTGGAGAGGTCGTGCCATTCAGGGCCGATGCGGTCAATGGCCGTCTCAATCCCCGTGTTGAGCAGTTCGACAATCATCACGATCAGTACAGAGCCTGCCAGCAGCGCGGTCTCGACCCAACTGCGCCCCAGCCAGCAGGCAAGCGGTACGAGAACCAGTGCGGCAAGCGCCTCTTGGCGAAACGCAGTTTCGCCCCATCCGGCGCGCAACCCGTCCATGGAATAGCCAGCGGCATGCCACATGCGGCGCAGGCCGGTGCGGGTCTTCTGAGGGTTGACGCATGCGTCAGGTGCTTGAATCGACATGGCAGGATTGTCGTCGACACACAGGCGCTGGGTGGCGTCAGTGTTTCAGTTCGCGGGCGTTCACCAGACGGGTGCCGGCAAGTGCATCGTGCCAGAACTGCTGCTGGGGATGAAAGCGGCTCAGCAAGGCCCAGACGGCCACCCAGCCGACGACAATCACGACCGACTCTCCCCCTGTCAGTCCAAACGGAGCGACGGCAGCAAGTGGCGGCAGAAACCAGAGCCAGCTCAAGAGGTAGCGCAGGAACGCACGCTGCTGGCTGACCGCATGGCCATAACGGTCTACGAGCTGGATATGCCAGGTTTTCATTGCAAGCGTCTGTCCACGGGCCCAGAACCAGGTGAAATAGATGCCAAACACGACAAACAAGAACGCCTGCAGGGGATGCCGGTTGTCCAAGGCGTGCCGTGTCTGGCTCAGGGTGCCAAACAGATAGCCGGAAATAAAGACAACGCCAAACATCAGCATGCCCTCATAGAGCCATGCGGCCATCCGGCGTCTGAGGCCGGGTGCCATGAACTGGCCGCGGGACGGGGCGACGTTGATCGATGGCGCAGCGTCCGAACGCCCGGTGGATTCACTCTTCATTGAGAACAAGACGGGCAACGCCTCAAGGTATTTTGGCTGGAGGGCGGGGCAACAGCGTATTTTTATCCACCTGCCTCAGCACGTTGGTGGTGCCTGAGGCCGCCTTGCCAGGGGGTTTGGCTTGGGGTAATGTGGCGAGTCTTTGTGCAGGGACGGGTTTGAGCGCATTGGCAACCCCCGGGGGCTGTGACGGTGCCCCGACGGCCAGTTTGCGCTTTTCCTCCAGACTCAGACTCTGGTAAGACTCCCAGCGGGCCTTCTTCTCTTCGGCGGGAACCTTCTTTGTTTCCGCGAAATTCAAGCGTGCCTGCGAGCGCTGCTTTGGGCTGAGCGCCACCCATTCTGTCATCCGGCTGTGAAGTTTTGCCTGTTCTGCCGGTGGCCATCCAGGGAAGTTGCGTGACATCGCCAGCCATTTTCTTTTCTGTGCCTCGTCTATGCTGTTCCAGCTGGCTGCCAGGGGTTTGAGTGCTTGCTGCTGGGTGGCCGACAACTCATTCCAGGCCGTGCTGGACGCCGGTCCTGCCTGCACAACCTTGGATACACCAGGGCTGGCACTCCCCGCTGTTTTGACTGTCGGCATTGCAATGCCCGCAGGCAACGGCTGCGTCATCGCATCGCCTGCCGCGTAAAGTGCTGCCAAGCTGATCAGCGTCGTCAGGAAGATGCCTGTTCTGACTGTCTGGGGATGCATTAATTTTCAGAAAGTCTTGACTTCACAGGGGCGCAGTGTGACTGCTGGCCGACTTGAGGTACTGCAAAAAACCTGGATCGGTATAGGCCGATGGCGGCAAGTCGTCCGTGAGCAGTGCGGCATCGACTTCGGCCACCTCGTTCGCCCGGTTGTCGTTCTGAATGACGTTGATGGCGACCAATCCAGCCACCAGCGTGATCAGCGGCAGTGCTGACGCTATCCGGCTCCATAGATTCAGCCCTTCATCCTGGAAAGAAAGCGATGCGGTAGCACCACCCGCAATGACACTTGGCACCGTCCGCGCTTGATGCACTTTCACAATTTTGCGATTGGCAACGGCCTGTTGCCTCGCTACGCGCAACCGCTCTGAAATATCGTGTGGCAAATTATTTGCCCCTGCAGAGAGGCGCGCTGTCAATTTCAGGCCATAGCGATCCTGAAGTGCTTCAGCTTGGTATTGGAGTGAGTCATTCATGGTTGTATTCCCTTTGCCTTCAGCGCTTTACCAAGGGCTTGAACCGCACGAGAGCAATGTGTTTTGACACTGCCTTCGGAGCAGCCCATGGCCGCTGCCGTTTCAGCGACGTCCATCTCCTCCCAATAACGCATGAGGAAGGCTTCCCGTTGACGCGCAGGCAGTTCCTTGATCTGGGCTTCAATCTCTTCAAAGATCTGTCTGCGCCGGCTGCTGTCCTCGGCGCTTTCAATCTTCTCGGAGCCTTCCGCGCCCGCAAAAGTTTCCAGAAGATTGAAATCTCCGTCTTCGGAGGTCTGTTCAAAGTCGCTCAGGTTGGAAAAAAGGGCATTGCGTGTCTTTTGCCGGCGAAACCAGTCCAGCGTGCAGTTGGAAAGGATGCGCTGGAACAACATGGGTAATTCAGCGACCGGCTTGTCACCATAGTGTTCAGCCAACTTCATCATGCTGTCCTGAACGATGTCAAGAGCAGCCTCCTCGTCGCGCACGTGATAGACCGTTCGCTTGAAAGCGCGTCTCTCAACGCTTTTGAGGAGATCGTTCAGTTCTGATTCGGTTGCCAAGGGAGGGTCGGGCCGTGGTAGCTGTTCGGGAGAGCGCCTCTTGGTGACTCCGATGCCGGGCTTTCCGCTACATGCAGAGTTCCTCGGTCATGCTCGTATTTCCGCGGATTATGGCACTGCCTGCTGGAATACGCGACGGCGTCGGTAACGCGTGATGTTGCAGTGCGATAATAAGGCTGCAAATCTAAATGCAAACGGGTCACGGTCCGGCGGCGCTAGCAGCACGCCCATGTCCTTGGCCTCAAGTCCTGATGTAACTCCACAAGAGTCAATCAAAGGGGCACCCAAGGTTTTTCGTCAGAGAAATTCACAAAGGTTGAATATGGAAATCACCAAGGCCGAAATGGCATCTGCGTCTGCCGCTAATTCCGGCGCGTCAGGTCAAGAACTCCGTGGCGCGGAAATCCTCGTCAAAGCCCTTCAGGCGGAAGGAGTGAAGTACATCTGGGGTTATCCCGGTGGCGCGGTTTTGCACATTTACGATGCTTTTTACAAGCAGGACACCATTCAGCACGTCCTCGTGCGGCATGAACAGGCTGCAGTTCATGCTGCGGACGGCTACGCCCGTGCGACGGGTGACGTGGGAGTCGCATTGGTCACTTCCGGGCCTGGCGTAACCAATGCGGTCACAGGGATTGCTACGGCCTACATGGACAGCATTCCGATGGTGATCATCACCGGGCAGGTTGCGACAGCTGCGATTGGTCTTGACGCCTTCCAGGAGTGCGACACCGTGGGCATTACGCGCCCCATCGTCAAGCATAATTTTCTGGTGAAAGATGTGCGACTCATGGCTGAGGTCATGAAGAAGGCCTTTCACATTGCACGCAGTGGTCGTCCCGGACCTGTCGTCGTAGATATTCCCAAGGATGTGTCCTTTAACAAGACGCCGTACCACGGCTATCCTGAGTCAGTGGAGATGCGTTCATACAACCCTGTTCGCAAGGGGCATGGCGGCCAGATCCGCAAGGCACTGCAGCTGTTGCTGGCTGCCAAGCGTCCCTACATTTACACTGGCGGTGGCGTCTTGCTCGGCAACGCCACGCAGGAACTGCGCACGCTGGTGGACATGCTCGGCTACCCCTGTACCAACACGCTGATGGGATTGGGCGCTTACCCCGCTTCTGACCGCAAGTTTCTCGGTATGCTAGGCATGCACGGCACTCTGGAAGCCAATAGTGCCATGCAGAACTGCGATGTCCTGCTGGCCGTAGGCGCGCGGTTTGATGATCGCGTGATTGGAAACCCCAAGCATTTCGCCCAGAACGAGCGAAAAATCATTCACATCGATATTGACCCATCGAGTATTTCCAAGCGTGTGAAGGTGGATATTCCGATCGTGGGTGATGTGAAGGACGTCCTGACCGAGTTGATCTCGATGATCCGTGAAGGCACGGTGAAGCCAGACGCAGGTGCGCTAGCGGCATGGTGGGATACGATCGAAGGCTGGCGCAAGCGCGACTGTCTGAGATATGACCGTGGAAACCAGGATGTGATCAAGCCGCAGTTTGTGGTTGAGACACTCTGGGACATGACAAAGGACGCTGACACCTACATCACGTCTGACGTCGGTCAGCACCAGATGTGGGCTGCGCAGTATTACAAGTTCAATGAACCGCGCCGCTGGATCAATTCTGGTGGACTCGGGACGATGGGGGTTGGCATTCCCTACGCCATGGGGATCAAGTTGGCAAAACCTGAGAGCGAGGTGTTTTGTGTCACCGGTGAGGGTTCTGTGCAGATGTGCATTCAGGAACTTTCCACGTGTCTGCAATACAACACGCCCATCAAGATCGTTGCATTGAACAACCGTTATCTTGGCATGGTGCGGCAATGGCAGGAGATCGAGTACTCTGGACGTTATAGCCATAGTTACATGGATGCGCTTCCCAACTTCGTCAAGCTTGCGGAGGCGTACGGACATGTCGGCATGTTGATCGAGCGTCCGCAGGACGTGGAGGGGGCGCTGCGAGAGGCTCGCAAGCTCAAGGACCGCACTGTTTTCATGGACTTCCGGACAGACCCGACAGAGAACGTGTTTCCAATGGTCAAAGCGGGCAAGGGCATTACTGAAATGCTGCTGGGGTCCGAGGATCTTTGAGAGATCAAGACCTCTTGCACGTCGCTCTGCGGTCAGCGCCGCATCACTTCAATCAACTTTTTTGACGAATCTATTGCCTGCCAAGCTCATGCATTACCGTGCATGGGGGAGGGCAGCGAAAAGAGGAATCTCACCATGAAACACATCATTGCAGTTTTGCTGGAAAACGAAGCGGGCGCCTTGTCCCGTGTGGTCGGTCTGTTCTCAGCGCGTGGGTACAACATCGAGTCACTGACAGTTGCGCCCACCGAAGACCCCAGTCTGTCCCGAATGACTATCCAGACGACTGGATCGGACGATGTCATCGAGCAAATCACCAAACACTTAAACCGTTTGATCGAAGTAGTCAAGGTCGTGGATTTGACGGAAGGCGCTTATACCGAGCGCGAACTCATGATGGTGAAGGTCCGTGCTGTGGGCAAGGAGCGTGAAGAAATGAAGCGCATGGCAGACATTTTTCGGGGCCGCGTGATCGATGTCACGGAGAAGAGCTACACCATCGAGTTGACTGGGGACCAGTCTAAAAATGATGCCTTCCTCGAAGCGATTGATCGCAGCGCCATTCTTGAAACGGTACGCACAGGTTCTAGCGGTATCGGCAGAGGCGAGCGAATCCTTCGCCTTTGAAGTTTTTCAGGGCTCAGCCTTTTCCCGTTCTGGCTGAGTCTGTCGAAGCCCCGTTAACCCGGGGTGCCGGGAGCCCTTCGACAGGCTCGCGTCGAACGGATCATTTCCTCAAATCAATTGGAGCAACAACATGAAAGTTTTCTACGATAAAGACTGTGACCTGAGCCTGATCAAGGGCAAGACAGTTGCCATCATCGGCTACGGCAGCCAGGGTCATGCCCACGCGCAAAACCTCAATGACAGCGGGGTCAAGGTCGTTGTCGGCCTGCGCAAAGGCGGTGCTTCCTGGGATAAGGTTGGGAAGGCTGGCCTGACCGTCATGGAGGTCAATGATGCAGTGAAGGCGGCTGATGTGGTCATGATCCTGCTGCCTGACGAGCAGATCGCCGAGGTGTATGCCAACAATGTGGCACCCAATATCAAGCAAGGTGCCTCACTTGCCTTTGCGCACGGCTTCAACGTGCATTACAACCAAGTCACGCCCCGCGCTGATCTGGATGTCTGGATGGTCGCGCCGAAGGCGCCGGGTCATACGGTGCGCAATACCTACACACAAGGTGGCGGGGTGCCTCACTTGGTGGCTGTGCACCAAGACAAGTCCGGCAAGGCCCGCGATCTGGCCCTGAGCTACGCCATGGCCAACGGTGGCGGCAAGGCCGGCATCATCGAGACGAACTTCAAGGAAGAAACCGAGACGGATTTGTTTGGCGAGCAGGCTGTGCTGTGTGGCGGTGCGGTCGAATTGGTCAAAATGGGTTACGAGACCTTGGTTGAAGCTGGTTATGCTCCCGAGATGGCCTATTTTGAGTGCCTGCATGAACTCAAGCTGATCGTGGACCTGATTTATGAAGGCGGTATCGCCAACATGAATTACTCTATTTCGAATAACGCGGAATACGGTGAGTACGTGACCGGTCCGGAAGTCATCAACGCGCAAAGCCGCGAAGCCATGCGCAATGCGCTCAAGCGGATTCAAACTGGCGAATACGCCAAGATGTTCATTCTGGAAGGCCGCACCGGTTACCCCAGCATGACCGCGCGTCGTCGTTTGACGGCAGAGCACCAAATCGAAGTGGTGGGTGCCCAGTTGCGCGCCATGATGCCGTGGATCGCCAAAAACAAGCTGGTTGATCAGACCCGTAACTGATCTCAGGATCATCTATAGCTGCAAAGGCCACTTCGGTGGCCTTTGTCTTTTGGTGTGCGGGCGTTGCTGATTTACACTTGTTATTGCGTTATTCGGATTGGCAACGTGGGTTCTCGCAGGTATTCAAAGGGCTGGAGGCGGACCGGTCGGTGTAACGCGCGTCCGCGTGAAAATGCCAAGGCCAGCCCCGATTCGCGAATCATTTGATGTGCTTGACCAATTCATGGTGACTTACAGGTATTCATATGCATGACGGGATAGAAGCTGACGCTGATCTGCACAGTGGCGTGGCAGTGCGCAAGAGGCGCAAAGGTATCTACATCCTGCCTAATCTGTTTACGTTGGCCGCTCTTTTTGGCGGATTCTATGCAGTGGTCATGGCGATGAACGGGCGGTTTGATCTGGCCGCCGCTGGTGTTTTCTGTGCCTTGGTGCTGGACAGTCTTGATGGGCGAGTGGCCCGCATGACCAACACACAAAGTGCTTTTGGT
>ERZ1034365.1481-NODE-1481-length-11882-cov-2.312834_pt1 | contig 11882 bp, 1 predicted proteins | sample MGYA00520615_ERZ1034365 | MGnify/ENA primary metagenome ERZ1034365 (study PRJEB33736, sample SAMEA104284505) | Azolla filiculoides | biome: Urban; feature: Water surface; material: Ditch water | place: Netherlands | collected 2015-10-28 | depth 0-0.1 m ... | reverse complement strand
ACGATGAATTTCAGCGCATTAGGTCACACGCAAGCCCTATATTGCAATCCATCATGGATATTGCCTATCTGACCAGTTCAAGAATATCTGACGTTTTAGCAATTCGCCTATCGGCATGGACAAAAGATGGCCTGCTGGTCAGGCAAATAAAAACCAAAAAACTCCAGCTATTTCAGCGAACTCCAGAGCTAGAGAAATCCATAGAGCAGGCGAAAGCTATACCTCGCCCGTTCCGTGGTTTATTTTTGTTCTGCACCACAACCGGAAAGCAATACCACCAAAACACAGTAAGGGAATGGTGGGTATCGGCCAGAGAACTAGCTGGAGTTGATGACGTTCATTTCCACGACATACGAGGCAAATCTGCCACAGATGCCGAGAATGATGGAGAGGACTATCAGGCGCTTCTAGGTCACTCAACCAAGGCAATGAGTGACAAATACTTGAAGATTGAGAAGCCGCAGATAGTGAAGCCGCGCCGAAGAATTGTAGAAAATCTACAAAATACCGGCTAAAACCCTTGCCTATCAACAACCGTGTAAAATTGCCATTTTTACACAATAATTTAGTCCAAAGCCTTGTGTCACAATACTTTCGAGTGAATTATAAAACATCTGTTTTCTACAAAACTAGGCAAAATCTGCACATAAAGACACCCTATCGGCAAGGAATGCCAAGTGAATTGTAGAAAGAATTTATGCGCAATGTCATACTGCAATACAGCCCGGACTCCTTGCGGATGATCCGGGCTTTTGTCGTTTACTCTCCCGCATTCACATCAGCAAATGAACCTTCTTGCCTCAAAGACTCACGGCCTTTTGAAAGATAAGCGCCAAGTTTGATTTGGCTGGCGTTGCGTTCTTTCGCCGCTGCTGACTTGGCAAATGTTGCTGGCGTAATCTGCAAGCTCTTGACGGCTTTGTTTGCGTGATTGAAAGCCTTGGCCATATCGTTTGCCTCTTTCACGCCATCTGAGTCGCCTGCTTTTCTAGCATGATGCCAATGGTTGATGATTTGCTTTCTGCGCATATCCAGCAAATGTTCGCGGTTCTTGATTGCGTTTCTTGCTTCGTACATCTCTGAAGTGTCGGATGGGCTAAATCCAGCCGCCGTGAATAGAATATCCAGAGGATCTAGTTTGACTCCAAGATCATCGCCCTTCATTGACTGAACGCCATCGGTAGCAAACCGAGCGGCCTTCATTGGAGCAGCAACCATCTTAGGAACCATTGCCTCTACGCCGCGAACGAAATTCCCTTCGCTCATTAACTTTGCTGCTGTGCCAACATTACCAACGTAACCAACTACCGGGCCGGCAAGTGTTTGCATCCATGCCTCTACTGCTGCGCGGCCTTCCATCTCCTTAGCTGGAGGACGGAACCACATATCACCTAGACCAACGCGGCCAGCAAAATCAGCCCAAGGCATCACTGCACGCAACGGGCCATGAGCAATCACCTCGCCGCCTTTTGTTCCGAAGGTTTCAGCCAGCATCTTTCTATATTCAACTTCCCATTCCCAAGGATCATCCTCGTCACCCAATAACATTCCAGCAATCGGCAGAAGAATTGTTGAAATACCAAACAACCCCAAAGGAAGCCCCATAGAGCCAGCCGCCATGAAGTGCATCGAAAGAATTCCGACCAGTAGCCTACGGGCTTCTTTCCTAACTTCTGGAGATTCACCCCTGAGCGCCTGATAGGTATTTCTGACTAGCATGTAGGTCATCTGCTGGCTGTACTGCTTGAACATCGTCAGCGTTCTCATTACATCGCCATTCATGTGACGAGCGCGGTTTGACTGAGCGTAGTTGAAATGTGTTCTATCAAGCGCCTGAGCAGCATACTGAACAGATTCGTAGTGCGACATGCCTGACTCAGAAGCAAGTCGATATGCAGCCAACGCAGATACCTGACGGTTGAATACTTCAGGAAGATGGAACGTCCAGCCAACAACTTTCATTGCCCTGCTTCGTGCATAAGCGCCTTTGCTCTGTGCGCTATTCTGGTTTGCAACAGCAGCAAGGTCATGCGCTTGAGTCAGGTCAATCTTTCCTTCGTCCTGAAGCATCTTGAGCATTTTGCGCTCATCGTCGGTCAGAGATGGATTGTCCTGCAAGACATAACCAGACCATTTATCCCACTTTCCGCCAAAGTAATCCTTCGATGCTTTGGACATTGCCATGCCGGCTTTGTCAAAACCAAACTTTGCGCCAAGCCAAGGGAAGGTTACCAATGGAGTTTGCGAAAGGTTGGTAATACCAGAAGCCAAATTGCCACCCAAGCTCATCACAAAACCAAGCTGCCCTAGCGAAGCAGCAACCGGGCCTGTCTTTGGATTAACAATGTCATCAAGTCGCTTCTTCAACTCATTGGCAACCTGAACAGGCTCAGTCACATCGCCGCTCTTTGCATCCCGTGTTTCCTTCATAATCTCATCGACAATGAACGACAACTGATCAGCGTGATTGATCTTGGCGATATGGTGTGCAGCATGGAACTGGCCATTGGCAAAAGCACGCATTGCGTCATTTGAGAAACCAGCCACGCCTTTGCGGTGCATGAAGTGCTTTCGGTAACTCTGATCTGGCAGGCTTGAAATAGCCAATTGGTTCAAGTTGTCAATCAATGCGGATTTTTCATCAACATCCATATCCAGAGCCTGAACATGCTTGATTACGTCATTGGCGAACTGGCCGGCAGCACCATCCTTAGATTGCGTGTAGTCCTGCTTGGTAGTTTCCTTGATCTGGCCAGGCTCATAACCTTCATTGATCCGTTGCGCCTTCATCTTGTTGCGCTCATGGACAGACTCAAATGATTCGACAATGCGCCCACCAGCAAGTCCGTTGTCACTCACTAGAATGAAGTCGCCAAAACGCGCCAGCGGGAAATACGGGCCTTCGTCTAAGTAATTGTCAAACTCCAAGCGGATCTTTGCAGCCGCAGCCCAGCCGTTCGTCGTTGCGCGTTCAATTCGATTAGCCAAGCCATCGCGGACTTGAGCAATGGTCTTTTTGTAATCATCGCGGACATCACGATAAATCTGCTGCGCATCTTCGCTGAGTTCATTGAAGCGGTTATACAAAGACTCTTGCGGCTTATTCGGATCAAACGAAGGATCATCAGGAGCAAAGGCTTCCGGGTCATACTGCATCAACGTGGCTTCGTGCATGATGTCTGCCAGCTTATCAGCCTCTTTTGAGTCAAGCTGACGCCAGCGCTCAACAACCTTGTCGGCAGAGTCTGAAATCTTCTGCTTTTCAGTGTCCATTTTCTGAACCTCAGTCGAAAAGCGCTTAACAGACTCCATAGTCTTGCCATAAATATCAGCAATCTGGTCTAGCGTCAGGAAGCCGAGCATGAATGGCCGGCGCTGCGTTAGCTGAGACTTGATCCAGCTTTTAATGGTCGATGGCGTTTCTTTGCTGAATACATCGGAAGCAGTTTCTGTCACCTTTCCAGCAAAGTCTGAAATCTTGAAGTCGATTGAGGCGCGAATGTCGGGATTTGATCCGTCGAACTGACCGTTGTTGCCGGTTGCTGATTTGATTTGGGTTGGTTTGAATGCAACAACTTCCAGAAGGACTCGGCGAGACTTTGGCAATGAATCTGCAAACTCTTTACCGTAGCTATTGGCAATTATTTCATACCCCCACTCCTTGCTAGACAAAGAGCGCGAAGCTCTCTCTCTACCCAAGAATTTCGTTGTTTCTGGCAATAGCGACCACTGTTCGTCCGTCAGCATCTCGCCATCTTTTAGCTGAAGATAGTCATCGTAAACTACAACGCCGTCAAACCCTCTTTCCTCTAGCTCCGCCCTCTTCTCAAGACTAGCGCCAGCATTGTTTTGGAACAAACCTCTGGAGTTTTCACTTCTCCAGTCGTAGGGGTTTTTAATAGACAAATAGACAGGCATTACGTTAGCCCCATCAGTTCCGTCGCCTACTCTTTTGGCGTAAACGTCGGAGGCAACTTCTGGATCTGGTGTGAAGTAAAAACCAGAACCATACCAACCTTGATCGCTTGCTGTTCCAACCTTCAGCGAATCAAACTCGTTAAAACTGGCCTTTGTTCCGTGATACACCACCAACGGTTTTCCATCAGAATTCACTATCTTGCTGTCACCAAACCACTTCTTGAACTCTGGCGTTTCGGTCTGCTTCCGACCAGCAGCACTAGCCATCGCAACCTGCGCCCTAGCCTTCTCAGGAAGATACTTCATCAAGTCACTCATCGGAAGGCCGGCAAGATAATCCACAAACTCCCAAGCCGTGAATGTTTGTCCTTGGTGGGTATAGGTGCAAGACATTATTTACATTCCTCAACGAGAGATTTGTCAGCCTTCATGGCTTCGACAATTTGTTTGAAGTGATCAGTGATGATTGCCGCCATTGTCTGCGGCGCAACCAATCCGTACTCAGCTTCGCGCATGATCTTCTTCAATGAGCCATTGACCAGATTAACGATGTCGCCTTCATTCAGCCAATCGGACGCAAGTCCTTTGCTGGCCAGCCAAGATTTAACCTTGGCCAGTAGCTCACGCCAGATGCTTGTCTTCTGGCCTTCTTTGTTCTCGCCAATCGCCGCTAGAACTTCATGGACAAAGCGATCATTCGAAGCCAGTTCGGCATCAGTCATGCCATCGAACTCGCCGTACTTGCTCTTGACGCCTTGCCATGCACCGTAAGCAACAGATCCTTTTGCCTTGGCCATATTGGCTAGACGCTTGGTCAGTGCCTTGAATCCAGAATCACCAAGCATCGTTTCCAGACCATGATGCTCACCCAATTCGTGAAGCAGCTTGCCCGGAGCATCCTGAGCCGTCATCCGGTCAGAGAATAGGTAAGCCGTTCCATCGACTGTGTAGAGTGCTGAAGCATTCTGTTCAATTGCGGTTTCAAGGATTGCTGAAGGAGCATCATTCACGCTCATAATCTTGAGCATTCCAGATTTCTCTAGGGCAGCAATACCTTTCTTGCCGAAGCGTTCAACTAGAGCGCTGCGGATTGACTCTGGCGTTTCGTTGGTGTGCTTTGCGTCTTTGGCGAACTTGGCTGTGATCGAAACATCTTCATCGCTGAAAATTACATAGTTTGAGTTTCCTTCGCCAGCGCTGCGGCTGGTTCCATCCAGATAGCGGATGCCACGGATGCCGATTGAATGCAGAAGGTCAGATGCTTCTTTCTGGTTTTCTGATTTAACGACGCTATGAACTGATTTTCCACCGATTACTGCTTGAGCAAATCGGTAAAAATCACTTCCGCGAATAGAGTTTGTTTCTTTTCCAGTAAGCGCATCTACTGCTTGCTCTCTGTACATCTCAAGAGTCCAATCTCCGCCATCAAATTTCCCTGACTTGATTGCATCAACAAGCGAAGATTTAACCAGATCACTCTGCTCACTAAGCGGCTTATCCCAATCCAGATACTCTTCTTCGCTTGGAGCTAGTTCTACTTGGTAGAGCTTGCCTTTCGGAGCCTCAACAGCAAAGTATTCCTCTCCATTGTCAAGAATTGCAGATCCATCAGTGAATGCATACAGCGTGTTATCAAGACCATCCACAGAAACAGTTTTGCTATCAAACGACCCAAAACCGTATTTGCGCAGGCTTTTAACACTAATCTCGTCGCCGGCATCTTCAAAACCAAAATCCTCTGGCTCAACGCCAATCGATTTCAGGTCTTCGTTGTTCAGGTAGTTGTTGTTTTGCATAGCCGACAACATTCGGCCAGCCATCTTGTCCTCTCCGACATATTTTGGATCTTTTACAACTGACTCTACCCCGGACTCGGAAAGAGTGTCTTTGGATAGGTTTTTGCGGTAATACTCCGCAACGCTACGCGCACCAGCAAAGTACAGCCCATGACCATAAGCCTGAGCGCCCTCGCCTGTTCCGATCTTGCTGGAGTCAAACTTATCGTGATCATGCGGGGAACCGTGCCAAGCAGTCATAAACGCCGGATCTGAGTAAGCCCATTTGCTCGTCATCATAAATGGCGGATTGTCGCCTTCACGCAGCCGCTTGAAGATTGACTCAACGTATTCCCTAGACGCATCGCTTTCGACCAGATCATCAAGTTTCGTCTTGATTGTGCCGAATCCGAATTTCTTGGCCAGATCAGCGATCCACTTCATTACGCTGCGAACCACGTTTCCTAGCTTGCTGCCAACCTTGACGCCGGGGCTTGTGCGCTCTTTGTGCAACTTCTCAGCCAGTTGCGCCAGAGCCTCATCAACGCCACGCGCAGCCGCTAAACTTTCATCGTTACGCTTGGCGAATTCAAGACCTTCAACCGTGTTCAGCCATGCCTCAGTGCGTGCCTGAATCCACGGATCAGCCCGGTAGAGCTTCTTCATTTCAGAGATATACTGAGCTTCAGGAACAAAACGGCGAATCCCGTAATGGAGCAATTCATGGAAAAGTGTATTAGCAGTAGCTTCGGCATCGACCAAGCCACTCCGAACAAGGTGGATTCTTCCGCGATAAGTGAAACCACTGCTAGACAATTCAGGTGCAGCGACGTTGTTGTTACCTACCGGGCCAGCAGGGAGAACATCGCTCTCGCTATCGATGACAGTAACCGGAATTTCAGACTTAAACTGCTTCAGAAGATCAGAAACCTGATCAACAATCTGACCCGTAGGAAGCCACTCTGATTCATCAAGCGGCCCGGTTTCGTCCTGCTTGTAGATGGCCAAGCCTGTATCAGTCTCTTTCGTTTCAACCGTTGAGAATAGATTGTCAAAGGCTTCAGAAATCGGTGCGACTTCCTCTGGCAGCAGGTACGGATAGCGCTCTTTGCTGCGCGGGAAGTCTTCTATTGGGCGAACATTGGCCAGATAGTCGTTGTTGTAGCCCTTCTCCATCATCTTGCTGATAACGAAGTTCTCAAAGGAACGAGCGCCCATTTCAATGATGCGTGACCAGTAACCGTCAGCGCCTTTGTCATTGCGTCCAGCGCGAATCTTCATCGGAGATTCGTTCAGAGTCTCGACCAGTTCAGCAAAAGCGCGTTCTACTTCAGGACGAACGCCTTGTGGATGATTCGGATCAAGATGCCAGCCAGCCGGATCGAAGTAAGAACCGGGGCGGGAGTTAGCTTGTTCAAAGTAGCGATCCAAAGTAGCTTTGGCTGTCGGGGTGCTTTGCTTTGTCTTGTGGACATACATCGGCTCTGGACGGTAAGTGATGTAGTTGTTGCGGCGATATTCCATCTGCGCATCAGGGCCAGATCCAATCGGCTTTTCTCCGCCACGAAGACGCGCAAAGTAATTGTCTAGGGCATGGAACCACTCATGCGCCAGTGTGCCAGCGCCGCGAGTCTTGGTCAGGTTGATTACTAAATTACTCGGTTCAAAGTGTGCCGAAGCCTTTCCTGCGCCACGCGAACCAAATCCCAAACCCATGCTGCCATTCAGTGAAATAGCTTTTGGCGGAACGCCAACAATGTCAGACAAGTCCATCAGCGCGTCATAGGCTTGATTCAGCATACCCTGACGGTCTTTGTCACCTTTGCCTTGATTTACCCAGTTGCCAAACTCAACACCGTGAAAACCGAAGTCATCAATGAACTGCTGCGGCGTGACATCTTTCCCGTTTCTCCAGTCAGATCCAGTGCGAGGACGGTTTTCATCGCCTCGGACATCATCCTTAGAAACATTGTCTCTTTCTTTGACGCCTTCCCATTCAGCCACTAGGTCTGCGTAGTTGCTGCGAATGAACTCAAACGCCTCTTTGCTCGACGTAAATTCCTTCAGCTTGCGGTATTCGCTGTCGCCTTTCTTATTGACGAAATAAGAAGTGCCACGGCCACGAACCTCAAACTGCATTCTCTTCTCAGGAGCAGCATCGCCCAACAGTTCAGGCATCTTTTCAACGATGTCGGCAACTGACTTTGCGCCATCAAAGCGCTTGTGCTTTCCATCAAGCTCAATCAATACACTAGGAGCAGGGATATGCTCGTTGTTTTCGCCATAGTTGTAGGCGTTTGGATATTCATAGACATAGCCGATTCGATTCCAATGCTTGCGATCAATCGACTCCAGCAAAGCAACCTTGGCGGCAAAGTGATCAAGGCCGCTGATTACGCTCATTTTGTTTTTGAGCGTTTCCTTGGTGACATTGCCATCAAGCAGCAGCTTAACCAAGCTACGAACCTTTTTGACTTGCTCAATCCATCGACCAACCTTGTAAGAAACACGCGGCTTTGCAGGAACCTCGTCGCGTGCTGCCTTGTTGATAGCAGCAATGAACGGATCTTCAATATCATCAACTTCAGACGCCGGCCAGATTTTGCTTAAAGGCTCACTGCGCAACTCTTCATCAGAAATCTCTTTGTCAATTGACGGAGCGCGATCTTTCTTCGCTGTGCCGGCCAGTTTTTTACCAAAGTCGAAAATCTTGCCTTCATCTACCGGAGCAGATTCGACTGCCGGTTCAGCTACGGTCAATTGGAAGTCATGAGCAGCCTGCATCGCAACCTTGTCATCCTCAACCTTCTGGATAACATCAACGCCAGATAACTCAAACTCATTGTTGAGAACAGACGTAACGGCATCGGCATGAGCAATAGAGCTACGCGAAGGAATTGAATCTTCAATGCCCTTCATGCTTTCAACGCTGGTATCAGACAGGGAAATATCCGAGCGGCCAGCCGTACCAGACTTGTCAATCACGACCATCCGGGTATTGACGCCAGTACCAGACTTGCCGAAAGTATTCTCTGGCAGTTTGATTACCGTCGCGCCGACATCATCAAGCCAGTTGCGGAACTCTGTTTCCTGCTTTGAATTACGGAAGAATGCGCCTTCACCCATGATGGCAACCATTCGACCACCATCTTTCAGCAGGTTATATGCAGCCTGTACATGAGCTACGTCTTGCGCAACAACACCAGCAACGCGCTCTAACGGAGGGTTCATAATGATCGAATCGAATTGCTTGTTCGCCAGTCCGTTTTCTGAACTGTCATTCAGGAGACTCATAAAGTCGCCTTTGATGATCTTGTTGCCACTGTTCTCGGCAAACAGATCACCGCCATTCAAAGCCTGCAATACTTTTGCATTGTCATCGCGCAACTCAACTGCGTGAATCTTGACCCCTTCAGGGAGCAGTCTGATAAGGTTGCCATGACCAGCAGAAGGCTCAAGGACATCTTGGCCCGGAACAATCCCGGCAACGCGCCCCATCAGCACAGCGACAGGATACGGCGTACCAAAGAAACCATTGCTTGTGTCATCCGCCTTGCGGCGTGACTTTTCAAGACGTTCTGCCTTGGCGTAAATGTCCTGATCTTCATCCTGCGAATCAATGACGCCTTCGCCGGCCACTTGCTTAACGTCGACATCGCCTTCAAAGTCAAAGCCGCCATCCAGCAATTCAGCCGATTTAAGCTCAATGCCCTTGACGATTGCGCCCATGTCGCGCATACGTGCGCCAACACGCGGAGCAAGTTTCTCGGCTTCCCATGCAATGTTTTGAGCGAACATCCATTCAACTTCAGCCTTTGACTTCAGGCCGTAACGGGCAACCCGTGCAGCAACCTGATCAACGCCTGTGGCTTTCCACGGCAGATTGATGTTTAGCTGTGTCGTTGGGCGATCACCTACCGTATCGTGCAGTGAAAGACCTGTGCCGCCCTTGGCCATCGTCGCCACAAGAATACGTTTCTTGCCGGCCATGAAAGCCGTCTTGTTCTTAGTAGCAGCAGCCGGAGAAACTGCACCAGTGTACATAGCGACATCATCGCCAAAGGCTTTGACAATCTCATCAGCCGTCGATGGCAGTTCATGGACTAGGCCGGCTTCGTGAAACTTCGCAGCGAGTGCGTAAATGAAATCAGCAAACGGCTTTGGTGGAGGCGCTTCTTTAGCCATCCGAGCCATGCCAGCTTCAAGACGCCAATCCGACATGATCGATTCCATCTCAGGGAAGGAATACAGTTGATCATTCTTCAGGAAGGCAGACATGCGCCACTTGCCTAGCGTGCGATCAGCCTTTGTCTCAACAAAGATAACCACGTTACGGCCTTCGGCCAGCTTCTCTTTGGTGCGATCAATGGCTGCATTGATCTTGGAGGATTCAAGCACTCGCTTAACCGTGTTCTCACGGTGACGCGCAATCTCAGAAGTGATCTTGTAGTCGCGTGATTTACCGTTTTCATCAAGGTATTCATTCACGGCTGCGTCATAGACGGCCTGAACCTTGTCGTATAGCTCAACCCATTTCGTATCGACTGGATAGCGCTTGAAGGTCACATCGACCATGCTGGCATCCAGCTTCATTGGACGTTGCGCCATGACGCCTTGTTTGAAGAACCATTGACGTGCAGCAGCACCGTCCTGCTTCTTGCCACGACCAGCCCAATAAACGATTTCCTCAACCTGTTCGCGCTGCGTCTTCGGATTGTAGAACTTGCGCTTCTTGACTGACGCGCCATAGGCTTTCGCCCACTCTTCAAAGCCACCAGCCCGGTCAAACAAACCAGTAGCCTGCAGGTATCGTGCTTCAACCGGGTTTTCAAATGGCGTAGCGGAAGAGAAGATAACCATCTTCGCCTTGGCCATCAGATCCTGACCACGATCAGCCCTAGCTGTGCCAGCGCCGACATTCTTGACGTTGTGGGCTTCATCGAAGATCAAAACAGAATCTTGGGTATCAATATCCTTGGAGCCAGAGAAGTCGCTATAGGTATTGAACGAAACGCCTTCCAGACCGTATGGAGAAAGGTCACGCTCAATCTGAGCGATCAGATCCTTGTTCATCGTGACGTAGATGAACTTCTTGTGGCCGGCATCACGCATCTCGCGGATAGCGCCGCCCAACACAAAGGTTTTTCCGGTTCCTGCCTCGTTTGCAAGGATGAATGAAGGTTTGCCAGAAGCAAACGCTTTGCTGATCATCCCGATGTCTTCAATCTGATTCTTTACAACCTCTTGCGGAATGCCAAATTTCAGACCAGCTTCAATTAACGACCGAGTTTTGTCCGAGACAGATTGGACATAAGCGTTTCCGTCAAGTCGCTCGTCTGATCGTTCGTCTTCGACTCGTCGGATTTCCCGGTATCGTTCATCTTCAAGAGGCTCGACGTCAACCCCGGCGTTGTCATTAACATCTCCTTCAGCGCTTCCTCCCTTGACATAATCGGCAAGGTAGTACGCAAGCGTCTTGCTTGGGTCTTCATTGAACTTGGCTCCGTCAAATGCCCATGCGCTACCGTTCCAACGCGCACCGGCTTTCTTTATTACATCTTTGAATTGGAATGTGTTCTTTCCAGAAACAATCCAGTTCCCTTTAATACTAGGATCTCTTGATTCATTTGTCACAAACAATCCAGCCGCATTCAAAATACGGATGGTTTCAGACTCACTGACTTGCGGCAGCGGCTCTTTCTCAACAGCAACCGGAGACCCACCTAGACGCAAAGCAGTAGCAAGCTTGGCTGTCGGATCTTCCTTGAAGACTGAGCGCGTCCATTCCTTGCCCATCTTGAACGGTCTTGCAAACTCCAATGCATCCAGCAGATCCGCCCTCTCTTGGACAGAAGGAACAGACCAGTAAGCGTTGCCTGACTTGGCCGTTTTCTGAGTAACCGGAAGACCAAAGTGCAGACAAACTTCCTCATCGGACATCTGATCGACCGTCTTTGGTAAATCATCCGTCTTGGTCTGCTCGACAGGTTTTGAACGAGTGATCTTGTTTAGCTCATCAACATCGCCCCAAGCCAGATAGGTCTTGCCCTTCATGCCAACATACATCTTGGCCTTCTGGATTGCTTCATCACGATCAACAGCCAAGTTACGGATGTAGTCATCACGAACCTGAACGCCGTCCATCGTGTTGATGCGAGAGATGACGCGCAAAGTACGCATGGCAGTCTC
>ERZ1034365.1480-NODE-1480-length-11891-cov-4.281361_pt1 | contig 11891 bp, 14 predicted proteins | sample MGYA00520615_ERZ1034365 | MGnify/ENA primary metagenome ERZ1034365 (study PRJEB33736, sample SAMEA104284505) | Azolla filiculoides | biome: Urban; feature: Water surface; material: Ditch water | place: Netherlands | collected 2015-10-28 | depth 0-0.1 m ... | reverse complement strand
AGTGGATTAACATACCTTATTTTTTCTTAAGAAAAGTTGTTTTGACAAAATATTCGTATGCATTTATAGTAATGCCAGGTGGAGTTGGCACTTTAGACGAATTATTTGAAGCACTAACATTAATACAAACCAAGGTTATTAAAGACTTTCCGATAGTAATTTTTGATTCAAAATATCATAAGGAGTTATGCCATCATATTAAAACTATGGTTGATAACGGAAGTATAGGTGCCGATGATATCAAATTACTTTATGTAACGGATTCAATTTCTGATTTGGTAGCACATATTGAAACACACTCGATAAAAAAATTTAGATTAATAAAAAAACAATACAAACCAAAATGGTGGTTTTTAGAAAACGCAACAAACAAATGAAAAAACTTATATCTGTACTATTTTTACTTCTACTATTCAATTATTCATATAGTCAAGAATCTTATTCTTTAGCTCTTAAAGTAACTGATTTAAGGAATTCTACAGGAGTTGTTGTATTTGCATTATACAACAAAGACGGTTCTATTCCTGACGAAAAATTAAAAAAATGTTATAAAAAAGAATTCGTTGCTATTACAAGGAATTCAGCAACGGTGACATTTGATAATCTTCCAAAAGGGAATTATGCTGTATTTGTTTTGCATGATGAAAATAAAAACAATAAAATTGATAAAAAATTTATTTTACCTACTGAAGGAATTGGTTTTTCAAATTTTCAAATCATAAATCTTAGCAATCGTCCCAGTTTTTCTAAAGCAAGTTTCCTTATTAATGAAAATTTAATTAAAAACATAAAAATTATTTACAAGTAACGTGGCAATTAGACTAATTATTAATGGAATAAATTTAATTATGAAAAATAAGGTAGTTTTGGCTTTTGTTATTTTAATATCAAATATTGCATCTGCACAAACGAAAACAGATACAACAGCAATTCTAACTTTAGATAAAATTGCACAAATAAACCAAGGAGAAAGTTATGTTACTTTTCCATTTGATATTGGAAATTTAGAACCTTTAATGTTTGAAGCAAATGTTAGTCCTAATTTTAAAATTAGAGAACGTAAAGATTCAAGATTAATGGCGGTGCTTACGTCTCAAATTGTAATAAGAATGTTTGATGAAAATTCATATCCAGTAAAAACCCCAAGTTATATTCCACAAATAGCATTCTACTTTTTAACAGGACATAAAGAAGCTGCTAACAAATTTACTCTATTTGGTAAAATTGCACATCATTCAAATGGTCAAAATGGAAATTTCTATACCGAAGAAGGAAAAGTCAATCTACAATCAGGAAACTTTGCAACAAATTATTTAGAATTAGGTTTTTTACAATCATCATATAGTCAAAACTTGAAAGCTTTCAAATTTATTAAAAGCTCTATTGAAATTCATCCAAAAAGTTGGATGTTAGAAGAACTTCAAGGTCAATATAGTGGACTTCGATGGCACAATACCTTTCTAGCCTACAAGCTTCCTATGAAAACAAATACACTTCCAAACGAAAAACAAATAGCAAACTTCTCAATTAAAGCTGAAACGACAATAATGCTAGATAATTTTAATAATTGGAACTATTTTGACGCCAAAAGATTAAATGCCAGTCTAATTGTCTATTATCACCCAAAATTCTTAGAAGATATTGGCTTTTTTGTTCAATTCTATCACGGTATGGATTATTATAATATTTATTTTCAACATCAAATTAGCACCATTCGTTTTGGTATAATGACGGAAACTTTACGCTTTTAATTTTATAACTATGAATCAAAAAACAATATTTATCAAGAAAAACTCTAAAGAAAGTGAACCTTTTTCAATTCAAAAATTAGAACAATCTTTACAACGTAGTGGTGCATCTAAAGATGAAATAGAAACCATTATTTCAAAAATAAATTCAGCTATTTATGATGGTATTTCCTCAAATGAAATATATAAAAAAGCATTCGCCGAGTTAAAAAAATTAAATAAAACAACCGCATCACGATATAGTTTAAAGCGAGCTATTTTTGATTTAGGTCCTACAGGTTACCCATTTGAAAGATTAGTGGCCGCTTTGTTAAAAGAAAAAGGATATAAAACCACCGTTAGTATTATTTTAAAAGGCGAATGTATAACACACGAAATTGATGTTTTGGCAGAAAAAGAGGGAAACGTTTATGCTATTGAATGTAAATTTCATTCAGATATTAAAGCAGTTAGTAATGTAAAAATTCCACTATATATTAATTCAAGATTTTTAGACATACAAAAACAATGGAATACTAATTCTAATAACGCAACATTTCTCAAACAAGGTTGGTTAGTTACGAATACTCGGTTTACTGTTGATGCAATAAATTATGCAAAATGCGTAGGATTAACCATGCTAAGTTGGGATTTTCCTCTGAATAAAGGAATAAAAGAAAACATAGATACTTATGGATTATATCCAGTTACAGTATTAACAAATTTAACCTTAAAAGAAAAGCACCAACTTATAGAAAATGACATTGTTTTGGTTAAAGAATTATATAAATCCTCTAATACTTTGAAAAAAATTGGAGTCTCTGAAATTAAAATTAAACGTATTTTTGAAGAAATAAGACATTTGTGCAAAATTTAATTAATTCAAGTAAGTACTAATAAAAAAAGTAAACTTTATTTTCTGCCATATATCCCTTACTTATTTTTAGACGTTGACTTATACATTTCCAATCACACTGAAACCCAACAACAAGCCATGTTTATTGCCTGGTTTTTTATGGTAATTTTTATATTAATGAGTGGTTTATTTACACCCATAGAAAGTATGCCAAAATGGGCGCAAAATCTAACTTTATTAAATCCTATTCGCTACTTTGTAGAATTTATACGAATGGTTTTATTAAAAGGTGCTGGCCTTAAAGAAGTACTACCTAATTTAGTAGTAATTTTAATTTTTGCAATATTAATTAATGGCTTAGCTGTGTGGAGCTATAAGAAAACGAATTAAGACCAAGGTAATTTCTTATTGTTTTCAATTGATTTTGTCATTGGAATTTTAGAAATATCAAATATAATTGTCTCAGATCTTCCTTAAAAAAGTTCGATTTACCTCCGCCCTGCTCCACAAAAAACCCTGTAAAACATTCATTTTACAGGGTTTTTTATTTTTATTGCCGTTTTTGTTGCCTTTTTACAATTTATTTAGGTATAACTTTTAATTATCATTTCACCTTTTACCTCCTATTTAATTTGCTGTAAAAATAGTTTTGATTGTTATTCTACACAAAAAGACCATTTTTGTCTATAATAACGGACATTTTAAAATTATCTTTTATGTTGCACAATAATTTCCTCAATATCCTCTTTTATGAATTCCCAGTATTTGCCTTTAAAACAAATAGGATTGAATTCATCATCTGCTATGCTAAAATCAGTAAAATTTTGAATAATCAAATCTCTGTCGTGGGTATATGGATATCTTTGTTCGTGTAAATCTAACATTTGAGTTAAACTATACTTTTCAAATAGTTCATGTAAATCCCAAAAGTCCTTTTTACGACCAACTCTTTGAACTACATCTAATTTCATGGCAATGATTTCCTCAATTGTAGCCATGCGAATAGTATCTTCTAAATAAATAGGCTGAATAAATTTGTCCGTATAAAAAATATCCAGTTTTAATGCATTGTCTTTATCCTCCCCTATCAGGTAAGATTTTCCCATTCCTGGAATAATATTCGAAAGATGGTCAATGTATTTAAAATTGGTCTCTAAATAATTCTCAATGGCAACAAAATCGATTTTGCCATATTCCACATCACTAAAAAGGTCTATATCTATAGATTCTCTATGTCCAATTTGTAAACTCAATGATGTTCCGCCAACTAGTCTAAAGTTTTCAAACTCTTTAGCTGCCATCAATTGAAGTAATCCTTCTTTTAATAAATTGTTTACAGTTTTGTAGTAAAGCATTATTGCTATTTATTTTTATAGATAGTATATGGTATTCCAGTTGATGTATTAAGAGCAATATTTATCTTCTCTTCACCATAAAAATGAATAAGCTCTTGCTTTTCAGTTTCATTTCCACGTTCAAAAATTCTTCTGATAACCGCTTTATATTGTTTATCCCAATCAATCATTGTTATATCGGTGTCCCAAAACAATGCCTTTCGAATTAAAGCTAAATTAGGGGTATTATCTTCTCTTTTTTGCTTTTCCTCATTAATATCAAAATAGGTTTGTAGTATTGCTAGCGTACCTTCTTCTAAACCAAGTCTTTCTTCAATCTTAAGCGCTAATGCTGTATTCAACTTACGTTTACCTTTAGTAATTGCGTTAAGTGTTTGTGGATGTTCCCCTATAGATAAGGCAAATGGTCTCTTAAGGAGCGCTCTTTTTTTAAATTCTCGCTCCAAAATAAATCCAGGGTGTATGCCTTTGTATTTTTCTATATAAGTTTTCATACTACAAATGTAAACAAATTTGTTTACATATTACAAAAATACTGCCAGAGTTATAGATAGATAGATTCAAATCTATCTATTTCCACAAATATTCACTAAATAAGAGTTTTTTAGGTTCAAAATTCACTTATTCAGTATTTTTCAATTTGAAGTCATGGATTGCAAATCTGAGATATCGGATACTTCAGGATCATTTCAGTATCAGTATCCTATTTATAAAAAAACGTAAAAGTATTTGCACAAGAGCTGGGCTTGATGTAAAAAATACATTAACTATAATTTATTAGCTCTAATATAGGCTGTTTTGACTAAATCTTCTGGAAAATAATCATTTTTAAATACGGTACATTTTAAAAAGCCAAGGAGCTTGTTATAGTCAAACGACTTACTGTGTATAGATTCCTGTACTTTACTACCTACTTTAAAATATATTTTATGCGTTGAAATGTCATTTCTATCATTTTCAATTTCAAAAAGAAAAATAATTTCATTGTCTTTAGGTTGTATTTGCTCATCTCTAAACCTGCCAGAAATTAATTCCCCTCTAGTACTACAAAAAATATTAAGTACAATTGTATGCATCCTTTTGCTTTTATCTCCAAAAAAAACAGGATCAAAAGCTTTAGTCATTTCTCTGTCTGGGTTCACATATTCTTCTACAAAATAAGTATCCATATACGTTTTTAAATCTATTTTAGAAGCAGTTGTATCGCATTTAATTGTGACGAGTTCTCCATTGGTTTGAGCATGCAAACCAAATGATAACAATGTGAGTAATAAGATGTACGTTTTTTTCATTAATCGTTCTTTTTTGTTTTTGATACCGAAACTTATTTCGGTTATAATATATTGCTTCTCATTTATTGTTTTACTACTGAACGCGAAAGGATTAGCTTCGCTGAACTTCGTTTCGCGCACGAGCGGGGCTGTATTTCAGGTATGGCAATTTCACCCGACTTTACCCAGGTTAAAAGCGTTTCTATTAAGTGTTGGTTTACGGAGTATTTTTGCATTTTAAATTCTATATTTTAATCATCTTTGTCATGCTGAACTCGTTTCAGCATCTCTTAAAAATCTCATCACTAACTAAACGAACTTGAAAGGATTTGCGCACGAGTAATGTTTTAATCTATGTTTTCTCTTTTTGGTAAACTACTATCATTTATTGTAAGTACTTGTGATAATGTAGGCTTTGAGCCACCATAATGATGTTTAGCTAGTCCGAGTTTTATTAAATATTTAAAACTTTTTAAATCATCTTGAGTTGAAAAATCATATTTGTATTTAGCTCTGAGTGCATTAACCGTATCAAATAAATAGTATGAATTTTTATTTAATGAAATTATATAGTTTTCAATTTGCGTTTTCCAACCATTTGGTCTTTTGAAAATAATCATTAAAGCTTGATGATGCTTAAGAAGTTCATTTTTTTCATTACTAAATACTTCAAAGAATAATGGCCCTATCTTTGGAGAGTACAAGTCATCTTGAAAATAACCAACTACATTAGTTGGTAAAACTTGAATTATTCTATTTAATCTTTCTTCAAATGTATCTCCAAAATCACCATTCAAATAAAATGCAGCACCCTGAAATGTTGCATTACCATTTAAAGCCATATTGGGAGCCATTGCAAAAAGTACTTTAGCTAATTGTTTCCATGAATTATAAATCTCGACGAGCAACTGTTTTTTTAATTCTGGACTTGAATAATCGCTATTTCTTAATGCTGTTGATGAAGCCTTAATTTGTTGCATCAAGTTAACAAGCGGAGAATTTTAAGAAACACCAAAAATAGTTTACTATGTCAGACCAAGCCAAATTTCAAAAAATGCTCGAGGTATTGTTACTATTGGATTGCCAGTATGGTCGAACCATTGCTGAATTATCTGAGCGTTTTGAAATTTCACAACGAACTGTATATCGCTATCTTGATACTTTTAAACAAGTAGGTTTTGTGATTGAAAACACGAATGGTTATTTTAAAATTGATAAAGAAAATGCTACCGTTCAAGAAATTAGTCATTTATTGCATTTTTCAGAGGAAGAAGCATTTATTCTTAGTAAAGCTATTCATAGTATTGAAGATACAGATGAAATAAAAAGTAAATTGGTAAAAAAATTATATAGCTTGTATGATTTTGACAGGGTTATACATGCCATTTCGAAGAAAGAAGAAAGTGAAAATATTTATACATTATTGCAAGCTATCAAGCAGCAAAAACAAGTTGTATTAGAATCTTACAAATCAGGAAATAGTAAAAACATAAGGGATAGGATTGTTGAACCTATTGATTTTACCATTAATTATACAGGTGTTTGGTGTTATGATGTAGAAGATGGGCAGAATAAAGTTTTTAAAACTTCGAGGATTAAAAATGTACAGCTTTTAGATTCATTATTTTATCATAAGCCTAAACATCAAAAAGGCATAATTGATATTTTTAGAATGCAAAGTTATGAACCCATTGGAATCATTTTAGAACTATCATTAGTAGCTTATAATTTACTACTTGAAGAATATCCATTATCCGAGAAATATATTTCTAAAATATCTGATAATTTGTATCGATTAGAATGTGAAGTCGGTAATTTTATTGGAGTTGGAAGATTTATTCTTGGTCTTCCTAGAGAAATTACAATTATTGAAAACGAAGCTTTAAAAAAGTATGTCATAGAAAAACATCAATTGCTTAGAAAGTAATAGCTTGACGGAATTTCATTATTATTATTTATAACAATTATCAAATCAGCACCCACTCTCCTAATAATTCCATTTAATTAAAAATAATAACTTACTAATTTAAAAAATGTCGCAAATACATTCCATATAAGCGACAATTTTTATTTGTTAGTCAAAGAAAATTTTCAGTTTCCTACTATAGTTAATTTTAGCAAGGTAGTCTATAAATTCTGGTAGTTCGGATAAGGATAATAAGCCGTTTTTTATGTGGCATTATTTCGTAATTTGTATGACCTTTTCAAAAGGTTAAATGATTCAAGTCAAAACTAAAAAATTGTTTTCAAAAAATATTAATTTTGAAATAGTATCAAATGACCTCATAAAAAAGAATAGAATTTAATAAATGATATTCATAGGAACACAAAAAAATATTCAGCTCTAAAAAAACTGATAAATTAGTAGTTAGCAATTATAATAATTTTTCCTGCTTAAAAAAAATAACATTTTTAACTCTTTTAACAAAAATAAATGAAAAATTTTCAGTTTTTAGAAATAATAATTGATGGGATTTTAAAAAATGAACTCCATCTAAAAAACTATTTAATACGAAAACAAAAAGAAGCAGAAAATAAAAACTACTTTTCAGAAATAGAATTTTATCAAAAATGTAGTGCTGTTATAACCCAATTAGAAAGTAATATCGAATTACAGTTTACGGATAGAAAAAAAAAGTTACAACAAACTATTGAATTACTCAAAAGTAAAAATAACCCTTTCAAAAAAGAACTAAAGGCATCAGAGAACCTTTCATTAGATAGCTTTTACATTAACTTATCTATTTACACCAAAGGAAAATATGAAGGTGAATTATGGCTTAGTCAAATTAATTATATAAAAAAATGTATTGATGAAATTCACAGTCAAAAATTTAAAATCACAACAGAGATTAAAGATTTAGATATTGACAAGTACCTGAATTTTATTTTTTCTAAAAAGGCAATTAGTTCAAAAAATAAAGAAAATGCAGTTGTTATTTTGATGAATGAAAACAACCAAGAAAGCACGGAAGAAAACTACCAAATTTGGCGTGATTATGTTTTTAACCAGCAGAAATATTGGAAAACACTTACTAAAAAAGATAAGAAATCATTTGAAGAATTGAGAACAATGTCATTAAATGAAACCAATACTTTATTTGAAAAATACATAAAGGGAAGTCCTAAACCAACAATTAACTTAGAAAAAGAGTTCGAAGCTGCAATTCTTAAACGACTAGCTGAAGAACCATTCTTAAAAACCACTTACGAGTTTATTCAGGGACTTTTACCTCAAGACATAAATAAATTAGCAATAATAATTGGAAAATTAGATTTTATTAAAAATTTAAAGAATCAAAAAGAAAAGATACTTCCTGAGAAATGGTATGCATTATTATATTGGTTTGAATTAAAAGTGTCAGGAAATGAGCCACCAAAGAATGCAGAAGGAAATTTTATCAAATCAGAGATTAAAGCTATTGGAGCCTTGAGATGCAATAGTACAGGACTTAGTTTTTACAACAACTTCAAAGACATTCCAATCAACAATAAAGGACTCTTGACAAACATGTTCGGTAATGATTGGAAAGATGTGATAAAAAAAATATCAAATAATAATCCTGAAATTATTAAATATATCGATAAAAATTATTAAAAACATGTTCAGACATCTAGAGATACGAGTCTGAAAAATGTCTCTTAAAAAATATTCGTCAATTTGCAATTGTTAAAACTAACAATTATGCGCAAATTGATATCAACACCTTATACTGTTTTTTTAAATCTTAAAAAAAACAATCTGTTAAAACTCTTGAAACTTAAAAAAGAGGCTTTAATTAAATTTTATTTTGTAAAATCATTAAAATCAATACTATGAGAAATAATAAATCTTCTGGTCTTGATTTTACTGGTTTAAAACAAGATAATGCTTCAAAAACTATTTCTAAAACTTCCCTTAATGACAACAAAGAGGTACAGAACAATGATTCTGAAATAGAACTACAAGAAAAAAGTTTAGCTTTCCTTTTAAAATCTATTGATATTGTAGATTTTTCATTGGAAATTGTACCTAAATTAACACAGTTGAAAAAGCAAATCAACAAGTTAAAAAAGAAAGTACTCGATGCAGAAGGCAACCCTATTGATGATGAAAGTAAGGAATATAGTAAGTATATAAAACTTATCAAAGCAACAGCTATTCCCAAATTAAAGAAACAGGAATACTCAGTACTTGTCATTAACATTTTTAAAAAAATAGTACTTGAAAAAAAATTGGATTTGAAAGTTTACAATAAAGTAATTTTCTTTTTCAACGGAAAATATTGGCAACAAATAACTCACGAGAGATTCACAAGTTTTTTAAGTAACGTTGCTGAGAAAATGGGTTTAACAGAACTGTTATATAAACATCATTCCTTTGGGGCTGATTTGATAAAACAATTTACCCATAATAATTTTGTACAAAGTACAATTGATATTAATAATACTTGCATTAATTTACAAAATGGGACTTTTAAATTTCGAAAAGGTATAGGTGTGCTTCATCCTCACGATAAAGATGATAATTTACATTATGTATTGCCCTTTGAATATTTACCAAACGCATCATGTCCTCTTTTTGATTCTTATTTAAAATATTGCCTTCCAGATGAACAAAAAAGAATGGTCTTGCAAGAATTTTTAGGATATATATTTACCCCAAATGACATTTGTAACCTTGAAAAATGCCTTCTGCTATATGGTGAAGGGAGCAACGGAAAATCGGTACTATACCGTGTGATTAATGCAATACTGGGAAAAGAAAATGTCGCCTCCTATTCCATTCCACAACTAACAGATAAAACGAAAGGAGAATATTATTTAGTAAACCTTCAAGATAAACTTTTAAATTATTGTAGCGATACAAAAGGAGCATTTGATGATACTGGCGTCTTCAAGCAATTAGTTTCTGGCGAACGTGTAACAGGCCGTCACCCAGCTGGAAGACCCATTGAATTTGTAAATAATACCAAATTTATTTTCAATGTGAATGTACTTCCAACAACAACCGAAAATGTACACGGATTTTATAGGCGATTTGAAATAATCGATTTTGATGTGATTATCGAAGAAGAAAAAAAAGATAGGCAGTTACCTAATAAAATAATCGAAAATGAATTATCCGGAGTGTTTAATTGGATTTTAGTTGGTTTGGAAAGATTACTCCAAAACAAAAATTTAACAGAATGCAAATCAAATAGCGATGCATTAGAACGCTTTAAAACTAAAAGCAACCATGTTCTTAAGTTTTTAACCGATGAAGATTATCAAGTGGTTAATAATATTGAAAATGGAAAAATTTTCAACGAATTATATCAACACTATTTAAGTTGGACTTCTGAAAATGGAGACCGACCCTTGAACAAATCTAATTTTAAAGAAAAAATAGACGCAATAAAACTTGATGGAAAACAAGTTTTTAGAAATGAAAAATGCAATGGGAATAAACATAAAATTAATATTTTAAAAAAATAAAAAAAATGGAACAAAATGATCAAAACAGAAACTTTACAATTAGCTCAAAAGTTTCTTCAACTCAAAAAGCGAAATACATTAAAGAAGCTGAAAGTCTTAATCTTTCTCTTTCAGAATGGATGTGTGGCACACTAGATATGTCGATTAATGCATACGAGGATGTTAATAGGTTGACAGAGATAAAACAACTTCAAGAAGAAAACGATGAAAAAGTTAAAAAAATTAACAGTCTTAAAGGTAGTCTTGAAATAGTAAAACTACATCTTGAGTACAAAAAAGAAAAGGTTTTACAACAAGCTAAAACTATCAAAGAATTAAAAAAATTAATTCAAAATCAGCAAAAAGAATAGCTTATTATAAAAAGTTAATAAGAAGGTTAAAATGATTATTTGAATATAACAGACCGAGAATATCCAATTGTAATTAAAAATTAAATGAATGCTAATACAGTATATGACGTTTTTTTAGCTCTTCCAGAAATGGAAAAGCAACGTCATATACAATTAGTAACGGAGTATAATATAAAAAAGGAAAAAAAACTTGAAATTGCTTACAAGAAAAAGAAAAATGAGGTTAAATTTACAAGACAAGATGCAATAGATTATCTTTTAAAAAATGTATTCAATTCCAAAAAGAAAACAATCTCTTAGTTTTGAATTAGAAAACTTTTTGCTGACGATTTACAGTGTTAACTAATAACACTTCATGCCATCTTTTAAATTACTTTTTTATTGGTTGAAATAATATATTGGAAAAACTTTCAAATTAACCACCCAATTCCAGTCTAAATTGACCACCTAAATTTTAGGGTAAATTAGATATTAAAAACAGTTGCTTTTTTTCATATTGTTAGCCCATACTTTCGTACAAAAAATCCTATTTAGTTTGAAGACGTAAAGTTTTAAAATAATAATATTAGCAAAAATTACAGCATAAACTTTGGTCAATTCATCAATAAATTTATTTTTGAAATACCAATTAATAACATCAAAAATTAAATAATTTAATTACACCCAACGGGTTATTTGAAATAAAAAAATTACTATATTGCATCTGAAATTATTTTCAAATACAGTACACTAAACAGTACACTAAACAGTACACTAAACAGTACACCAAACCGTACACTATTTTTAAAGAAGATATCTTATTTGGGCATAAAAAAGGGAGAAAATCGAGTAAAAACTCAATTCATAACCCTGAGGTCACGGGTTCAACTCCCGTC
>ERZ1034365.1479-NODE-1479-length-11892-cov-6.493356_pt1 | contig 11892 bp, 10 predicted proteins | sample MGYA00520615_ERZ1034365 | MGnify/ENA primary metagenome ERZ1034365 (study PRJEB33736, sample SAMEA104284505) | Azolla filiculoides | biome: Urban; feature: Water surface; material: Ditch water | place: Netherlands | collected 2015-10-28 | depth 0-0.1 m ... | reverse complement strand
ACAGGAGATGTCGTCACTGTTACGGTGACCGAAATTGATATTGCACGCAAACGTATTGCTTTAACCATGAAGCAGGGGAAAAATAATTGACGTTACTTCATCGTCTTAGCGGCGGTAATTTGCTGAGCAGTGCCACTAATTCGGATTGTCTGCGCGTAAAGGTTTTACTGAACAAATTTTTTAATTGAGAGCGTACTGTATGAAGTGTCAATCCCGCTTCGCTGGCATATTCATTTGGCGATTTCCCATCGAGCAGCGCGGAGGCCACACGCAGTTCAGCTGGCGATAGATTGTATAGCTTCCCCATGAGTTGCAGTTCCGATAATGTTTCATTGGGTTCTGTAATTAAAATCAACGCGAGGGGGCTATTTATATTAAGTATTAATGTCGACATGGAGGGCAGTGGTGTGATGAACACTTGTCGTACTTCATCATCATGCAAAAACATCGCACTGCGTATTTCTTCAGCGCTGGTGGCGGCGGTAATAAAGGCGCTGAGTTTACTTTTATCTGAAAAATTGATGGCAGATAAATAATCATCTTTAATGGTTAAAGTGCGTATTTTTGTACTCAGCAACGCTTTTGCACAGGTATTGATGTATTTCACCGCACCTTGTCCATCCACAATTAAAATGGCAAGCGACAGCGCGTCCATTGCCATTGCGCTAAAACCTTGTGTGTATTTATTTTTGATATGATTATGAACGCGAATTTTAGCAATTTCTGGACTAATAGGTTTGCACAAATAATCCACCGCGCCAAGATTTAATGCGTAAAACTCTTCTTGAGATTCCGATTTTGCGGTCACAAAAATAACGGGAATATTCGCTGTTAATTCATTGTTTTTTAATTGTCTGCAAACTTCATAGCCATCCATTTCAGGCATCATCACGTCAAGTAAAATTAAGCAAGGCGGCTCCTTCTCTACCATCTCTAATGCAGTTTTGCCATTTGTTGCAAAAGTAACGTGGTAATCCTTATCAAATATTGCTCCTAGCAAACGAATCATGCTTGGATTGTCATCCACAATCAATAAACGCGGCAGTGATAAAGAGAGTAGGGGACTTATTTGTTGATTCATAAATTCGTCAATTCAATAGTGGGCAATACGTTAATAAATAATTGATATGGCAGAAACGAGGGGGAGTTATTGTCTACTGATGGGTCATATATTTACAAAATAACAGGTAATTAAAAAATTCCTTGTAGCTTATCACTCAAATGAGGGATTACACACCCTTTCTATCTTGCTAGACTTAAATTAAGGACTAGTGCTGCCTGTATTGTGGCTAACCATACGCCATTATACTACATCACATTTTCTATTATAGACACAATTTAACCTATCAAACCTATCACACATCATAAAATGACCATTCCAAACAAAAAATTTTACGTCAAAAATTTCGAGAATGAAATAACAGCAATGACTGCGCAACTCAATAGGTTCAAAAAATCGGGCAATCGTGACGATGAGGCTTTTTTGGCGATAGGTGATTTGCTTGTTCAAACAAAAAATGAACGGTTGTTAGATGAAGACGTTTTTTGTCGTCTTAAAGCCCATATTGCTAAGTTAATGGGGCGAAATGGTTTGCGTAATGTCAATAAATTAGTGTTAATTGCACAATGTGATGTGATTCAAAAAAATAAAGATAAATTACCCAACGATTGGAATCTGCTTTACTTGTTATCAAAAACGGATTATTTGGCACAGTTGATTGCGTCGGGAATGATTACTAGTGATATTTCAGCTGACATTATCATGAAATTGCTCACCAACACACAAGCGCAGGGAAAATGCCACGTTTCTCGACAAGAACATGAAGACATATACACGCGAGTGGACGCCGAACAGCTACGTTTTCTTTTGTCAACCACCAGTTGGATGACAACAAGCCACCATGCCAAAATAACTATAGGGAATTTCGTATCTCAACGAGTTCAATAATTATTCCCCTCACGCGCTTTTGATCTTGCCGGCAGAAAAGGGTTGGCGCGTGGTATAATTCCATTTTATGTTTATCTTGAAATTTAAGGAATTATTGAATGTTGAACTTTAATTTTTACAATCCTACGCAAATTGCTTTTGGTGAGGGGAAAATAAGTGAACTCGATCAACTTATTCCCACGGATGCACGCGTTTTAATTCTGTTTGGCGGACAAAGTGCTAAAACACACGGCACCATTGATAAAGTCAAACACGCCTTAGGGACACGCTACAGCGAAGAGTTTAGCGGCATCGAACCCAATCCAACGTATGAAACGCTCATGAAAGCCGTGGCGCAAATCAAAGCACAACATCTCGATTTTCTATTAGCCGTAGGCGGCGGTTCCGTACTTGATGGCACAAAATTTGTCGCTGCTGCCGTTTATGAAGAAGGTGATCCTTGGGAAATTCTGTTATCACAAGGCGCAAATATCAAGCGTGCGATGCCTTATGGTACAGTGCTCACATTACCTGCAACGGGCTCGGAGATGAACAGCGTCGCGGTCGTTTCACGCACCGAATACAAAGCCAAATTGCATTTTGGCAGTAAATGGGTTTTTCCACAATTTTCAGTATTAGATCCCACATTAAGTTATACCTTGCCCAAGCATCAATTAGCTAACGGCATTGTGGATGCGTTTACGCATATTGCAGAACAATATCTCACCTATAGCGTAGATGCGAAAGTTCAAGATCGTTTTTCAGAAGGGTTATTGTTGACATTAATTGAAATTGGCCCTCAATTACTCGAAAATCCGCATGATTATCCTTTGCAATCCAATTTCATGTGGACAGCCACATTGGCATTAAATGGTTTAATTGGTGCGGGTGTTCCTCAAGACTGGGCAACGCACATGTTAGGTCACGAAATTACGGCGCTTTATGGATTAGACCATGCGCAAACATTAGCTATTATTCTACCCGCTATGCTTCATGAGCGTCGTCAGGGGAAACGTGAAAAATTGCTTCAATATGCGCAGCGCGTTTGGCAAATTTCAGAGGGAAGTGATGATGAACGTATAGATTTAGCGATTGAAAAGACGCGGGCATTTTTTGAACATTTAGGCGTAAAAACACACTTATCGGATTACCACATTGGCGCAGAAGCTGTTGACGCAATTATTGAACAACTTACTTCACATAATATGTTGCAGCTTGGCGAAAAAACAGATGTCACCATTGATGTCAGTAAACGTATTTTAAACGCGGCGCTTTAAACTATCATTGGTTAAAAAAACTGCCCCGTATTGATTGACCGTGGGCAGTTTGATGTTATCAATCTGATGTTGTAATCTTTTGTGATGATGACTGTTTACGGCTATTTTTAAGGCTATTACTGGTATGGGCAAAGTTTGCATTCATGATGGCAACATGCGCCTCTTTTGAGGTGGTGCCACTGTGTAAAGACATATTTTCCTTTTTCCATATTGTAATCAATGCCCTCAATGGCTTTGACTTTTGTTTTATAGCCTTTTGCAAGAGCGAGCTTTTCGGGTAGGCTTAAATGATCGAGTTTATCGACCATTTTCTTTTGTATGACCTCGCTAAGACACGCGCGACACAAACAATCCGTTGCCTCTTCAGTAATAGGCATAATAGCCGGATAGGTCATACACCAACAAGAATTGGTCTTAGTGGAATAACATGAAAATAATTTTCCACAGGATGCACAATGCTTTTTTGGTGATGTTACTAATGCTTTCTCATTGCATTCCATCTTCTCAATCATATCCTTTAGCGCTATACATTATGACTTAGGTTTATTTATCTTATCATAAATACCCAACAATATTTGTCAAGAATTATAATATACCAGTAACAGCGCACTTTTTAAACTATTTCGTATATTTACGCATTGGTTTTGAGGCGTTGATTTGATTTGGCCCTAGATTGTATTGTTGAGTTGGTGCGTTTTATTAAGGCGAGCGAAAAATGTTATAAATGACCTCAATCACAAACAATCCTTATTATTCATTCAAGTTCAAGTCTGATTCTCTATGCTTACTTCTGCTGATTTTGCGACACTGCGCTTAACTTTTCAAGTCGCAAGTCTTGCGACAATTTTGATGTTGCTATTTGGTACACCACTTGCGTGGTGGCTTGCGCGAACGCAATCAAAATACAAGGGCATTATCAATGCCATTGTTGCATTGCCACTTGTCCTGCCGCCTACTGTGTTGGGATTTTACCTACTGATAATCTTGGGTAAAAATGGGCCAATTGGACAATTTACCACGCAATTAGGGTGGGGGACATTGCCGTTTACATTCGCGGGGCTTGTGGTGTCATCGTTTCTTTATTCACTTCCTTTTGTTGTGCAGCCGCTGCAAACTGCATTTTCAGCTATTGGCAACAGGCCCCTTGAAGCGGCGGCAACCCTTCGTGCAAGCCCACTCGATACATTTTTTAGCGTTGTTTTGCCACTGTCAACATCGGGTTTTCTCACGGCAACGGTACTGGGTTTTGCGCATACGGTGGGGGAGTTTGGCGTGGTACTCATGGTGGGCGGAAATATTCCAGATAAAACACGCGTTGTATCTGTGCAAATTTATAATCACGTTGAAGCATTGGAATATAGCCAAGCGCATTGGCTTGCAGGTGGATTGCTGGTATTTTCATTTTGCGTATTATGGTTACTCTACAGTAGCGTTAACATCTCATCATCAACACAATTGCCCAAATGAATACGTCTATTTTGGCTAAATTTAAACTCAGTTACGGTGAATTCAAACTCGATGTGGATTTATCACTGCCTAACTCTGGCATTACGGTATTATTTGGGCATTCGGGCTCGGGAAAAACGACATTACTGCGTTGCATTGCGGGTTTACAACACGCGCCAGAGGGATTTTTAAGTATTAATGGGGTTATTTGGCAAGACAGTACAAAACACCTTTTCATTCCCACATATCAACGTGCATTAGGGTATGTTTTTCAAGAGGCTAATTTATTTGCGCATCTTAATGTTAATGAAAATCTCCATTATGGCTTAAAGCGGTTGAAAAACAGTGTTGATACAATTCAAAAAGAGTCCATTATCCAATTGCTTGGGATTTCACATTTAATGGCGCGAATGCCTGACAATTTATCAGGTGGTGAGCGACAACGCGTTGCTATCGCGCGGGCATTAGTATTAAATCCTCAAATTTTATTAATGGATGAACCACTTGCCTCACTTGACTGGGAGCGCAAACAAGAGGTGTTGCCTTTTTTAATACGTTTAAATCAGCAATTAAAAATCCCCGTTCTTTATGTAACGCACTCTAAACAGGAAATGGCGCAACTGGCGGATTATTTAGTATTGATGTCACAAGGCAAAGTGGATGCGACGGGGCGACTGGCGCAAACACTTAGTCGCGTCAATTTGCCGCTTGCACAAGATCGTCAGGCAAGTTGCGTTTGGGATGTATGTGTGGCACAACATGATAGCGTGGATTATTTAACGCAAGTGGCATTTAGTGGTGGGCGTCTTTATTTACCGATGATACACCTTGAAATTGGCGATACATTACGTATACAGATTTTTGCGCGGGACGTTAGTATCACGCTTGATATTTCAACGCAAACGAGTATTCTCAATATTTTACCAGCCACTATCGTGGATATTTATCATGATGAAATGGGGCAGAGTGTGGTGAGTTTAAACGTGGGTGAGCATACATTGCTTGCACATATTACGCAAAAATCAGCCGTATTTTTGGATTTAAGTGTGGGTAAATCGGTATTTGTGCAAATTAAAGGCACATCGATTTTGAATTAATGTCATATTGTGGCGAGGGCGTAGATCGGATTAGCCTCGCGTCATTTCGACCTGCTCGAGAAAGCCAAACAGAAGACATTTCACGGTAAGCAAAAGCCACTCTTGAGAAGGCTTTAATGTGAAAGTCGGATTACGCAAAGCTAATCCGACCTACATTGTTTTATTTTTGCGTGTTTACGTTACTTTTTTTGATATTAACAAAGGCAAGCGTTTAATTACATACTGTATTGCAAACCCTAAAAGAGCGTAAGTAATCGCAGAATGGGCGTAAGGTGGGAAATACACTGTGCTATTGTCGATAAATGCACTGAGTGACAGCGCCTCAAAATGTCCTGAAAACAGATAAAAACTTCCGCTAGAAAGTAAAAATGCGCCTGTCGTTGCCACAGCTAAAATGCCAATACTCAATATATAAAATCCTATTTTATTGCCTTGTATTGCATGAATCTTTGCACTCAAACGCCCACCTAACCACATGGTAAGATAAGTGGGAATTAAGAAAATATAAGCCGATGAAATGCAGAAATCACTGACGTTTAATTGCGAGATTTCAACATAATCAATCATCGCAGCTTGAACGAGCAGCATCAAAAATAATGACCGACTCGCAAAGAAAAATCCCGCTAAGAAAAAAACAGCAAGTGACGCATCAGGCAATGCAACGGCATTGCCAACATGGTGTGAGCGGGTGAGTGCCATCAATAAAATCAGTGGCACGACGAGAAAATAATTTTTGCTCATGAACAATCCTAAAATGGGTAAAGGTGTGAATTAATTTGTGTAATGAATGGATAAGAAAAAGTTTCTGTCTGCGGTATTGTAACCGTTTACAGTATGATAGTTTTTATCTAATAAATTTCCCAGTTTCGCGCTGAGCATCCAGTTTTGATTAAAGTGATAAGCAGAGCGTAAATCAACAGTCGCATAGCCACCAACACGCGTTTGATTTTGCGTGTCATCAAAACGATAACCTTGCGCAAGAATTGCCCCGCCAACATCAATTTTGTCAAACGAACGCGACATATCAAAAGCAAGCGTTTTATCTGCCCGACGTGCCAAGCGATGATTGGTTTTTCTGTCTTGAGGATTGAGTAAGTTGCCGGTTAATTTGCCTTGCCAGCCAAATAGCTGCGTACCAATTTCAGCTTCAATGCCGTCGATTTGGGCTTTGTTGACGTTTTCCACTTTACCTGCCCAAGGATCATCTTGTGTTGGCATGGGTTTCCATGCGATTAAATTATCAATATTGGTGTGATATGCACGCAATTCCCAATTTCCCCATGCATGATTACCCACTAAACCGCTTTCAAAACTAGTCGATTCTTCGGGTTTTAAATTGGCATTTCCCATGCCAAACGGGTAATACAAATCATTGAAAGTAGGCGCTTTAAAAGCGTTTCCAAAATTCGCCAGCAAACTAATACCGTGATCCCAGTTGTAACGCCATCCAGCGCTACCGGTAACATAATTGCCAAATGATTCATTATTATCAAAACGCACTGAGGCGTTGATTAAATGATGGTCAAATAAACGGCTGTGGAGTTCCCCAAAAACGCCTACATCATAGCGTGATGATTCAACAAATTGTGTATTACTGTCAATTTCATCAAGTCGATAATCGGTGCCGGTTATCAATTGGTGGTTGTCTGATAAATGGAATTGATTAAGCCAACTCGCATTCCAGCGGGTGCTATCAAAACGACTGGCAAGTTTATGTGTTATAGGGGCGAAACTGTCCGTTTGATCGAGTGTTTGCCCGAGTCGTAAAGTTGATCGCCAATGTTGCATGACATCAATGCTGCCTTCGGTGCCAACAGTTTGATTGATAAAATGCGTTTTATCTTGAAAATTGCCATCAAAATGCGTGGTGCCTTCGGTATGTAAAAAGAAGGCTTCAAGCTCAGCGTTATTCTTAAAATGATGACCTGCGCGGGCATTCACGCCCGTATTTTGAAAGCCATCTTTATCGGGTTGATTGACGCCATATTGACTAGCATCTGGCTTTTTTGCATTAAAGCCGTCTGTATCAAAATGCGATGCGCCGAAGTTATACCACGTATCATCAATTTTACCGCTTACTGTGCCGGCTGTTTTGCTGGTGTAATACGAACCACCGCCTGCATCAAGGGTAACTTTAGGTGTTTGCGTGGCATCTTTTGCTTTACGCGTAAAAATTTGAATGACGCCACCAATCGCCTCAGAGCCATATAAACTTGATTGAGGACCACGAATGATTTCGACACGCTCGATTTGGTCAATGGGTAAAAATTCGAATTGTGTGATACCTGCTGTGACCGAGCCTACTTTAATGCCATCGATTAATACTAAAACGTGACTGGAATTGGTGCCGCGCATAAAGATGCTGCTTTGTTGCCCATAGCCGCCTGTTTGTGTGATATCAACACCCGTGCTGCCGCGCAGTAAATCAGGAATAGATTTGGCTTGCAAACGCTCAATATCTGCACGCGTATACACCGTGGCGGCAGTAGAAAGTGACTGCTTATCGATTTCTGAGCGTGTGGCTGTCACGACCATTTCAGGTAAATTGTCAGTGACGTCGGCTGCGAAGACGTTATTTGAAAAACTCGCACACACACAAAATGTGGCAAGTGGGTGAATTTTTAACATGATAAGATTTTATCCCTTGCGCCGCCCGCGCATGATTGGATTTAAAAAAAGCAGACGAAAGGAAAGAGGAAAAACGAAAAACAAAAAAATAAAATGGGGCAACTAAACCGCGCAGGACACTTCGATGTTTTCTTAAATGCTAGCCCTCCGCTGCATAGAATGCGCATTTCAAGGTCGGTCTCCTGACTTATAAGCGGCTTTTTGACCTGAAATCATCACCTTCCCGTTGAGACACAGTGGTAATACGATGATTCTTAACTTATTTACAGTTGCGGGGGCAGTATCGGATTTCAACCGATTTCCCGTTTAATCTACTATATTCAAAAAATACAGCAGAACCTAAAAACGAGCGGCGATTATAGAGGGGGAATTTTTAATTTGCAAGACTTGAAAAAATAGCCTCATTTTCTGTGCTAAACTAAAATCTTTTACTTTTGATTTTACGCAACGTCCATTATGCCAACCATTCAACTCAAAATTTTAGATGACCGCTTAGGTCAACATATTCCACTCCCCGAATACGCCACGCAAGGCTCTGCAGGGCTTGATTTGCGTGCGTGTTTAGACGAAAAAATTACGCTTCATGCTGGCGAAACCGTGTTAATTCCAACTGGTTTAGCGATTCATATTGCGGATAATTCGTTGGCAGCGGTTCTACTTCCGCGCTCGGGTCTTGGGCATAAACACGGTATTGTACTGGGCAATTTAGTAGGGTTAATTGACAGTGATTATCAAGGCCAAGTGTTTGTGTCATGCTGGAATCGTGGCAGTGAGGCATTTGAAATCAATGTCGGTGAGCGCATTGCGCAAATGGTTTTTGTGCCGGTTGTTCAAGTGCAATTTGAGCAAGTGAGTGATTTTGATGCCAGTCATCGCGGTGAAGGTGGATTTGGTCATACAGGTCGCCACTAATTTATCCATAACGTGTTAGAATACAGCCAATTCAAGCCTTTAATTTCAACGGATTTTTAATGACAGATTATAAACTAACCCATTTAAAACAACTCGAAGCCGAAAGTATCCACATCATTCGTGAAGTGGCCGCTGAATTTGAAAAGCCTGTCATGCTCTACTCGATTGGTAAAGATTCAGCGGTGATGTTGCATTTGACCATGAAAGCCTTTTATCCAGGGCGTCCGCCATTTCCCATGATGCACATTGACACCACTTGGAAATTCAAAGAAATGATTGAATTTCGCAATACGCTCACTAAACAGCTTGGTTTAGACTTAATTGTCCATATCAATCAAGAAGGCATTGAGATGAATATCAGTCCATTTGTACAGGGCAGTAAGCACACTGAAGTGATGAAAACCGATGGATTAAAACAAGCACTAAACAAATATCAATTTGATGCAGCGTTTGGTGGCGCTCGTCGTGATGAGGAAAAATCACGCGCAAAAGAACGCGTGTATTCGTTCCGCGATAAAAATCATCGTTGGGACCCCAAAAATCAACGTCCTGAGCTTTGGGATATCTACAACGGTAAAATTGATAAAGGTGAGAGTATTCGCGTATTTCCGCTTTCAAATTGGACGGAACTCGATATTTGGCAATATATTCATTTAGAAAATATTCCCATTGTACCGCTGTATTTTGCAAAAGAGCGCCCTGTGGTTGAGCGTGATGGTGTGTTAATTATGGTGGACGATGATCGTATGCCTATTGGTGAGCATGAAAAAGTGGAAATGAAAAAAGTACGTTTCCGCACACTTGGCTGTTATCCATTAACTGGCGCCGTTGAATCAGAAGCAACCACGTTACCTGAAATTATTCAAGAAATGTTATTAGCCACCACTTCAGAGCGTCAAGGACGTTTAATTGACCACGATCAAGCGGGTTCAATGGAACAGAAAAAACGCGAAGGGTATTTTTAAATTTCACACCAAATAGCTATTTTTAGAGAATAATTCATGTCACACCAATCCGATTTAATTAGTACCGATATTAACGCGTATTTAGCGCAACATGAACGCAAAGAACTCGTGCGTTTTCTTACTTGCGGCAATGTCGATGACGGTAAAAGTACGCTCATTGGTCGTCTTTTGCACGATTCAAAAATGATTTACGAAGATCAACTCGCAGCCGTTCAAGCCGATAGCGTGAAATCCGGTACCACGGGCGCGGGAAAAATCGATTTAGCGCTGTTAGTTGATGGTTTACAAGCTGAGCGCGAACAAGGTATTACCATTGACGTGGCATATCGTTATTTTTCAACGTCAACGCGTAAGTTCATCATTGCCGATACACCCGGACATGAACAATATACGCGTAATATGGCAACTGGCGCATCAACGTGTGATCTTGCCATTATTTTGATTGATGCACGTTACGGCGTTCAAACGCAAACGAAACGCCACAGTTTTATTGCGTCTTTACTGGGTATTCAACACATTGTCGTTGCCATCAATAAAATGGATTTGGTTGAGTACAGCGAAGCGAAATTTAATCAAATCAAAGCAGATTATTTACATTTTGTTAAAACACTTGATTTACATGATATTCGTTTTATTCCGATGTCAGCGCTTGATGGCGATAATGTTGTGAATGCCAGCGAAAATATGCCATGGTTTGATGGTCAACCGCTCATGGAAGCACTTAATACGATTGAAATCGCCAATGACCGTAATTTTGACGATGCGCGTTTTCCTGTGCAATATGTGAATCGTCCGAATTTAGATTTTCGTGGCTTTTGCGGCACCGTTGCAGCGGGGATTTTCCGAAAAGGCGACACCGTAACGGCATTGCCTTCGGGTAAATCCAGTACGATTAAATCCATTGTGACCTACGATGGTGAACTTGAACAAGCCTTTGCGCCGATGGCGGTAACATTAACATTGAATGATGAAATTGACGTAAGCCGTGGTGATACGTTAATTGGCCAACAGACGCTTGCTCCCACCGTAGCCGATAAATTCAAAGCCAATATCGTTTGGATGGCAGAGCAACCGCTCAGTATCGGTAAACAATATGTCATTAAATTAGCCACGCGAAGTGTATCGGGCTCCGTGTCACTTATTGATCATCGTATTGACGTGAATACGCTTGAACACCACGATGCGAATGTGTTGCAACTTAATGAAATTGGTGTTTGTAATTTTTCGGTAAACGCGCCAGTTGTATTTGATAATTATAAAACCCATAAAGGTACAGGTTCGTTTATTATTATCGATCGTCTAACCAATAGCACCGTTGGTGCCGGTATGATTGTCGGTAGTGATGATAATGTGAATTTGCAACCGGTGAGTGCGCAGGAGCGTGCTGCACGCTTTAGCCAAGTAGCGACTTCTCTAAGTTTAACCGGTGAGAAAAGCCTTGAAGTTGCCTATTTACTCGAACGTCGTTTGTTTGATAACGGACACGCCTGCACAATTTTAGAAACGGCGAATCATGTTCTCATTGAAGCCATCAATCATGCCGGTTTAATTGCGATTTGTGTGAATACCAATAAAGGTTTCACGCCGATTCATTTTGATGCAGATACCCAATCTATTGATGACATTTACAGTGAATTAAA
>ERZ1034365.1478-NODE-1478-length-11899-cov-2.882000_pt1 | contig 11899 bp, 15 predicted proteins | sample MGYA00520615_ERZ1034365 | MGnify/ENA primary metagenome ERZ1034365 (study PRJEB33736, sample SAMEA104284505) | Azolla filiculoides | biome: Urban; feature: Water surface; material: Ditch water | place: Netherlands | collected 2015-10-28 | depth 0-0.1 m ... | reverse complement strand
GGCTGAACATATCAAGACACTTCTTGAGCGTATCGATCTCCGTGATTTTATTGCCGAACATCAGACTGAACTCAAGACAGCACCAAAAAGTAAACAGAAGAAAATTCTTCAAAAACTCAAGCTTGCATCTTCTCTTTTCAAGAGTGGACAACGACCTGAGAACTTTATCCTTGATGCTCTTCAGATTCTCCCTCCTGATCTTCGTCCGATGATTCAATTGGATGGTGGACGTTACGCATCAAGTGACCTCAATGATCTCTATCGTCGTGTTATCAATCGTAACAATCGTCTTCGTAAGCTTTCTGAACTTGGAGCTCCTGAGGTTATCCTCAAGAATGAAAAGCGTATGCTTCAAGAAGCGGTTGATATGTTGGTAAATGGTGATGTTCGTTCAAACCGACCAGGTTATACAACTGCAACCAAGAAAAAACTCAAGTCACTGGCTGATGTTCTAAAGGGGAAACAAGGACGTTTCCGTCAGAACCTTCTCGGAAAGCGTGTTGACTACTCTGGACGTAGTGTTATCGTCGTTGGTCCTGGTCTTAAGATGAATGAGTGTGGTCTTCCAAAATCTATGGCATTGACACTTTTCAAGCCATTCGTTATTGGTGGATTGATTGCTCGTGAAATTGCATACAATGTAAAACAAGCAGAAAAAATTATTGAAGAACGCGGAAAAGAAGTTTGGGACGTTCTGGATGAGGTAATCGAATGAAAATATGTACTTCTCAATCGTGCTCCAACACTTCACCGTCTTGGTATTCAAGCATTCCGACCAGTATTGATTGATGGTAAGGCTATTCGTCTTCATCCACTTTGTTGTACTGCGTTTAATGCCGATTTCGACTGAGATCAGATGGCAGTACACGTTCCTCTTACGATGGAAGCACAAAACGAAGCAGCTAACCTCATGGTTACTTCTAAGAATATGCTGAATCCATCCAATGGAGAACCAATCGTTGCACCTTCTCAGGATATGATTCTTGGATGTTACTACCTCACTCGTATGGACGAGGGTGAATTCCAATATGCATATGCAAGTGGTGATGATGCGATGATGGCATATGACAATGATGTTATCAAACTTCATACTCCGATTCGTCTCCGTACGCCAGAAGGAATTATCGAAACTACCTATGGACGTTACCTATTCAATCAAGTACTTCCTGAAAATCTTCGCTTTGTAAATGAAACTATTGGTAAGAGTGCTGCAAAACGTCTCCTTTCTCGTGCTTTTGATGTACTTGGAGGAGAAGAAACAGCATACCTTGCTGATGCTATCAAGAATCTTGGATTTAAGTATGCAACCCTCTCTGGGTTGACGGTTTCCATGGCAGATATGATTATTCCAGATGAAAAACAAGACTTTGTAAAAGAAGGGGAAGATAAAATCAAGGAAATCCAAAAAGCGTTCTGGAAAGGGTATATCACAGAAGAAGAACGATATGTACAATCACTTCAAGTTTGGTCTGCAGTGAAGATTCGTATCGAAAAAGAGATGAAAAAATACTTTAAACCTTCCAATCCAATCTACTCACTCGTGGATTCAGGAGCCCGAGGTAACTGGTGAAACGTTACTCAGTTATGTGGTATGAAGGGTCTCGTAGTATCGCCTACTGGTAAAACTATCGAACTTCCAATCAAATCCAACCTCAAAGAAGGATTCTCTACACTTGAATACTTTATTGCAACACACGGATGACGTAAAGGAAAGGCTGATACGGCTCTTAAGACTGCCCAATCAGGATACTTGACGAGACGTCTCGTTGATGCATCACAAAATATTATCGTACGTGAAAATGATTGTGGAACTCTTCATTTTGATGAAGTTGATCGGAATAATGCAAAAACACTCTTCGGTGATACTTTTGAAAATAAGATTTATGGTAAATTTACTGCCAAGGATGTAGTTTCTGCAGACGGAGTTGTTATTGCTCCAGCAAATACACTCGTAGATAAGGTAGTATTAAAAGATATCATGGACTCATCTGCTACTATCGTGTGTGTACGTTCTGTACTCACTTGTGAAACAGAAGAAGGAGTATGTCAAAAATGTTATGGTCTTGATCTTGCATCAAGCCGAATGGCAAATATTGGTATTCCAGTTGGTATTATTGCTGCTCAGTCTATCGGTGAACCAGGTACTCAGTTGACGATGCGTACATTCCACTCGGGATGAGTTGCGTCAGCAGGTGGTGATATTACGGCAGGTCTCTCTCGTGTGGAAGAACTCTTTGAAGCTCGTGTACCAAAATACCTTGCTCAAGTTGCTCCATTCGATGGAAAGGTTGCAAGCATAGAACATATGAATGCATACCTTGATGTTACTATTGAAGCTACAAATCTTGAACTTCGAGAGTACTATCTTCTTGATGAAACTATGATCCCTACTATCAAGAAGGGTGATACCGTAGAAGAGAAACAAATTGTTGCTCGTTCAAAAGAAACTCGACAGAAAATTCAAGTAACAAAGGCTGGTATTGTAATGAAGATTGATAATGGTGTTATCTCTGTTCGAGATCTCAACCCTGAAGTTGTTACCTACCAAGTACCTCATGGACGAAATGTTCTTGTAAAAGAAGGGGATGCAGTGAAGACAGGTATGAAACTAACAGAAGGACATATTGATATTCATACACTCATGGATGTTGCTGGTCCACTCAAGACACAACTCTATATCGTAAATGATATTAAGGAAATCTACTCTTCACAGGGACAAACGGTAAATGCGAAACATATCGAACTTATCGTTCGTCAGATGTTCTCAAAGGTAAAAATTACCAATGCCGGTGACTCTTCTTTCTTTCCTGGTGATATCGTTGATGTTATCCGATTCAAGAAAGAAAATCGAGTACTTGCAAAAACTGGAGAAAAAGAGGCAATTGGTACTCAGCTCCTCCTTGGTCTTACCAAGATTTCACTCTTTACAGAATCATGGCTCTCAGCTGCATCGTTCCAAGAAACGGTTCGTGTGCTTGTGGAAGCTTCTGTTTCTCGAAAGATTGATCACCTGGATGGACTCAAGGAAAACGTTATTATCGGACGTTTGATTCCTACTCTCAAATACTTCGAAAACAATCGAAATGTTGGAGAATTCTTCGCTCATGAACATGATGGAGATGAGGATATGAATCATCAACATGAATTCATCGAGATGAATACAGAAAGTACAAGTCTTGTATAATAATACAAGAAGGATTCCTAAAAATCCCCAACCCGAAAGGGAAGGGGATTTTTTATACTATTCTACGTAAGGGGAGAATGAAATATTTGAATAAAATATATTGACAATATACAAAATATAAGTATTAATATCTAATCCTTGAAAGGAGGAAAATAGGATGTCATATCAGACATACTTGATTATGATATCTACTATTCTATTGGTGGGTATCCTTTTGTCTCTCATTGTTCTCGTTATTTTATCTTTTAGGAGAAAGAAAATGTACACGGATGATCTCAATAAGCTTCTCGGTGATGTTGACTGGAATAAACAAATTCCTGATACGCTTCCGCCTGGACTCAGGCAGCATGTACTCAATGTAGTTGATGCAGCCAGTTCTCAGGTGAGGGCGATTCATGAAGCAGCTTTTGCTGCGGCATGCAATCATATTACCGCTATCAGCAAAGATGTCGGTGTTCCTCCCCCTTCTCCTGGAAAGCCCTCTGATCCATCACTTCTTGCGACGGAACAGTCGAAAATCTCGGCCTCAGAAGCTTCAGTAGCTCCACAGGCTGAATCAGGAAGCACTCCTGCATCTGCGGAACAGCAAAATACGGTTTCGACGATTCATGAAGGTACTGATGGGGGTCAGGAAGTTACGGCCAATACTGAGGTTCCAACCCAAGAGACGAGCGCGCCTTCTCCTGAAACTTCGACGGTTCATTCTCTCGATGCTGCAAGGGCTGAAGGTTCACCTGGATTTTTTACCTTTCGGCGAAAGCCCCTTCTTGACGTTTGGAAAGAAGGACTTCCGAAAAATCGAAAGACAGGCTGAAGCTCCACCAAGGAACATTAGACCGGCTTCGTGCCGGTCTTTTTTAATTATATTGACAAAATAGATTATAATTGTATATATACTATATATGGAATTTGCTAACTCATTATTTATGGCACAAGATACCCTCCCGCTCAAAGGAAAAGATGTTGCTCCTGATAGATCACTTGTCCTTCGTGACCTTATGGAGGCAAAGGAGCCAGTTTCTGACCAGCTCAAGATGACATTTAAGTCAATATTGGATGATGGTATAACCGTTCGTGATACTACAACATTTCAAGCACTGAATGGTTTAATTGGTCAATATACTGATGCAAAACTATGCTCATACACTGATATAATTCAAGATCAAAGTGGTCAATACGACCTCTCGAAAGGATTTACCATTTCAAAAGATCCATCCAATAATCGGGTATATTTTTATCCACTCGAAACTGGATTATTTTCCACAGCATTTTGATATGCAGAAAATGGCAAATTTCATTTACGTTCTTTTCCAGAACGAATACATCAATTTGATAGTCCAGACAATAATACCGCCTTTACCTATGTACCACCTTTGAGAGTTCCAGTTGCACCAGAGGCTGATGAAATAATAGTACCAAACGACCTGAATTACAAGGTAGTAAAATGAGATACGCTCTGGAAAATAGTCAAAGAACAGTATGGACTTACGAATTCGCGTGATATCGCGAATGCTATAAATTCTCTTGTACGAGAGAATGTTTCTATACGATGAATCAAGCAAGATATTGCTCCACAAGATAAGATATACTGAGATATACTCAGGGCCAATGCAACACTTCATATTCCAGGAATATTAAAGGTATTAGGAAAAGAAGTCCTAAGAAAGCATACATAATAAAAAATGGAGTAACAAGTACTCCATTTTTTATGTTGTATTTTTGAAATGAATGTATTAATACATTACATATATTGGATATTCAAGCCAAGTTCCTTGATAATTTGCTTTATATTCAGCTTGAAATGAATCCCATTGACTCTGTATAGCTGGGGAGGTTATTGGGAATGCAATAGATGAATATCAGTATCGAGTCATAAAGGCTCTTGATAATCAGAGACCTTGCTCTCTGAAGTCCTGTTCTGATCTATTAAATCTAGTATAATCTTCAGCTGAATATTGAGCAACCCAATTATAGGTTAATCCTGAATAAAAATAATATTCTGGGGTAAGAAATATTTGTCCTGGCTTGAGTGAAACTCAATAATTTGTGCTTGTACGTACTGTGAGATTACAAGGCCTTGCAACTCAGCTATTTGGATACCAAGTAGCTCCATTGGTAGTAATAGGGGCTCCAGCAGATGGATCACCAATACAGGTATATGTGGTAGTACAGGCAGTGAGTCATTGATTTGGATAGTATCCACTCTGGCAAGTCCAACCACACGAGTTTCTATTATATTCCCATACTTCATTTGATGCTGAAGGTGCTGATGGTCCAGCTACTGTTGGATTTGCATTATAATACGTCGGTATAGTATTTGCTGGAAGTGTTCATCTACACGTTACTTGTGTTTCGCCTCATTGGCTTGTTGTAGTAGATCCTCCATTTCCATTTGGAGTTGAACCTCACTGATTCGCCGTAGAAGATCAACTTCCTGTAAGAAGTCTAAATTCAGCTACCGTTGTATTGGTACCATTTTGTCATGTACGAGCATATCATCGGTATGTTCAACTTGGGAATCCAGTTGAAATAAGAAGTCATGTACGAAGTTCTATTCGTTCCGTTGCATTGTTTTTTTGCCAACCATCAGCTACCCCATTTACTGGAGCGGTTAATCTTCGAAATCATGCCGTTGTGGAACAATTATTCGGTGCATTTGGAGACTCAAGACAAGCCCAAGTATTATTCGGATTTCATCATACAACATATCCATATAATGTCTCTCAATAGTTATATGCTATCTTCGTTCCTGAAAGAGAACTATCCGTCCAGACGGTCACTGGATTAGAAATATTCGTTAATCGCATACATCCATTTCCTGCGGTATTTTTAATATAGTTTGGTGCACACGTCCAAGTACATGCAGCACCAAGATTAGTACTTGTAGAATTTGTAGTATTTGGTGTATATGTCCAAGATGTATTCTGAACACCTCATACTATTGAAGAGCTCCGTATGACACCAAGTCCGATTGGATCTGTTCCACCACATGATATTCCAGTATTTGAATTATTTGATTGATACGTATTCGAGTTGCCATTTCCTGCTGTTGTTCCTGATGGTGCATTGATATTTCTCATCGCACTACAAGATACCCTTTCTCATCCATTTCTTCCAAAACATCTCCAATTCCATGGACCATTTCCTGATACAACCCTTGCTGTTTCATTCACACATAAGCCAGCCGTAGGTCGTGTAGAAAATGTATTTCCATTTGCAGCTCAACACTGTCCATTGACTGCCGTTGGACATGAAGCAAGTGTACAAGAAACACTTGGAAGTGGTTTTATTCAAGAACAAAAAGCATCAGGAACTATTCTTCCGTCATTTCTCTTACAATTTACTACACGTGTTCTTCTTGCACTTGTACAACTTCCCATACATGAAGAGTATTGTCATTCATTCCATGAATACATACTATATCAATCATTATTGCTTCCTGTATAGCCGTATCATTGACTCGTATTTCCTCATGTATAACTATATCAATCGTTATTACTTCCTGTATACATATATCATGTATTTGAATATCAATCGTTATTACTTCAAGTATAGATATATCCTGTATTCGTATGTGTTGAATTCAGATTTTGTGGAATAGGCGGTCTCAGTCGGTTTACCTTACAGGTATTAATACTTTTTACAAAACCAGGAGCACACGTCCATTTGCAACTCGCTCATAAATCAGTATTTGTCGAACGAGTAGTATTGGCAACATATCGCCATATTCTATCTCGAACTCACATTCGTGTATTGGTAGTAAGTATTACTCCAGATCATGATGGTTCTATACCATTACAAAGGGATCATGAATATCCATATCATGTATCATTCACTACCGCTTGTACACGTAAAAACCCAAATCCAGCAATACTAATCAATACAATTCCTAGGAGAAAAGGAATAAAACGATGAGCCATATAATAAAAGTAAATTATTAAAACGGACAGATTGGTATCTATTTGTATAAAAAGTCCAAAAAACGAGTTTGGTATTCTTTTTAAAGTGTATGATAGAATAGGGTAAATTCAAGAACATTCTATTTTTTCAATTTACAATTATAAATAATAGTATAGAACTATTTCAATAGTATATATCCCCTATACTACGCTGTATATTTACTGACGTATGGTTGTATAACTGGACATGAATTCTCTCCTTGAGGGATGACTTCTCTACCTGCTATTATGAGACGAGAATATAATCCTCATTTTCCTCATTGTTGTACTTCCATACGGGAATTTTATTTCATAGAACTGGATTTTTTCATATTTTCTCTATAATCAGACCTAAAGATATTATTTTTCATCATATGCAGACAATTATTATCACTGGCTGAGCTGGCTTTATTGGTTCAAATTTTCTTTCGAAGTATGTGCTTTTATTTCCCCATATTCGATTTGTTAATATTGATGCACTTACCTATGCTGGCAATATAGAAAAGATTTCGCTTGAGGCAAGAAATGCACCAAATTATAGCTTTGAGCATGGAGATATTTGCGATATTGATTTCCTTCGGAGTGTGTATGAGAAATATAATCCAACTGATGTTATTCATTTTGCTGCAGAATCACATGTTGATAATTCTATTAAGAATCCGAGACTTTTTACAGAAGTAAATGCTCTTGGTACACAGAATCTTCTCGATCTTCATCGTACCTATAAGTTGAATCGATTCCACTATATTTCTACCGATGAAGTATATGGGGATATCCCAGAATCTGGTTTTTTCACGGAAGAAACACACTTAGAACCATCATCTCCATATTCCGCTTCGAAGGCAGCATGAGATATGCTTACACAGGCATATGGACGTACCTTCTGAATCGATTATACGATTACACGATGCTCCAATAACTATGGAAAAAATCAGAATTTCATCTCTTTGATTCCACTTTTTATTTCTAAGATACAAAAAGGCGAAAAGGTACCACTCTATGGAGATGGCTCCAATATACGTGACTGGCTCTATGTAGAGGATCATTGTGATGCTATCTGGGAAGTTTTTACTCGAGCAAAAACAGGAAGTGTGTATAATGTCGGTGGGAATAATGAGTATACCAATTTAGAGATTACCAAGATTCTTCTTGAATCTATGTGAAAATGAGTTGAACTGATATCTTTTGTTCCTGACCGTCCTGGTCATGATAAGCGATATGCGATCGATGCAACAAAAATAAAAAATGAACTTGGCTGGAGTCCAAAAGTTCGATTTGAAGAAGGTATACAACGGACTATCAACGATTATCTCGGAGCATAATTACTCTCTCAATTTTACCTATATCATTATGAAATGAATTATTCTCGCATGAGGTTCTTGAAGTCGTCTTTATCCGATTACGATGGCTATTTCCAAACAGCTCATGCCCATCTACGATAAGCCGATGATCTACTATCCACTTTCCACTCTTTTGTTAGCAGGTATTCGTGAGATACTCATCATCACAACACAAGAAGATCAAGCGGGATTTAAGCGATTATTGGGTACTGGAGCGCAATGGGGAATAGATCTTACCTATGCTATACAGCCCTCTCCAGATGGACTCGCACAGGCTTTTCTTATCGGGAAAGATTTTATCGGAACAGATGATGTATGTCTTGTCTTATGAGATAATATATTCTATGGAGATGGTCTTTCACAACTTCTTCAAGAGAGTGTAGCAACGGTTACGAAAGAACGGAAGTCTATCGTGTTTTGATATGAAGTATCTGATCCTGAACGCTATGGAGTGGTCGAGTTTGATAGTGAACGGAACGCACTCTCTATAGAAGAGAAACCGCACGAACCAAAATCAAATTTTGCTGTAGTTGGATTGTATTTTTATACCAATGATGTCGTCGAAATAGCAAAAAATATAGAACCAAGTGAACGTGGAGAGCTTGAGATTACATCGGTAAATGCACAATATCTGAAACAGAATAATCTAAAAGTAGAGATTATGAACCGTTGATACGCCTGGCTTGATACGGGTACGCATGATAGTATGATGGATGCTGCAAATTTTATTTCTATACTTCAGAAGCGCCAGTGACTTCAGGTCTGATGTCCTGAAGAGATTGCATATCGTATGGGTTGGATCTCTCCCGAAGATATTCGAATACTTGCAAAGCCCATGATGAAAAATGAATATGGAAAATATCTTATATCACTTATTCAATAGGTATGGCTTTTAAAAAATCAAATACAACATTACAGGATTGTTTTCTTATAGAACCACAGGTATTTTGAGATGAGAGAGGTTTTTTTATGGAAACATATTCGACCGTAGAATTTGAAAAAATTGGAATCTCATCGCTCTTTGTTCAAGATAACCACTCGAAAAGTAATAAATGAGTTCTCCGTGGTCTCCATTTTCAAACTCAGAAACCACAAGCAAAACTTGTACGAGTTGCGGCTGGATCAGTATATGATGTTGTTGTTGATTTGAGAAAAGATTCCACCACATATGGGAAATGGGAAGGATTCCTCCTATCAGGGGATAATAAGAATATGTTATTTGTCCCGCGTGGTTTTGCCCATGGCTTTCTCACTCTGGAAGACGATACAGAATTTTTGTATAAGTGTGATGATATATATGATCCGAGCAATGAAAGTGGGATCATATGGAATGATTCAGCTCTCTCTATCGACTGGAATAAGTATCTTACCATTATAACAGAAATTTCTAAAAAAGATAGAATCCTTCCAGATTTTGCTTCGTATAACCGTAATCCGATTTTCTAATGCAGAAAAAAACTCTCCTCATAACTGGCTGAAATGGTATGCTTGCATATGATTTTATAAAAACTCAAAGTGAGGATTATACCATTATTGCACTGGATAAAACAGCATGTGATATCACATCATATAGTCATATCGAGCAAGTTCTGAAACAGTATACACCAGATATCGTTCTGAACTGTGCAGCCTATACAGCCGTTGATGATGCTGAAGATATTGGTATGAAGCTCTGCTATGATATCAATACTCTATGATCATATAATCTCGCTCGCGCAACATCATACTCTTGAATTGATTTTGTGACACTCTCTACGGATTATGTATTTGATGGGACAAAAGAACATTGATATCTTCCAGAAGATGCCTGTAATCCACTTGGGGTCTATGGTATGAGTAAATACCTTTCTGAGCAGCTAGTGAAAAGAGAGAACCCAATGAGTGTTATTATTCGTACGAGTTGGCTCTATGGAGGAGAGAAATATGGTGAGAATTCTGGTGTGTATAAGAATTTTGTAAATACTATGCTCCGATTGTCAGAAACGAGAAATGAACTCCGAGTGGTATCAGATCAGTATGGTATACCGACCTCTTGTGTTGATCTTTCTCATGCTCTTTCTCAGGTTATACAATCCATCCAGTCATTCCGAGGAGATATTATTCATTTTTCCAATTCTTCTCTTTCTGGAGGTATTCATTGGGCAGACTTTGCTCGTGAAATATATACATTGAATGGAAAGAATACATCTATTCAAGAATGTTCTACTCAAGAATATCCCCTGAAAGCAGTTCGACCACAGTGGAGTATTCTACTCAATCCATCAACTATTCAACTCCCAGATTGGAAAGATGCACTCAAAAGATACCTCACTTCATCCCATCAATAATTCATATGCAAACAACTCTTCTCTTAACCTGAGCCACCGGATATATCGGATCTCATGCAGTCGTCGCTTTCGAACAAGCAGGATATAAGACGGTTATTATCGATAATCTGTCGAACTCTTCAAAGGATTCACTCGATGGAATAGAACACATCCTCTGATATAAGCCTGACTTTTTCGAAGGAGATATCCGGGATAAGGATTTTTTGCGGTCCGTATTTTCAAGATATACCTTCGATGGAGTTATACACTTTGCTGGACTCAAGGCAGTAGGGGAGAGTTGTACTCTCCCACTTCACTACCATGATAACAATATAGGAGGGAGTATAGCACTTTTCCAAGTTATGGAGGAATACAGTGTTCGTAAAATAGTATTTTCCTCTTCGGCAACCGTCTATCGAGCAGATAATATTTCTCCACTCACCGAAGATATGCCACTTGGAACGACCAATCCATATGGAACGACGAAGCTTGTTATCGAAGAGCTCCTCGAAGACCTTGCTCGACTCGGTACTTGGTCTGTCATCCCACTTCGCTACTTCAATCCTATCTGAGCACATCCATCGGGTCATATCGGAGAACTCCCGAATGGTATTCCGAATAATCTCCTTCCGTATGTGCTCGATGTTGCGATCGGGAAACGGAAAAAGGTATCGGTCTATGGAGATGATTATCCAACCCATGATGGAACTGGAGTTCGAGACTATATAGATGTATGTGATCTCGTAGATGCCCATCTTGCCGCGTATAAACATCTCGCACTCTGATATACTCCCATCAATATATGAACCGGAAAGGGAAGCAGTGTACTCGATATGATATCACTCGTTGAGAAAGTTACAGGAGTAACGGTCCCCTATGAGATTACCACTCGGAGACCCTGAGACCTTGCGACCTGTTTCGCGAGTGCAACTCGAGCCAGAGAACTCCTCGGATGGCAAGCAACTCGTACCCTCGAAACATCGCTTGAAAATGGATGGAAGTTTCTCCAGAATCAATTAAAAGGATACAGTGAGCCAGTATAGTTCTCCATGGTATTCTCACTCTTGACTTCATACGATTCATCGGTATATTCATTCTATAATTTCATAGGAACATGATAGGATTTTTTCT
>ERZ1034365.1476-NODE-1476-length-11906-cov-5.008200_pt1 | contig 11906 bp, 8 predicted proteins | sample MGYA00520615_ERZ1034365 | MGnify/ENA primary metagenome ERZ1034365 (study PRJEB33736, sample SAMEA104284505) | Azolla filiculoides | biome: Urban; feature: Water surface; material: Ditch water | place: Netherlands | collected 2015-10-28 | depth 0-0.1 m ... | reverse complement strand
TTGATAACGGATTCAAATTGACTGTCTGCAATCTTAGCGTTCGCGGTTAAATTTTCAATTTCATAGCTGTGAAGATGGAGCGATTCCACCGCATCCACTCTGATTTTAACTGCCTGCCCTGTAATCGTTTCTAAGCGATTTTTTTCCCTTATAGGTGAAAAAACACTGCTGATGCAAAGTTGCCCAAAAAAACCATGAACACGGTCATTTTCCACTGTCAAAGGTCGATAATTTGCATTGTGCTCATACTCAAAGCGATTATTAAAATAATCAACCAAATCATGTAAAGCCATTTGTAGTCACCCTGTATTGCTAAGTCAAATTAAGTTGCTATCAGCTTAGATGAGATTTTATGCCATTGTGAAATGGTATTATTCGATAACGATATCTCCTTTTTATATATCCAATTTTTAGATAGGGTTATCTAAAAATACCGTTTTCTAATGACATGCTGATTGTCTATGATGTTTGCGAACAAGCAAAAAATGTTGTTAAAAACAAAATTAGAGATGGAAAATATTACATATGAAACATTTTATTAAGATAAGCACGCTAGCGATTATTTCACTATCAAATTTTGCCAGCGCAGAAGATTTTTATCAAAAAACCAAAGGGTATCGCGTTGAACCTGAACCTGACCCACAAAGTTACGTGCGCAATTTAAGCAAAACCCAATTTGAACAATTTCGCGATGTCGAATGGCTTGATGTTGGTTTAGATTTTCGGACTCGTTACGAATACCGTGAAAATGATTACCGTCCGAGCGCAACAGAAAAAACAGGATTTCGAGAAAATCCTGACAATTTATGGTTGCTGCGTACTCGCGCTTATTTAGGGGTGAAAGACATTTTAGACCCGCTGCGTTTTGCAGTGGAATTTGAAGACGCGCGGAGCTACAACGGGCTTTACAATCGAACCGATGCTGACGTCAATGAATTTGAGCTCATTCAAGGTTACGCTGAACTCTATTTTGATAATGTGTTTGGTCACAATCATCCATTAAGTGTTCGTGCGGGGCGGCAACATTTGGAATTGCTTGACCGCCGTTTAATTGGCAACAATCAATTCCGAAATACCACCAATAATTTTGAAGGTTTTCGCGTTCAACTGGGTAAAAAACAAAATAGCTGGCATTTAGACACCTTTGCATTAAAGCCTGTTGAACGCTTGAAATATAATTTTGATCAGCACGATGAAGATACTTGGATTTATGGCGGCGTTTTCAATTTACGTCAATGGTCAGAATTTATCACCATTCAACCGTATTTTATTGGTCGAAAAGTGAATGGCGATCCAACAAATATCAATAACACGTTCCGCAAAGCGGATTCTGATATTTATGCTCCCGGTTTGCGTGTTTATGGTTTATTTGGTGCCAGCGGTTTTGATTTTGATGCTGACATAAACAAACAATTTGGCCGTTTTGGCTCATTGACGGGTAAAAAAAATAAACCTGAAACGTATTCTCAATCGCTACGCCAACATGATGCACTCGCATACTCCCTAGAACTTGGTTACAGCTTTGATCATGAGTGGAAACCGCGTGTGAGTGCGTATTACGGTTTTGGTACAGGGGATAAAAGTTCTGCTGATAACATCAATCAACGTTTTGATGCGTTTTATGGTTTTAATCAACCTTGGTCACGCAACGATTATTTTTCGTGGGACAACCTTCACGCACCAAAAGCCCGTTTGGAATTTACGCCCTATAAAGACGTTCGCATTGATACGGGCTACAACGCTTATTGGCAAGAAAGTGAAACAGGCGGGTGGAATCGGGCAGGCTTGCGTGACACCACAGGCAAAAGTGGCAGTTTCTTAGGGCATGAATTCGATATTCGGATGCGCCATAAACTTAATCCGTATGTTGATTGGAGTGTGAGCTATGCGCGTTTTAATCCTGCTGATTTCACTGAAACAGTTTCAGCAAAAACGGCAGGCGCACAAGGCACAGAAGCGAGTAACTTCTTTTATTTTGAAGTGAACTTGAATGCATTTGGCGATGGCAAACCAAATTATAAATAACAAAATTTTAATGGGAGAAATCAAAATGAATAAAGTAGTCACATCAGCGTTATTGAGTTTAGGATTATTACTAAGTGCAGAGGCATTGGCAGATCGCACATTACTTAACGTGTCGTATGACCCAACGCGTGAACTGTATAAAGAATTCAATCAACTTTTTATCAAACATTGGAAAGATAAAACAGGTGAGGATATTGAAATTCAACAATCACATGGCGGTGGCGGTAAGCAAACTCGTGCGGTAATTGAAGGTCTGCAAGCTGACGTGGTGACCTTGGCGTTACCTTACGATATTGACCAAATTCACGAAAAAGCGGGATTACTGCCTAAAGATTGGCAAACAAAATTACCCCATGACAGTATTCCCTACACCTCAACGATTGTGTTTTTAGTTCGCAAAGGCAATCCAAAAGCGATTAAAAATTGGGATGATTTAGTGAAAGAAGGGATTTCAATTGTCACGCCCAATCCAAAAACCTCCGGTGGCGCACGTTATAACTATTTAGCAGCGTGGCGATTTGCTGAAAAGAAAACTGGCAGTGAAGCGGGCGCAAAAGATTTTTTAACCAAATTATTTAAAAATGTACCGGTTTTAGATTCAGGCGCTCGCGGTTCAACAACCACTTTTGTTGAACGTGAAATCGGTGACGTGTTAATTACCTGGGAAAACGAAGCGCATTTAGTTTTAAAAGAGTTTGGTGCAGATAATTATGAAGTCGTAACGCCCCCGTTTAGTATTTTGGCAGAAACGCCGGTTGCGGTTGTTGAAAAAGTCGCAAAGAAAAATGGCACCACCGATTTAGCCACCGATTATTTGAATTATCTATACACAAAAGAAGCCCAAGACATTATTGCTAAAAATTATTATCGCCCCACTGATAAAGAGGTGGCCGCAAAATACGCTAAACAATTTCCAACGTTAGAACTTGTGACCGTCAAAGATTTAGGCGGTTGGGCAACCGTTCAGAAAAAACATTTTTCAGATGATGGCATCTTTGATCAACTCTTAGCGGGCAATAAATAATGATCCGTCAACAGAAAACAGGACAGAAAAGTTAAGCTACATTTCGAAAAGACTCGAAGTTAGCAGGCGACATTTGATTATTAGCTGAATGCCGGCGTTTTCGGTTATAAAACACTTCAATATAATCAAAAATAGAAGCTTGGGCTTGTTCTCGAGTTTTGTAGCGTTCATGAAAAACACATTCAGTTTTGAGAGAATGAAAAAAACTCTCAGCCACGGCGTTATCCCAGCAATTGCCTTTGCGACTCATGCTTTGCTCAATATGATGCTCTTTGAGCAAAGCCCGATGTTCTTTTGAAGCGTATTGACTGCCGCGATCCGTATGCCAATTGACGATTCAGTAAATGAGGCGAAAGCGTTCGGTTATGATTGGCGTTCGTGGTTAATCCAGTGTCGTAAATAAGACAGTAAATCACTCGCTAACAATCCACGCTCGCCATCTTGTTTGACTGCGTTGTCAGCCGCTATACCATGTGCGTAAGCACCTTGTTTAGCCGCATCTTCCAATGACATACCTTGTGCAACAAGCGACGCAATAACACCTGCTAATACATCGCCCATGCCACCCGAAGCCATACCGGGGTTCCCTGTATTTGAAATGGCGATTTGATTATCTGTGGCAATCAACGTACCTGCACCTTTGAGTAATACGACACCACCGTATTTTTGTTGCAGTGTTTGAGCTGCCTCAAAACGATTTTTTTGAATTGTTTTTATTGTTGAACCGAGTAATCGGGATGCTTCACCTACGTGCGGAGTGAGAATCCACTGAGGGTTATGCTTAGGGAATTGTGCTAGAAAATTTAGCCCATCTGCATCAACAATGATAGGTTTGTTGCAATTTATTGCTGTTGTAAACAATACTTTACCCCAATCACGTTGACCAAGTCCCGTTCCTAAGACAATCACACTGGCTTTTTCTAATAGATCATGTAATTGTGTTGAGTTGGCAACACCATGACACATTAGTTCTGGACAGGCAATATTCATAACCGCCGCATTATCTGGATGCGTTGCAATGCTTACAAGTCCTGCTCCCACACGTAGCGCCGCCATACCAGCTAAACGCGCTGCGCCTGAATAGCCAACATCACCACCAATGACAAGTACGTGACCAAAATGACCTTTATGCGCGTATTTTGGGCGGGGTGGTAGGGCATTTGGCAAAACACGAGTAATCGATGATGAAACACGTTGCCAAGCGATATCGGGCAGTGCTAACGATGCTAAGATAATTTTGCCCGTATATTGCACCGCAAAACCAGTGAACAAACCTTGTTTGAGGCCAATGAATGTGATGGTTGCATTGGCTTCAACGGCAACGCCCATGACATTACCTGTATCAGCGTGCAAGCCTGAGGGAATATCCACAGCAATGACTGGGCAGCGACTTTCATTAATGGCATTTATCGCTTGTTCGTATTTTTGCATCACCTGCCGATTGAGTCCAGTCCCTAGTAACGCATCAATAATGATGTCGCTATCAAAGATAACATCTATTTGAAAAGGAATGACATTACCGCCAGCATTTATATATTGCTGGTAAGCGAGGAGTGCATCGCCTTGAAGTTCAGTGATTTCTGATACACTATAAACGCACACATTTAAACCTGCTTGTAATGCGCGTGTTGCCACAATATAGCCGTCACCCGCATTATTTCCCGATCCGCAAAAAATACTCATATTCTTTGCGCTAGGATAGCTATATTGAACATACTCAAACACAGCATTTCCAGCTCGCTCCATCAATGTAAAGCCTGATAAAATGCCTTTTTGAATCACAAATTGTTCTACTATTTTAATTTGCTGGGTGCTATACAACTCGCGGGGTAAATTCACAGTCATGTCCATGTTATTCTCTTTAGTAACCGTAATCTCAGAATGGGTTGCTAAACGCTTTCATAACGTTGTTGAAACCGTTCTACGTTGCGATGATACCAAGGGGTTTGAATTACTACCAAAACGTTGGGTTGTTGAACGAACCTTTGCTTACAATGGTCAACGCGCTCATTGAAAATGTGGCTATTTATCGCCTTTAGCTTTTAAAGCCGCTTTTTATCAAAACAGGTCTAGCTAAGTGTCCAGTTTTACTTGACCATTACAGTCTGCTCATTATCAACAATGAGTCTGATATTGTCTCTAACAAAATCTTCATTGAAAACTCGAACCACTTGACCATGGCTATTCAATGAATTTTGCGCCGCAATGCAAGTCGTCTTCAAAAGAAAACTGAAATTCAGGTGCACTATATTTATTTGATATCGAACTGGTTTCAAGAGCTCTAAAAATCCGTGATAGCGTTGTTTTACCGGAATAGTTGCGCCCATATAGAATATTGATCTTCTTAAATTCAGCCACGTTATTGCTGTCATCTCTTACGGACGACGTCCAACGAAAGTCATGAAAGACTGCCATATTTTTTATGAAATCAATTTTCTTTATTCCTTCGCTCATTAAACTACCTCCATTCACTTACTATTTTTAATATAAGTCACCTCAAATGCCTTACAAGGTCTAAACTGCTGCAATCGATTAGCAAAAGTAAAAGCATCATTCATATCGTAGTGCTGAAATATATCTAGGCCGCGATCTAAAGAGATTTTCCAGCCATGGTCAGTGATGATATGACGGGCATGGATTGTGCCTGATGTATCGAACTCCCATGTAAAATTAATACCGATAAAGCTAGCAGATTCTTTCATTTTTTCAAGATTTTCCAGTTGTTGCTCGTGCTTAAATTCATCTTCTGTCGTGACTAAATGAACAGCTACTTCGTCTTCTTGCGATTTATGTTTAACCACCGTTTCGAGAAACTCCATGAAATTTCGCATCTGGTAAAACAATCGAACATAGGGGTCAGTAACTATAATGTTAGCCGCCCCTTTCAAATAAGGGCCTAAAAGTGTATCGAATGAGATGCCTTTTTGATTTTCCTGAAAAGTGAGATGCGTTTCCTTTAATTGAATTTCTTGATGTTCAGGAGGTGCTTTTAAAACCGTTGAGATGGTCTCTAATTCAATTTCTGGTATTGCGAGATTTTCACCATCAGCAACAGTGATAGCTTTATGGTAGTAATTAGGATATTCCCGCTCTTCAAGCGTTGTTACTTGATAGGACGTGCTATTTGAATCTAAGTATGAAAAGTGGACATTGCCATAGGTGGAATCAATTCGCATCAATTGGTCTTTGACACGTTTACGGCCTTCTATTGCGAATCTCAATAATTCCTCAACTTCATCCTTTGACGCACCTCCATGCGGAAACAGTATCTTCATAAGGCCGGAGAATGTTTTATGGATACCGTCACGATCCCGCGTCGATATATCCGATGACAGCGTAAAGTGCTGTTGGTAACGATCTGAATAATCATGATTTCGCAAAGATCGAAGAATTTCAGCCAGATAGTCAACTACAAATCCATACCCGCTGGAAAACATTTCACCACGAATAATATCCACTTCCCAGCCGGGAATATAAAAATGGATGCGATCCAAAAATGCGGAGTCATAAAACTTATCAGGCAGTTCGTCAAACAAATCCGAATGCTTAAGCATATAGGGTACTGTGTGCTGTGTATTGCCAATAAATACCATGGAGGCCTCAGCGCCAAGTGTTTCTACTCCACGAGAAAACGACTTGTTGGCCATGTAGTTTTTCATGATATCAACTAGGGCTTTGTCTACGCGCTTTTGCTTGCCGGCAAATTCGTCAAACGCCACACAATCCCAGTAGCCAACTAGTCCAATTTTCCCAGACGAATTGTTCACAAACAGCTTTGGAACCGAAACTTCCCCTCCCGATATCAAAATTCCGTGAGGTGAAAATTCCGAGTAGATATGCGATTTACCTGTCCCCTTAGGGCCTAGTTCAATCAAATTGTAATTACGTTCGCAGAAGGGAATTAAACGAATCAGTTGTGTTAATTTACTGCGTTTACCGAACATTTCTGGATTAAAACCAACACTTTGAACCAGCAAATCAATCCACTCGTCTGTTGTGAACTGCTTACGCGCTTCAAGGAAACTATCAAAATCCAAATGCGATAACTGAATGGGTTTTAATGTCGATAAAATCCAAGGGCTTGCGCCTTTATCCTCAGTAAATTCATATTCGAGGTCAGCAATGCACCATATACCACTGACCAGTAATTTTGGGTGGGACTTAACTGTTCGAGAATCAATCAATATCTGCTTGAGACCTAGATTGGAAAACTCTGCTTCATACACGTCAGCTTTATCATTCAAGGCAACACTGACTTTATCAATGACTTTGTGGCGACCTTTCTCTTTGATAGTCGAGCGAATCAAACCCGCTTCATTGCGATGCACATAATGTTTACGCAAAATTTCTTTGACGGTTTCAATGCCTGTTTGAATGGTCGCTTCGTCGCTCGTGGCGCAATACTGTCCAAGTAAATATTCCAAAACGTAAGAAGGAACAATCGCATTACCCTTCACTTTTTTGACAAGATCCTTTTTAACCACCAATCCAGAAAAATGCGTATTGGTTTTTTGATCCAATTCGTTCATCAGGCAATCTTTCCTCTAAAAATCAAAATCACTGGTAAATGAGCGTCGCATCAAATATCGCAACGACTTGTACTCTTTGTAGTGTGATGTTCCAACGTGCTTTTCCTCAAGACGCAAAGTGACTTCTTGGCCATTGGCTTCGTCTGCTTTTCGACTAAGTAAAAAACGCAACTGTAACTCACGTTCTCTCGGATTTTCCGATGAGAAATCAAACACAAGATCATGACTGTCCGAAATCAGCTCACCCGCTTCACTATAGATACCTGCTCGCAGCACTCTTGATTGAATTTTGTCCGTGACAGGGCCGACCTGATAAAGCGTAATCGCCAACTGTCCAGATGTAATCACCGAGCTTGCGCCGCGTAGAATATCAATCTCAACAGCACTCACATCGCTCTGACGCTTTTTGTTAATCTTAATAACGGGAATCACCACCTCTTGTAGCGACGCTCCGCCATGCACAAATCGACTTCCCGAGCCCTTAAGTCTTAGACGATTAATCGATTTGGGAATTTGCACTTCAACATCACCGCCAAGTCCAAGCTGTTTAGCGTTGAAAGCACGTAAACCTGTTGAAGGCTGTAAGTTTTTACCAAGGATAAAGCGTCTATCTCGATATAAGATAACGTCCCCTTCCGGCTCAACACTCAAGAAATCACTTTCGGCAATTTCTCTGTGTTGATAAATAAAACCATGATCTGCTGTGATTAATAAATTATTGGCATTGGCAGCTGTCAGTTTTTTAACCAGCTTGAGCAAATCATCTAATGTTTGCTCCGCCGCTTCAAAGGCTTGACCTTCTGAGTGCATCTTGTCACCCGTATGGTCGATACGATTATGATAGATATAAAGCACTTGATTGGCTTTCAACAATTCCCGACTATCATCTCGATTCATGGCCATAAAGTCTTCAGCCGTCATAGCTTGACCACTTCCATTCAAGGCCGCTTGCAGAATTTTAGTCCGATTTGCTGTGCCTTGCGAACTTTGTCCATCAACCAACACAGTACCGGTTTCATTGTCAGCAATCGCTAGTTCTTTATTGGGAAGCAATGCGGCCATGCCAAGTTGTGTATAACTAGGTAGCATAGAAAGCACCGGTTCTATCTCAGCACTGTAACGATCTTCTTGGCGAATGCGTGTCAGTAACTCTTCTCCAATTTCGTAGCGCATCGCATCGGAGATAATCACGCAAACTTTATTGTCTTTGCGAAGAAACGGCCTCACCCAAGATTCGAAAAAGTCCTTTTGCCCCCGCACAGGCGCTGCTTCCCATTGAGCAGCAGAATCAACAAAAACCTGAAAGTTGTCGCCTAACTTGAGTAAATAGTTATTTGAATATAAATTTTCCATTTGCTCGGTCAACATTTCCATCAGGGAGGCTTGCCCCGACATCCTCACATGGTAAGTAAATTTGCGATAAAGCTGATCTAGCCTAAACCACACTCGACAATAACGATCGACACCGCTAGCCAAGCTATCCATTTCAAGTTTGACCTCGCCCAACGATTGTAAAAACTGAGCGGCGTAATCAATAGCCTCATAAAGGTGCGCAAACTCTTTATACCAATGTCCTTGTCGACGTTGGCGAATCAAGAGCGCTACATCGCCACTTGATAGCGTTCGCAACGTAACGGCACGGACTAAATCACTAATGATCTTTTGATCAATTAAGCGAAAATAATCGAGTTCAATCAACTCGGGAAGTGCTCGTTTAGCTAAATCTTGCTCAATATTGAGCACATCCGCGCATTCAGCAGATAGCGTTTCAAAACAATTTTCAAACTGCCGACTGTCTTTCCATCGTTTCAAAAACACAAGTGCATCACCAGTGAGTTTCACTTGACCATCAGTGCCCATGGCATAGCATGACTTAAACAAATCAATGGCGAAATCACGGATGCTTGGCTCGTCAGATTGATAGCCATAACACCGCGTCACCTGTTCCCACAGAAAATTGTCTAGGGCACATCTGCTAATCAATTTGATTTTATCGTCACGACCTTCGGCTAATTCCTGTAGCAAGTTTTCAAGAATAGAATCTAGTCGTGGTTCACTGGCAACACAGACTGACACTATTTTTAAGCGAATTTGCCCCATTGTGTCATCGGCTTTGAGTAATTTCTTGAGCGCATCCTTACGTTTGGTGGCCTGAAAAAACTCAGCATGATTCTGTACAACATCAGAAAATTCTAAGCCTAACTCCAACTCAGACAGCCAAATCGCCACCTGATCCGTCCGAAACTCAGCATGTGCCAATTGGACATCGAGCAACCAGTTATCTAATTCATCTGGTTGAGGGCCGTATCTGTAAAGCAGGAATTTTTGCTCGGGTTTCTCGCGCAAAATTTGATATTTAATACCGAATTCGTTATTAGTCAGTTCCAATTTTTCAATATCTGGCAGTGACAGCGCCTCAAAATCATCTCGCAATTCCTGCTTGGCATCGTACCAAAAAACAATACGGTGCCGGTCGAAAAGTTTAGTCAAGGCTTGGGCTATGCGGTCGTTCATCAACCATCCTCTTTTGTATTCTGTTGCAATTGCATCAAATCGCTTTCAATTTCCTCCACCGTGGGCAAAGCCCCTTTTAGATTATCAGGCAAAGATTCAACTAAGGTATATTCACTCACTCCCATGGGTTTATTCATATCACGCAGGGCAAATTCAACTTCAATATTGTTTTTGTCACGGCACAGCAATAACCCGATGGTCGGTTGGTCATCGTCACGCTTGAGCAGGCTATCCACAGCAGATAAGTAAAAATTGAGCTTTCCAGCATACTCAGGAATAAAGCGTCGATTTTTCAGTTCCACTACGACATAGCATTTGAGCGATACATGGTAGAACAACAAATCGATGTAATAATCATTGCCAGCGACTTCTACATGGTACTGTCTGCCGATGAACGCAAAGCCTTTGCCCAGCTCCAAAAGAAATTGAGTGATATGTTGCGTTAGTTGCAGTTCCACGTCCCGCTCGTTAAATGGCTCAGTCATTGCCATAAAATCGAAAGTATAAGGGTCTTTGAGCGTTTGCTGCGCTAAATCAGATTGTGGTGATGGCAAGGTTCGAGAAAAGTTAGTAATTGCCTTACCCGTGCGTGTATACAGGTTTGATTTGAGTTGCATCGCCAATACATCTCGGCTCCAACCTTGTTCAAGCGTTTGTCCAATATAAAATCCAGCTTCTTCCAGACTGCCACACTTGGTAAAAATTAAAATATTGTGACCCCACGGAATTTGGTCAACAGGCTGTTGACTAAATGGGTTTATATCCGTATTCGAAGATATGATTTTAGTTCCTGCTCCACAATAAAATTGGAAAAAGCGCAGACAATATTTCAGATTGGATGCCGACAACCCTTTAAGATCAGGAAAATCGCGTTGCAGATCACGCGAAAGCTGAGGAATAACTTTGTCACCCCATTGGCTTTCCAACTGTTTGGCGGCAATCATTTCCCCTAAATCCCAATAAAACCTTATCAATTCCCGATTTGCCGCTAAGGCGACGCCTATACGGGCGCTACTTATTCGCTGCTTAATTTGCTGTAGCCATGCCACATAATCCGCATTCGTTAATAAAGAAGTCATAAATCGTTAATCATCCTGCGCATCCAAACCCGCTATCTTCTTCAATGCTGTGCCAAATTTACCGTAATTCACTTTAACGCCATCATCAAGATCAATCACTTTCTGCTCAGTGGCAAGCGGATAAAGCACTTCACGCTCATACTCTTCAAGTTCCGCAATCATTTTGTTCATTTTTTCGATTTCTTTCAGGGCGTTGGTTTTTTCACTTTGACTCGCATTGCTACTGATACTTATCGCTTCTAAATGCGATTTTTGCGCAGATAATTTAGTGCGGAATTCACGCAGATACTCATTTAACACCACGCTCACCGTATCAGCGCGATAACGATGCAAATAAATCAGCGCGTTAAAACTGCCTTTTGGACTGCTAAACAGCCAATAAATCGGGCGTTTTTTGTAGCGTTTAATATGGTCGCTGTAAAAATCTTTCACGAAATACTGACCGATTTTTTTACCTAACGATTCTTCAATAAAGTGGAGATTTTCTTCGTAATGGGCTTCACCAAAACTCACCCGCAAAAATTCACGGAATCGCTCTGATACATCATCGGCAAACCAATCGCCGTCAATAATCGGCAGCACGTTATTTTCACAAGGCATTAACGTCGGCTCTGGGATGTGTTGCAAATAATCGTCTAGCGTTTCACCTTGACCGGCTAAAATCAACCCCGTTTTGTCGAGCGAATAACGCCCAAACAAACAGCCAACCGCATACGAAATAAAATCGCGGCAATC
>ERZ1034365.1470-NODE-1470-length-11933-cov-2.411522_pt1 | contig 11933 bp, 11 predicted proteins | sample MGYA00520615_ERZ1034365 | MGnify/ENA primary metagenome ERZ1034365 (study PRJEB33736, sample SAMEA104284505) | Azolla filiculoides | biome: Urban; feature: Water surface; material: Ditch water | place: Netherlands | collected 2015-10-28 | depth 0-0.1 m ... | reverse complement strand
TTTATGGCTCCTTGTTTTGGAACTATTGCGCGCTTTGCAAAATCTCCCAAAACGAAAATGGTGGCACTTATTCACAATATGATTCCGCACGAACCTACTATTCTTGATAAGCTTTTTCCAAAATACTTTGTCGACTCAATGGATGGGTATGTGGCTATGGCAGACTCGGTTGTAGAGGATGTAAAACATTTTGATAAATCGCACAAACCTAAGGCGGTATCACCTCACCCGATTTACGATCATTACGGCGAACTTCTCACTAAAAAAGAAGCTGCCATGCGTCTTGGCCTTTTTGATCACAAAGAATATATTTTGTTTTTTGGATTTATTCGTCAGTATAAAGGATTGGATTTATTATTGGAAGCTTTTGCTGATGAAAGGCTTCGTCAGTTTCCTGTGAAGTTGATTGTAGCAGGTGAGTTTTACGAAAATCCGGAACCTTACTTAAAAATAATTCAAAAGCGGGGTCTTGAAAATCATGTTGTGATTCGCACTAAATTTATACCTGACAGCGACGTACGAAATTATTTTAGCATCGCAGATATTGTAGCTCAACCTTATCGAACTGCAACTCAGAGTGGTGTGAGTCAGATTGCCTATCATTTCGAAAAACCGATGTTGGTGACCAATGTAGGTGGGCTGGCCGAAATCATTCCGCACGGCAAAGTGGGTTATGTAGTAAATGTAGATCCAAAACAAATTGCCGATGCCCTTGTTGATTTCTATACCAACAAACGTGCCGACGAATTTATTCAAAATATAAAAGTTGAGAAACTGAAATATGAGTGGTCTAGAATGACTGCGACGATAGATAACTTATTTAATTAGAGTTTTTTGTTTGTTTCGTGTTTCACGTTGTGTGTTCCATGTTACAAATGTATAAAGACAAGAAACGCTGAACACAAAACAAGAAATAAAAAAAAATATGGCAAGCGAAATAGTAGAAACCCCGTTGATGAAACAATATTTTGAAATCAAGGCAAAACACCCTGATGCGATATTGTTGTTTCGTTGCGGTGATTTTTACGAAACTTTCTCGACCGATGCTATTGAAGCTTCGGAAATTTTAGGAATAACACTTACGCGTCGTGCCAACGGCTCTGCTAAAACGGTGGAACTGGCTGGTTTTCCGCACCACGCACTCGATACTTATTTGCCTAAGCTGGTTCGTGCCGGTAAGCGCGTGGCCATTTGCGATCAGCTCGAAGACCCGAAACTAACCAAAAAACTTGTGAAACGCGGTGTGACCGAATTGGTTACTCCGGGTGTTTCGTACAGCGACACAACGCTTAATCACAAGGAAAATAACTTTTTGGCCAGTGTTTACATGAACAAAACCCGCGTGGGTGTTTCGTTTCTGGATATTTCGACCGGTGAATTTTTGGTAGCCGAAGGAACGGGCGAATATGTGGATAAATTGCTGAATAGTTTCAGCCCGAAGGAAGTACTGTTCGACCGCTCGAAACGTAAAGATTTTGAAACGCAATTTGGCACCAAGTTTTTTACCTATGCACTCGAAGATTGGGCTTATACGCCTGATACGGCCAACGAACGCCTGCTCAAACATTTTGAAACCAAGAATCTGAAAGGTTTTGGGGTGGATAATTTGCCCAATGCAGTGGTGGCTGCCGGTTCAATCCTGCATTACCTGGATTTAACGCATCACCAACACACAGGTCATATTACTCAATTGGCGCGTATCGAAGAAGACCGCTACGTGTGGCTCGACCGTTTTACCGTTCGTAACCTGGAACTTTACGGCTCAATTAACGAAGGGGCAAAAACGCTGGTGGATATTTTGGATAAAACCATTAGCCCCATGGGAGCACGTTTGCTGAAACGCTGGATTGCATTTCCGCTGAAAGATGTAAAGCCTATCAACGAACGACTGAGTGTGGTGGAGTTTTTCTTTAAAAACCCTGAATTAAAAGAATTGCTGGAGCAAAATATTGCACTTATTGGCGATTTGGAGCGCATTATTTCCAAAGTGGCTGTTGGTCGTATCAATCCACGCGAAGTGGTACAGCTTAAAGTGGCGCTCAAAGCCATTGAACCCATAAAAGCTGCTTGTGCCGAAACAGACAATGTGACTTTGCAACGCATTGCCGACCAGCTAAATGCCTGCCATATTATTTCTGAAAAAATTGAAAAAGAAATCAATAACGACCCGCCAAACCTGATTAATAAAGGTGGAATTATTCGTCATGGCATTGATGCTGATTTGGATGAACTGCGCATGATGGCGCATTCGGGAAAAGAGTTTCTACAACGCATTCAGGAACGCGAAAGTGAGGCTACAGGCATTCCAACCTTGAAAATTCACTTCAATAATGTGTTTGGTTATTATATCGAAGTGCGTAATGCACACAAGGATAAAGTGCCCGAAACATGGATCAGAAAACAAACGCTCGTAAATGCCGAACGCTACATTACGCAGGAATTGAAAGAATACGAAGAGAAAATTCTGGGTGCTGAGGAAAAAATTCTGGCCATCGAAACCCGTTTGTTTGGCGAGTTGGTTATTGCCCTGAGCGAATATATTACGGCTATTCAGTTGAATTCGAACCTGATAGCACAACTCGATTGTTTGCTCTCGTTCACCAAAGTTTCGGCCGAAAATAAATACGTGCGTCCCGAAGTGTTGGATAATGATGTGTTGGATATTAAACAGGGGCGCCATCCGGTCATTGAAAAACAATTGCCCATCGGCGAAAAATACATTGCCAACGATGTGTTTCTGGATAGCGAAACACAGCAAATTATCATCATTACCGGTCCGAATATGGCGGGTAAGTCGGCTTTGCTGCGTCAAACTGCATTGATTACGCTTATGGCACAAATCGGTTGTTTTGTGCCGGTTGAAAGTGCCCGCATTGGTGTGGTAGATAAGATTTTTACCCGTGTGGGAGCCAGCGATAACATTTCGCAGGGCGAATCGACCTTTATGGTGGAAATGAACGAAGCAGCGAGTATTCTGAACAATCTTTCGAATCGCAGTCTGATTTTGTTTGATGAGCTGGGACGTGGAACAAGTACTTACGACGGTATTTCTATTGCCTGGGCTATTGTGGAATATATTCACGAACATGGCACTTGTAAAGCCAAAACGCTTTTTGCTACACACTATCATGAGCTGAATGAGATGGAAAAATCTTTCCACCGCATTAAAAACTACAATGTGTCGGTAAAGGAAGTGGATAAAAAAGTGATTTTTCTGCGTAAGTTGGTACGTGGTGGTAGCGAGCACAGTTTTGGTATTCATGTGGCTAAAATGGCTGGTATGCCGCAAAGTATTGTGAAACGTTCGGAGCAGATTCTGAAAGACCTGGAGTCGGAAAATCGGCAGGCAGGTGTTGCGAAACCCATTGGCGAAATTGCTGAACATCGCGAAGGCATGCAGCTGAGCTTTTTCCAACTCGATGATCCGGTTTTGGAACAAATACGTGACGAAATAAAAAACCTCGACATCAATAATCTTACTCCTGTTGAAGCGCTAAATAAACTGAACGACATAAAGCGGATTATCAGAGGGAAATGAATTGTGAATGTGTTGATGAGAACCTAATAATTATAGGGAAGTTCTAAAGAGCAGATTAATGAAAGAAGTAAATCAGTCGGTTCCGGGTTGTGACCAACTGAATTTGCTGTTGTGTGATAGGAAGTATTATAAAACTGATGTTCTTGGCGCAAAACAAATTTCCCGATTAATTCAATTTATTCCATCTAAACCGTTGAGGCATTTCGACAGCTTAATAATTTTTGCTCAAACGTTCAAAACGTCAAAGATTTTTTGAACGGTTCTTAAAATTAAGCTACAAACAATCGTTTTAGTGTCTCGTGCCTTAGCGAAGAATAGTATTTTTTACACATATATTCATTTTGCGTGCCAAACGTTTGAATAAATATACAAAATTAGTAATCAGGTTTGTATGAGTATAAAAAAATGACCTGGAAAAATTATAAAAACACATTTTTACGAGGAAATAACTAAAAATTTCCGTATTTTTGCGCTCTCTTTTCAACAAGGGTAAAACTAACAAAACAAACATAAAATTTTTTGTATGAAAAAGCATAATTTTAGTGCGGGTCCATCTATCTTGCCTCGCGAAGTGATTGAAAAAACAGCACAGGCAGTATTAGATTTTAATGGTTCTTCTTTGTCAATATTAGAAATCAGTCACCGCTCGATAGATTTTGAAGCTGTAATCGAAGAAGCAAGACAGCTGTTCAGAGAACTTTTAAATATTCCTGAAGGTTACTCCGTATTGTTTTTAGGTGGTGGTGCTAGTATGCAGTTTTGTATGGTGCCCTTCAATTTCTTTGAAAAGAAAGCTGCTTATCTGAATACGGGTGTTTGGGCTAACAAAGCCATGAAAGAAGCCAAAGGATTCGGCGAAACAGTTGAAGTTGCTTCGTCAAAAGATGCAAATTACATATTCATCCCTAAAGATTATGTGGTTCCTGCTGATGCTGATTATTTCCACATCACAACTAACAATACTATTTACGGAACTGAGATTCTGACAGATATTGATTCTCCTGTGCCATTGATTGCTGATATGTCTTCAGATATTTTCTCACGCCCAATGGACGTTTCAAAATATGGAGTGATTTATGGTGGTGCTCAAAAAAATCTGGCTCCTGCAGGATTGGCTTTTGTGATTATCAAAGATGAATTGCTTGGTAAAGTATCTCGTTATATTCCTACCATGTTGAATTATAAAACGCATATTGCAGAAGGTTCTATGTTTAATACGCCTCCGGTATTGCCTATCTACAGTGCTTTGGAAACATTGCGTTGGTTGAAAGCCAATGGTGGTTTGGTTGAAATGGAAAAACGCAACATTGCCAAAGCTGAATTGCTTTACAATGCTATTGATAATAGCAAAATGTTTGTTGGAACAGCCGTTAAAGAAGACCGCTCACGTATGAACATCTGTTTCGTTATGAAACCTGAATACAAAGAGTTGGAAGCTGACTTCCTGAAATTTGCTACTGCAGCCGGAATGGATGGAATTAAAGGTCACCGCTCGGTTGGTGGTTATCGCGCTTCTATTTACAATGCTATGCCGATTGAAAGCGTTCAGGCGTTGGTTGATTGCATGCACGAATTTGAAAAACAACACTAATATGTCAAATATCAAAAGTCTAAGGTCATGTGTCCTTAGACTTTTGTCTTTTGACCTTAGACATATAAATTATGAAAGTACTTATTGCTACAGATAAACCGTTTGCTAAAGTGGCAGTTGACGGTATTCGTAAAGAAATTGAAGGAGCTGGTTTTGAATTGGCTTTGTTGGAAAAATACACTGAAAAACAACAATTGTTGGATGCCGTAGTTGATGTTGATGCAATTATTATTCGCAGTGACATTGTTGATGCAGACGTAATTGCTGCTGCAAAACAACTGAAAATTGTTGTTCGTGCAGGTGCTGGTTACGACAATGTTGATCTTGAAGCTGCTACGGCTGCCAGTGTTTGTGTTATGAATACGCCGGGTCAAAACTCAAACGCTGTTGCCGAGTTGGTTTTCGGATTGTTGGTTTTTGCTGTTCGCAACTTCTATAACGGAACATCAGGTACTGAATTAAAAGGTAAAAAACTGGGTATTCATGCTTATGGTAATGTTGGTCGCAATGTGGCACGTATTGCCAAAGGTTTCGGTATGGAATTGTATGCTTACGATGCTTACTGTCCGGCTACAGTTATCGAAAGCGAAGGCGTGAAAGCTTGTGCTTCTGTGGAGGAACTTTATGCCGTTTCGGATGTAATTTCGCTGCACATTCCGGCTACTGCCGAAACAAAAAAGTCAATCAATGCTGAAATCCTGGGTCGCATGCCTAAAGGTGCTGTTTTGGTGAATACTGCCCGCAAGGAAGTAATTGACGAAGCAAGTATCCTTGAATTTATGCAATCGCGTCCTGATTTTAAATACGTAACTGATATTGTTCCGGGCAACGACGCTGAAATGAAAGAAAAAGTGTCAAGTCAATACTTTACGACTCCTAAAAAAATGGGAGCACAGACATCTGAGGCCAATATCAATGCCGGTATTGCTGCTGCAAGCCAGATTGTAGACTTCCTGAAAAATGGAAATCAAAAGTTCAAAGTGAATTAATCAGAATTTGCATATCTTTCTAAAGTCCTGTGAAATTATATTTTACAGGACTTTTTTCGTAATTTGAAAACAAAACTGTATTCAAATGAGTTTAAGTGAAATAAATCAAAGGTACTTAGGCATGCGCATAATATTTATAACAGGATTATTCTTTCTGATTTTAAGGTTGAATGCACAATCTGTTGCAGCTGACTCACTGAAGGCTCAAAACTCAGATTCTACTACTCAGTTTATTTCTTTAAATGCAGATTTAGCAGATGTGCCTGCTGCTCAGGATAAATCTTTAGGTCAAAAGGTTGGTAGAGGATTTTTATGTGCTGCTGTTCTTGATGTTACCATGTTGGGCTCTTTGCTCGCCATGCCTGAGTCTGTTTCCAAATGGAGTCCGGACACTAAGTTTGATCGCACTAGAATAAAAAATCAATATACATCTACATTTGTAAATCCACCACATATTGACCATGATCTCTGGATGATAAATTATGTAGGTCATCCTTATCAGGGAAGCATTTATTACAATTCATTGCGTTCGCAGGGAGCAACCATTGTTCAGTCTTCAGTTTTCAGTTTGGGACAGAGTCTTATTTGGGAATATCTTATCGAAGGTGCTATGGAACAGCCGAGCGTTCAGGATTTGTTTGTGACTCCGATACTTGGCACATTATTGGGTGAGTTGGGCCATCGCGCAACACTACAAATGAAGAAGGATGGTTTCAGGTGGTACGAAAAAATAGCTACTTGCGTCATTAACCCGACTTATGTAGTCAATAATGGCTTTAAAATCAGAAAAACAAATTTGTAATTAAATATCAGTTAGTCAGTGTGTAAGCTGAGTAATTAGAACGAAAATAATTTGAAATTCATTTATAAATAATATATCTGCTCTGAAAATTGCACATTTTTAGTATCTTTGTGCCGAAATTCGGTTCGCAAAGCGCTTTTCTGCAATATAAAAGAGCTATTCGTAGAACAAATTAAAAAACTTATCATGGGTAATAACTTATTAAAAGGAAAAAGAGGAATTGTATTTGGAGCTTTAAATGACATGTCAATTGCATGGAAAGTAGCAGAACGCGCAGTAGAAGAAGGTGCTATTATCACTTTGTCGAATACTCCGCTAGCAGTGCGCATGGGTACAACCAATGAGTTGGCTGAAAGACTGAATGCAAAACTTATTCCTGCTGATGCCACAAGCGTTTCTGATCTTGAAGAAGTATTCAAACAATCAATGGAAGCTTTGGGCGGAAAAATCGACTTCGTATTACACTCAATAGGCATGTCGCCAAACGTTCGTAAAAAACGTACATACGATGACCTGGATTACGATATGTTGAACACCACGTTGGATATTTCTGCAATTTCATTCCACAAAATGTTGCAGGTAGCCAAAAAGATGGACGCTATCATTGAGTATGGTTCTGTGGTTGCACTTACTTATATGGCAGCTCAGCGCACTATTTTTGGTTACAACGATATGGCTGATGCAAAATCAATTCTTGAATCAATCGCACGTAGTTTTGGATATATTTATGGCCGTGAGCACAATGTACGTGTAAATACCATTTCTCAATCACCAACTGTAACAACTGCGGGTAGCGGTGTGAAAGGTATGGACGGATTGTTGGACTTCTCAGAGCGTATGTCTCCACTTGGCAATGCAACTGCTGCCGATTGTGCCGATTATTGTATGGTTATGTTTAGTGACCTTACCCGCAAAGTGACTATGCAAAACTTGTATCACGATGGCGGATTTTCAAGTATGGCTATGAGTTACAGAGCTATGGAGCAATATAACAAAAGCTTCGACGAATTTAAAGATGAAAATGGAAAAGTTATCTACGGATAATTATTTAGATTTGAATAGTTTCCGTGTAAAATAAAATTTATAGGAGAAAGAATCCGAATATCTTTCGGTTTTTTTTCTCCTATTTTCTTAATAAAACAGTTGATCGGTAGGGTTGATAAAAAACTTCTTTAAAAAATTATTTATTTATGAATGGATTGAAAATTGGAAATCTGACTGCACGTGTACCTATTATTCAGGGAGGTATGGGCGTTGGAATTTCCTTGTCGGGGTTAGCCTCGGCGGTGGCGAATGAAGGTGGGGTTGGCGTTATTTCTTGTGCGGGACTCGGATTGATTTATCGCGAAAAAGCGAGAGATTACATGGAGTCGTGTGTTGTGGGGTTGAGAGAAGAAATTCGCAAAGCGAAAGAAAAATCATCGGGTATTATCGGTGTAAACATTATGATGGCGCTGACTAACTTCGGCGACATGGTGAAAACGGCTATTGCCGAAAAAGCGGATGTGATTTTTGCAGGTGCGGGATTACCGCTCGACTTGCCAAAGTATCGCACAGCTGACTGTACAACGAAACTCGTGCCTATCGTTTCATCGGCACGCGCAGCTAAAATTATCTGCGAAAAATGGAAAACGCTTTACGATTATCTGCCTGATTTAATTGTGGTAGAAGGTCCTAAAGCCGGCGGACACCTTGGATTTAAATCAACTCAGATTGCTGATCCAAACTTCTCTATTGAAACGCTCATTCCGGACGTTGTTCGCGAAGTAGCCATTTTTGAAGAAAGGTACAATCAGGAAATTCCTGTTGTAGCTGCGGGTGGTATTTATAATGGCGAAAACATGTACGATATTATGCAATTGGGTGCCAAAGGTGTTCAGGTTGCCAGTCGTTTTGTTACTACCGAAGAGTGTGACGCTGATATAAAGTTTAAAAATACATATATCAAAGCGGAAGAAAACGATGTGGAGATTATACAGAGCCCGGTGGGGATGCCTGGTCGTGCTTTGCAGGGTAAGTTTCTAGAGAGAGTGAAACTTGGTCTTACGAAGCCTAAAACCTGTCCTTACAACTGTCTTCACACTTGTGATTATAAAGTGGTTCCTTATTGTATCATTGTAACCTTGTATAATGCTTACAAAGGGAAAATGGATAAAGGTTATGCGTTTGCAGGAAGCAATGCATATCTTTCAACGCGTATTTCAACTGTCAAGGAAGTGATGGATGATTTGGTTTCTAAATTTGAAACTGCAAAATCCGAAGCATTGGCCAGACTTAAAAAATAACACCTGTTTTACAAAATAAAAAGGTCCTGAAATGAAAATTTCAGGACCTTTTTTGTGATATATATGTTGATTATTTAATCAAACTGCGACCAGTCATTTCTACCGGTTTTTCAATGCCCATGATTGTACAGATAGAAGGAGCAACGTCTGCCAAAATACCATTTTCAACTTTAGCATCTTTGTTAGCTGTCACGTAAATAAACGGAACAGGATTCAAAGAGTGAGCTGTGTTTGGCGAACCATCTTCGTTTTCTGCATTATCAGCATTTCCATGGTCGGCTATGATAATCACTTCGTAGTCGTTTGCTTTAGCTGCTTCCACAACTTGTTTTACGCAAGTGTCGATAGTTTCAACTGCTTTTACAATGGCATCGTGAATACCTGTGTGACCAACCATATCGCCATTCGCAAAGTTCAGCGCAATGAAATCAAATTTCTGAGTATTCAATGCCGCAGTTAATTTGTCTGCCACTTCAAAAGCACTCATTTCTGGTTGCAAGTCGTAAGTTGCCACTTTTGGAGAAGGAACGAGGATGCGTTCTTCACCATCAAATTCGCTTTCGCGACCGCCAGAGAAGAAGAATGTTACGTGTGCAAATTTCTCAGTTTCAGCAATACGTAATTGTTTTTTGCCCAGGCTTGATACATATTCTCCCAAAGTATTTTGAACATTGTCTTTGTCAAACATTACGTGTAAACCTTTGTACGAAGAATCGTAAGGAGTCATACAGTAATATTCCAACGGAATGGTCATCATTCCTTCTTCAGGCATATCTTTTTGAGTCAACACTACGGTCAATTCTTTTGCGCGGTCGTTGCGGTAGTTGAAGAAAATAACCACATCGCCTGCTTCAATTTTAGCCAATGGATTTCCGGCAGCATCAACAGCCACAATCGGATTTACGAATTCGTCGGTAATACCTGCGTCGTAAGAAGCCTGCATAGCTGCCACCACATCGGTAGTTGGTTCGCCTGTGCCGTTTACAAGCAAGTCGTACGATTTTTTCACACGATCCCAACGTTTGTCACGGTCCATAGCATAATAACGTCCAATTACCGAAGCAATTTTGGTTGTTGTACCTTGTGTGTATGTATCAAGTTGTTCGATAAAACCTTTTCCGCTTTTTGGGTCGGTATCGCGACCGTCCATAAATGCATGAACATACGCTTCTGCGCCGTATTCTTTGGCAATATCAACTAGTTTCAATAAGTGATCGAGCGAACTGTGAACGCCACCATCAGAAACCAATCCTAAGAAATGAATTTTCTTTTTGTTGTCGCGGGCATAACTGTAAGCGCTAACCACTTCAGGGTTTTCGAGAATGCTGTTGTCGCGGCAGGCAATGTTGATTTTTACCAAATCCTGATAAACCACGCGTCCGGCACCAATGTTCAGGTGACCAACTTCGGAGTTACCCATTTGTCCGTCAGGCAAACCAACGTCTTCGCCTGAAGCAAGCAACTGTGAGTTAGGGTAATTTGCCAACAAAGAATCCCAGTAAGGTGTTGGCGTATTGTAAATGATATCGGCTTTAGAGTGGTTGCCCATTCCCCAGCCATCGAGAATCATTAATAATGCTTTTTTGCTCATATTGTTTTGATTTATATTATTTTATACTGTAACTAATACCTCTTGTTTTTGACGGTGCAAAATTACTCAATAAATCGATAGAAATCCTCAATAACAGAAATTATCAAAATTGATTTCTAAAGTATATCTTTGTATTTCTAATTTGTAAATAACAACGATGTTTATAGTTCTGCTATTTATGTTTGCCGGAATAGTCACCGGCTATCTGTTGCGAAAGTGGAAACTGGCTTTCGTAAGCCGAGTAATTCTAACGCTTATTTGGCTCCTTTTGTTTTTGTTAGGTGTGGAAGTGGGTGTGAATGAAAACGTGGTGAAAAACTTCGCCAATCTGGGTTTTGAAGCTATGCTGATTGCTGTTTTTGCCACCTTGGGAAGCATTACAGGGGCGTGGTTGCTGTGGTTGAACATCAAAAAACACAATGGTCAATGAAAGGAAGTCTGATTATATTATCGTTTTTTGCTACGGGGCTTTTGTTGGGTATTTACCGCGTGTTTCCTGCATCGTGGCTCGATTACGAATACAGTTTTTATGTGTTGGCGGCGCTTATGTTTTCGGTGGGCTTTAGTCTGGGGCATCAACCTGATACCATCAGGCAATTCAGCAAAATTCACTCACGGGTTTTGTTTTTGCCATTGACCACTATTTTGGGCACATGGCTGGGTGTTATTGTTATCAGTTTTTTCTCAAAACATTCAATGACTGATTATCTGGCCATAGGTTCAGGATTGGGTTATTATTCGCTTTCTAGCATTCTGATAACTGAATACAAAGGTGCTGAACTCGGAACAATTGCTTTGCTGGCGAATATTTTCAGGGAAATAATTACGCTTGTTTTGGCTCCGCTGATGGCTCGGTATTTTGGAAAACTAGCTCCTATTGCAGCCGGTGGCGCAACAACGATGGATACCACTTTCCCGATAATTATCAAAACATCCGGCAAGGAATATTCCATTGTCTCTGTTTATCATGGCTTTGTCACCGACTTTACAGTGCCGTTTTTTGTGACGCTGTGGTGTGGGTTGAAATAATAAAAATACGAATTGTAATTGCCTGATTACAGAAATATTTCCGTAATTTTGCAACTCTCTTTAAATGGTAAATTGTAACTGACTAAATAGTAAATAATCAAATGTTAA
>ERZ1034365.1466-NODE-1466-length-11956-cov-2.881135_pt1 | contig 11956 bp, 10 predicted proteins | sample MGYA00520615_ERZ1034365 | MGnify/ENA primary metagenome ERZ1034365 (study PRJEB33736, sample SAMEA104284505) | Azolla filiculoides | biome: Urban; feature: Water surface; material: Ditch water | place: Netherlands | collected 2015-10-28 | depth 0-0.1 m ... | reverse complement strand
GCTGTCGCAAAGTCATTTCCTTTCTTATCAATTTCCAATACATAAGATATTGAAGCACCGGAACCATTATTGGTTCCTGTTGTCCATGTCAGATTCAATGCTTCGTTTGCTTCGTTTTTCTGTGTTAGAACAATATCAGATTTAGAAGGAGTAACAGCCAATGGTCCGGCCGCTACAATGTCGTTTGGTAACTCCTGCTCACACGCCGTGAATCCTATGATAGACATAGCCATTAGTAAAGCTATGCGGGTATAACCACGGAGTTTATCTTTCAAAAACTTATTTGATTTTTTCATGATTCTTTTTCAATTGATTAATAACCTGTGTTTTGAGACAAATTAGGATTTGAGTCACGTTCTTTTTGTGGAACGGGATACAATAAATACTTTGAAGTTATGTTTGATTTTCCGATAGATTGCAGAAAATCGATACCATACTGACCGCCATTTACACGAATCAGGTCAAACCAACGCTGTCCTTCAAATGCCAGTTCCATGCGGCGTTCGTGCAGAATTTTTTCTCGCAGAGCATCCTGACTAAGCCCTGTTACATTTAATAATCCTGCGCGTGAACGTACTTTATTCAATGTTGCATTGTCGTCGGTTGCTAAAAGTTGTGCTTCGGCAGTTCTACCCAATTCATTCAGTGCTTCTGCTTTCATCAGCAATACATCGGCATAGCGAAGAACAGGGAAGTTAAGCGGACTATTGTCGTACGAGTTGGCAATGGATTTATTTACCAGGAATTTACGTAGGTTATAGCCGGTTGAAGAATACGATTTTTTATAATCTGCTCCATCAAATTTCGGACAGCCCTCATAAAGAACGGTTACATCTTTGCGCAAGTCACCAGATTCGTAAGCATTTACAAATTCCTGTGTAGGCTGATTCCAACCCCAACCGCCTTCTACCATATTTGAACCGCGTGGTCCGGTAAATGTGCTTAACCACGAAGATTGATTTTCATTGTCCCAAAAACTATAGCCGGCATTGCTTACATATTGTATTTCAAAAAGCGATTCTACACCATTTTCTTTTGTTGGATCAAAATTATCGGCATAGTTTGATGCCAGGGTATAACCAAGCGATTTCACCTGATCGCAAAGATCAACTGTATTCTGCCAATTGCCCACTGTCAGATTTACTTTGGCCAGCAAACCTACAGCAGCACCTTTGGAAGCACGACCGACATTATTGCCTGAATACTGCTCCCGTTGTGGCAATAATTCAATGGCATTTGTAAGGTCAGCAATAATTTGCGCGTAAACATCTGCTTTAGCGGTTCTGGTTGGACGTAAATCTCCTGCAGGATCAATGGGTTCAGTTACCAAAGGAACATCGCCAAAGAAACGTACTAAAATAAAATAGTAGTTAGCACGTAAAAAATAGGCTTCGCCCAAAATACGGTTTTTCACGTTTTCGTCGATGTTCATGTTGGGAACATTTTTTATAACGATATTGCTTCTGAGAATACCGGGCCATGGCCCACGCCACAAATCAAGCACACCCTGATTGTCAGTGGCTGTTACAAAATTAGCCTGGTCCTGTGTTTCGATTCCATCGGTTCCACCTCCGGCACCAACTATACTGTTCCCTGCAATAATATCTGTTGTCCACATACGCATATTGTATAGTTTTGGCCATTGCAGCGGTTGGTATGCACCGTTAATGGCTGCAACTGCATCTTCCTCTGTCTGAAAAAAATTGGCTGTGTTAATCGTATCCTGAGGGGCTTTGTTTAAAAAATCCTCAGAGCAGGCAGTCATCATAACTGCGAGCATAGCCATTGAAATATATTTTTTAAGTTTCATAACTTTTAAACTGTTTTTAAATGATTAAATACCAAGATTAACGCCAACTGTAAATGTACGGGTAACAGGATACACATTGTTGTCAATGCCGCTAGTACCTACTTCAGGGTCAAATCCACTGTATTTAGTAAGTGTGAAGATGTTTTGTCCTGAAAGATAAAAGCGTGCAGATGTAAGTTGAATCTTTTTCATCAATGCCTTTGGAAGTGTGTATCCCAGGGTGATATTTTTAATTCTCAGGTACGAACCATCTTCAACAAAGCGGTCGGAAGGGCGGGTGTTCTTGTTGGGGTCGTTAAACACTGCGCGTGGCATAGTTGTACTAGTTCCTTCACCGGTCCATCTGTCAAGTGTGGCAGTTGTTTGGTTTTGAGCTACAGCCATAGCTTCACTCCAAAAACGGTTGGCATTGATAATTTTGTTGCCGGCAACTCCTTGCAGAAAAATGCTTAAATCAACTCCTTTGTATGCAAAACTGTTGTTCATGGCAAAAATAAGTGTCGGATTTGGACTGCCCAGATAGGTACGATCTTTATCGTTGATAACACCGTCATTGTTTAAATCTTTGAAGCGAATATCACCCGCAGAGGTACGACTGTTTGGGTCACTTCCCGGAACCTGTAAGGCATGATTGTCAACTTCTTCCTGTGTTTGGAAAATACCATCAGTTTTAAATCCGTAAAACTCATTGATAGGCAAACCTGCTTTTATCATTGCCAAATTGTAATTTAAACCAATACTTCCGGTCGACATAGGAACAGTATCGTTGATGCTAACTACTTTGTTTTGGTTGTATGAGATGTTGAAAGAGGTGTTCCATGTCAAATCACCTGTCAGATTCTTAGTGTTGATTGTTAGTTCAATACCTTTGTTCTGCATTTCACCGGCATTGATTGAAGGAACATAAACATCCGAGTATCCGGTGGATACAGGTACAACCATAGGCACAAGCATTTTATCCGTATTTTTTACATAAGCATCTACCGAAATATCTACGCGTTGGTTCAGAATGGAGGCGTCGAAGCCAATATTCCCCTGTTTTTGCTGTTCCCACTGTACGTAAGGATTTGGCATAACGGTAGGAATAACTGCCGAAACTACATTGTTGTTGAAATTATAAACATAGGTGTTCAATGATGAAGCAAAAGCATAATTACCAATTTCCTGATTCCCTGTTACACCATAACCGGCACGAATTTTCAGGTCGTTCACAAACGTGATATTTTTGAAAAAATCTTCCTCTGAAATTCTCCAGGCAGCAGAAGCTGAAGGAAATGTTCCGTATTTATTGCCGGAACCGAATCTCGAAGAACCATCGCGTCGGATAGTGGCAGTGATTAAATACTTATCGGCAAAGCTATAATTTACACGACCCATTAGTGAAAACAAAGCCCAGCTTGAAGTACTTCCGCCGTTTGTTGGTTGATCAATACCGTTGTCGAGCTGTTGAGTAAGTTCGCTGGCAAAATTCTTAACCGAAGCATTGATATAGCTATAAGTATTTTCCTGAGCACTGGTGCCGGCCATCAAACCGATGCGGTGTTTATCAATAACTTTTTCGTACGTCAGCGTATTGTCCCATAACCATGTGAGCGATTTATTAGATTGTTGATAAAGATATGCTGAGCTGTTGATACTGGTATCCCATTGATATTTAGGAGACCATGTACGTGAATCCCAAAAGTTTGCTTGTAATCCGTATGAAGTTTTAAATTTCAACCCTTTCATTAATTCCATTTCAGCATAAACCGAGCCCATTAGGTTGTAGCCTAAGGTATTGTTTTCTATTGTTTTAGCCAGGCCAATCGGATTGACAATGTCGCCATCGAACATGGGTTGCGCTACAGGACCAGAATAGGTGCCATCAGCTCGTAAAATAGGTTGAGTAGGTAATGCAAGCATAGCATTTTTTATACTGTAACTTCCGCTTGGTTTCTGGTCGTGATTTAATGTCAGACTGTTACCTATTTTCAACCACGAATTCACTTTGCTGTCAGCATTCATCTGTACCGTGAACCGTTTGAATCCGGTATTGATAACGATACCTTCCTGATTCATGTAGTTGCCCGAAATATAGTAGTTTGTTTTGTCGGTATTGCCCGAATAGGATAGAGAGTAATTCTGCATAGGTGCAGTTTGAAAAAGTGACCCTAACCAATCAGTACCTGTACCTAAACTTGCCGGATCCCAAAATTCAGGGTTCTGTAGTTGCCCGCCGTTTGTCATCATCTCGTTATGCATTTGTGCAAATTGCGATGCATCCAGCATTTCTACCACATTTGTTGGTTGTTGTAGCGAGTAGGAATAATTAAAATTGATTTGCGAATTGTTTTTAGCGCTTGTGCCTCGTTTGGTAGTTACAATAACTACACCATTTGCACCCCGCGAACCATAAATAGCAGTTGCCGAAGCATCTTTTAATATTTGCAACGACTCCACATCGTCCATATTCAGTTGGTTTAATCCACCATTTACAGGAATTCCATCAATTACCACCAATGGATTACTGTTGTTAATAGTTCCTGTGCCACGAATGCGGAACGTAGCATCAGAACCGGGAGCACCATTGGATATTACCTGAACACCGGCAGCACGTCCCTGCATGGCATCGCTGATACTCGGCACTGGTAAAGAGGCAACATCATCACTTTTAATGACAGATACAGAACCTGTGAGGTCTTTTTTTCGTTGTGTGCCATAACCCACAACTACAACTTCATCTAATTCTTTGTTTGCTTCCACCAATACAATTCGAAGATTAGCTGTTGTTACAGCCACTTCTTGTGTTGTGTACCCAATGTACGATACCACAAGAATAGGATTTGCAATTGAAGCTTGTACCGCAAACTTGCCATTCATATCGGTAATTGTACCTGAATTTGTACCCTTAATGGCAACACTGACACCAATGAGGGCTTCACCTTTGGTGTCAACGACAATTCCCGAAATGTTTTTGGAGGTCGACTGGGCATACATAGATGGAATAGCCCACAAAATCATACTACTGAAGAGTAGTAAACTGAAAAAATACTTTTTCAAATTCAACATCATTTTCCTGTATTTATTTAAGATTAATAATTCTGAGAAATAAACTAAATCTAACATGCTGTTGTTTTTTTAGTCATTTCTCAATGCAAATATAGAGTGAGCCTTTCCCATTGCAAACTCAAAAAAAATAAATGTAGTGGAAATGGACTGGTAATGAGATTTATTTGTTGGTAATCAAATTGATATGCATTATTTTGTTGTGAAAAATGTAGTGGATTTTAAAAAAAAAGAGGTTCGGAATGTTGATTTATTCCGAACCTCTATGTTATATATATAAGTTTATTATTCTATTCCACTTCCAATTTTCATTACTTTGTCTTCAAATCCCTCCCTGCTGCCAATGGCTTTGTTGCGTATTTTGGTTCGGTAATTATAAACGGTAGATAAAGAACACCGCAAAAAATGAGAAATTTTCACACTGTCGGTAATTCCTAATCGCACCAGTGCGTAAATTCGCAATTCAGTATTCATGTGTAATCCCTGCTTTATTTGCACATATTCGTCATCAATCAAAAGTTTCTTGAAATCGTCAACAAATGTTGGGAATAGCTGAAGAAAAGTGATATCAAAATTGTTATAAAATTCTTTCAATTCTTCTTCTACCATGTCTTTGGATTTGATGGCTTTCAACAAATCCTCTATTTTTCCGCTTGTTGCCGTTTTGTTTAATGATCGGCGATAATTGTCTAATTTGTCAATGTATTCAGAACACTGATCCATATACCTACCAATGTATTCTTCTTTAATCAGGTTACTTTCCGATAAGGTTTTATTTGTAATTTTAAGTTCATTGTTAATCAGATACAACTCATGATTCAAATCGTTGAGCTGGTCGTTGGCAGAACTCAGATTTTTACGGGCAATGGCCAGTTTTTTCATTTGGCGGTAAACAAAGAATATTGCTATCATAAGCAACAATGAAAGAATACTTACACTGATTAAAAAGGTTGCCATTAATCGTTGTCTCGACTCCGTTTGGTGTTGATATGCCTTGTCAATAACGGGCATCATCCTCGAAATCTCATAAGTTCGTAATCGCGCATTACAGAACAAAGCATCTTCGAGCGACCGTTTCATGTACTTGTAAGCTCTGTCAATATCACCCTGTTCGTACAGCAGGAAAGCCAGATTGCGAAGCGAAATATATTCTTTAGTGGCGGATTGTATATCATTTATAGCCGAAATAGTTAGCCAATGTATTTCTTGCGCTTTGTCATTTTTGCCTTCAAAAGCGAAAGCAATACTATACGCAATAATCGCTTTGTCGTGCAAATTGTCTTTAATGGTTGGAAAGTATTTAAGGAGCAATGTTAGCGCATCATCATATTTTTTATTTACAATCAGTTGATCTGACTTTACCATAATGTGTGTGCTTGAGTTGGGCGCATTCACAATTAATAATGAATCCCTGTATTGAGCAGTTTTAGACTCATAAGCTTTTCTGACCTGACTTGAAACTGCATAATCCCGCATAAATCCATAAATGGTACGGTAAATATGAAAATAATATGCTTTTAAATCCGGTGCCTCCTCAATATTAATCGTATTTAATAAATCCATCGATTCTTTATACATACCATTAATACTCATTATTGCAGCCAAATTAAGCCTTGAATCTGCCAGGTTGCGCTTGTTGTTGAGGCGTTCGGCAATCGCAAGTTTTTTCCAGGCATATACCAATGCCGAATCTGATTTATAAGCACTGTAGTGGTTGTAGAGCTGTCCGCAGATGTTGTATTTCTCTACGTCGGAACCACTTGATTTTAATTGAACTTTCAATTTGTTCAGCTCTTCTTCCTTTTTATTGGAGTAAAACTGGTAATTATCAACTGTTTCATCCAATATTTTTAGTAATGAGTCAGTGCTTTGCTGAGCATAAAGTCCAAGAGGGAGTAATATTAATACCAGAAGTGTACTGATGTTCTTCATGTGAATTAGATTTGTTTGGCTACAAAAATAATGAAAACTTACAACTAGCAAATTAAGTACAACTAAACTATAAGATTATTTTTCACCCCACCTTCAGCACTTTTCCGCTCCCGGCATACTTCACCGCTTCGGGCTGACCGGTGAAACTCACTGCCCCAAATTCGATGGCAACGCTCAACAAAAACCATATTTCGTAAAAAAACATTTATCTTTACGCAATAAAAAAATCAGATATTATGCAAAAGAAATTATTTCTCTTATTGATTGCTACTGTTCAGTTTATATCGCTTGCAGCTCAGAAAACAGAATATGTAACGCTTCAGAATGTGCCTTACTACACTGAGAATATTCGCCAAACTGATAAATATATAGCTGAGCGCTGTGTGTTGGACATTTATTATCCGAAAAACCAAAAGGGTTTTGGTACCGTGGTCTGGTTTCATGGCGGTGGGTTAACGGCTGGAAGTAAGGAGATTCCTGAACAGTTGAAAGAGAAGGGTTTATGTGTTATTGTGGTGAATTATCGGTTGAGTCCGGGAGTGAAATCACCAGAGTTTATAAAAGATGCTGCTGCGGCTGTTGCATGGGCTTTTAAGCATATAGAAAGTTATGGGGGAGATGCTTCAAAGATTTTTGTTTCGGGACATTCTGCAGGTGGATATCTCACAGCTATGATCGGACTGGATAAGCGGTGGTTGGCTGTGTATGGAATAGATGCTAATCGTATTGCCGGTTTAATACCACTAAGTCCGCAGGTAATAACTCATTTTACTATCCGCAAGGAACGTGGAATTGCAGAAACTACGCCTGTGGTGGATGAATTTGCTCCCTTGTATTATGTTCGTGCTGATGCACCACCTTTGTTGCTTATAACAGGCGATCGTGAAATGGAAATGCTGGGCAGATACGAAGAGAATGCCTACCTGATGCGTATGATGAAAGTGGCAGGACATAAAGAAACCCGTTTGCTGGAACTTCAGGGCTATGGACATGGTATGGTGGAGCCGGGATTGCCTTTGTTGCTGAATGAGGTGAAGAGGATAATGGAGAAGTAGGGAGTAGAAGTAAGGAGTAGGGAGTAGTTGTATGTTGATGCCTGAATAACGTTGACCGTTTTGTTACTTGTTTTAAAAAAAATATGATAATGATAATGTAACCATTGTTGATTACGGGAAATAACTTTTAGCGAAGCGTCAAGAAAGTTATTCTCGTTATCAATAATTTGACTCGGTAGAGTCACGGTTTATGTCTTGATACAATTATTCATACAAAGATATTCTTTTTCAAACTGATTTGGACTTTTTCTTTGTAACTTACTATGAGGTTTTTCAGTATTGTAAAGTAACACACTTCGGTCAACCTCTTTTTGTAACTGTTCGAAAGAATGTATGAATCTGTGTATTAGATAATTGTTTTTAATAATGCCGTTAATGCGTTCGGCTTTTCCATTTTCCCAGGGGTATTGACACATACTATTTATGATTTTGTGTTTTTTAGTGAGTAACAGAAAATCTTTATCATAATACTGTCCGCCACCGTCAGAATGAAAAATAAGTGCATGAATGCTTAGATTCAAATCTATGCGGGATTTGATTGCTTTTCGTAAAGCAGGCAATGTGGTTTGTTCGGTCTTTAATCGTTGTGAAACGGCATGACCTACAATTACTCTTGTAAAAGCATCAATGATAAAGGTTATGTAATAGAACCTTCCATTTAGCTCAAAATAAGTAATATCACTTTGCCAAACCTGATTGGGTTTATTGATAACCAATCCAATCAGCATATTATCAAACCGGATTACACCCGAACTATCGGTGGTTCTTTGCCAGTTATGTGTGCGTTCAACCATTAAGCCGGATTGCTTACAGAGTATTTCAAAACGATCTCTGCCCATACCAATGGGAGTTATTTTGAAATATACATCGCGCAATCCCATAGTAGGGTGATCTTCACGGACTCGATATACTAACATGAGAATCTGTTCTTCAATAGAGCGTTCTTGCATGTATCTGTCCATCCGCTGATGAAAAGCCTGTTTGCTTAATCCGATGCTTTGATAGAGTTTGTTTAAACTGTAAGTCAACACTTCTCGGTTTTTCCAGAAGAATTCGATGGTGTGGAAAAGAATTTTTTTTTAATGTCCACTCCATAGGTTTCTTCAGCTAACTCTATCATTTTATCCTGAAAATCAATGAGTATCTGTTTTTGTCCAATTATACGTTCAAGTTCAGATACACGTTTTTTATATTCAAGAAGTTGACGAGTGTCACTGTCGGTTTCGACAACCAGACGTTCATTTTTGTTCTTTTTCATGCTGCCAAATTTATCTATCCAAAGATAGACATTTTTATCAGCCACTTGATATTGAGAGCAAATCTCAGATACTTTGGTTTTACCGGTTTCGATTTCTCGAACTTTTTGAATCTTGAAATTGTCACTAAATCGACGTTGCCGACGTTCGGCAGTTGTCATTTTTAATTGATCTAGTCGTGCCATGTTGTTTCACTTTTTAGTTGTTTTGTTACTTTAAAGTGGTCAACGTATTTCAGGCATTGACAAGATGTTGATGTAGGGAGTAGAGAGAAAGAATTACAGAGTGGGATTTTTAATGTCTAATCAGGCTAAAGGTGTTTTTTATAATTGTTTTCGTTATCTTTGTGTTGGAAAATTATATCCTAATAAATAAGCTGCAATAGTTTATACATAAATCATTATAAAATACGTTACAGATGCGCTATTTATATATATTTGCAACGCTGTTCTTTACAATCTACGGACAGCTCATTCTGAAATGGAGGATAGGTAAACTTGCTTTTGCATTACCTGATGGTGGAATTTTGGATAAATTTATGGCTTTGATTCGTCTGATATTTGATCCGTTTGTTTTTTCGGGTTTTATTTCTGCATTTATCGCTTCCATGTTTTGGATGGCGGCAATGACTAAATTTGAAATCACACAGGCCTATCCTTTTATGAGCTTAGCTCCTTCCATTGTGTTTATTTTAGGTGTATGGTTACTAAATGAAACTTTTACTTATGGTAAAGTTGTTGGTTTGGTTTTAATTATCTTAGGTACAATCATTACGGTTAAATATTAATTGCGGATTATGATAAGTAGCAAAGTGCATATCTCTATTGTTTCGCCTGTTTACAGGGCTGAAAACATTGTCTCTGAACTTGTAAAACAAATTGTAGCATCTGTTTCTACAATTACCAGTGATTTTGAAATTGTGCTTGTTAATGATGCATCGCCGGATAATTCATGGCAAAAAATAGAGCAGGAATGTGCAAAAGATATACGTGTAAAAGGCATTAACCTGAGCCGTAACTTTGGACAACATTATGCTATAACAGCCGGACTGAGCTTTGCTAAAGGTGATTGGGTAGTTGTGATGGATTGTGATTTACAAGATAGACCGGATGAAATTCCTAATTTATACAGAAAAGCGCAGGAGGGATTTGATTCTGTTTTTGCTCAAAGAAAGGTTCGTAATGATTCTTTTTTAAAGCGTTCAATGTCAAAGTTGTTTTATTCTTTTTTTAGTTATCTAACCGAAACAAAACAAGATCCAAGTGTTGCTAATTTTGGAATTTATAATCGCTCAGTAATAGATGCGATATTAAGCATGCACGATCAGATACGTTTTTTTCCAACTATGGTGCAATGGGTTGGCTTCAGAAAGTTTTATTTGCCTGTAAGTCACTCAGAGAGATTTGAAGGTAAAACCAGTTATAATTTAAAAGCTTTAACGCGTTTAGCAATGAATACTATCCTCGCATTCTCTGACAAACCACTTAGACTGACTGCAAAACTAGGGTTCTTTATTGCGAGTATTTCGTTTTTAGTTGGCATCTTCTACTTTGTATTTTATATGACGGGTCACATTCAGGTACTTGGTTTTACAAGTATGATTTTATCTATTTGGTTCCTGTCAGGGATGATAATGATGATTCTGGGCATGTTGGGTTTATATGTGGGCAAAGTTTTTGAAAAAGTAAAACAACGTCCTACATTTATTGTGTCACAAACAACTAATCTATGATTGAGTATCTTAGTTGGGATTCTGAATTCTTTTCACGGAAAATTGGAAAAATTGAACTTTCCAATACTTCTGCGGATTTATCTGAGGACTTAAAAAGAGGTAAATCAGAAGGATATGATTTGCTATATGCATTTAGTAATGTAGGTATTGACTTAGCTAAATGTGTGAATTTAGTCACTGAGGCTACTCTTGCAGATCGAAAAGTTGTCTATGAAATAAGCCTGAATAATAAAAATTTTGAATCAAAAGGATTGGGTGGAGTTGAGTTGACTGAGCTTAGTAGCGAGTTAGAAAATCTGGCGTATGAAAGTGGTAAGTATTCAAGATTCTTTTTAGATAAGAGGTTTGCAGAATCAGATTTTCATCGTTTATATTTTCAATGGATTAAAAAATCATTATCTAAAGAGCTGGCAGATAAAGTGTTTGTTGTTGAGAATGAGGGGCGTGTTGCAGGGATGGTGACGTTAAAACTTGGCAAGACAGCTCAGATTGGCCTGATAGCTGTTGATCCAAATTTACAAGGGAAAGGATTTGGGAAATTATTGATTCAACAATGTTTTTATGAATCCACGAGGGCTAATTGTGAACTCCTTGTGGTACCTACTCAGTTTGGAAATAAACAAGCATGTCAGTTTTATGAGAAATGTGGTTTTTCAGTACAATCTATCACTCATATTTACCATTTCTGGATGTAAGATAAATATTTAATTATGATACCATTCAATAAACCTTACCTCACTGGTAAAGAAACTAAATATATAGAAGAGGCAGTACGTTCCGGTAAAATATCAGGTAATGGTGTTTTTACTCAGCGCTGTCAACAGTTTTTTGAAACTACTTATAGTTTTAAGAAGTGTCTGCTTACCACTTCGTGTACTGATGCGCTGGAAATGGCGGCCATTTTGTGTGAAATTGAACCGGGTGACGAGGTAATAATTCCAAGTTATACTTTTGTCTCTACTGCTTTGGCTTTTGTTCGTCAGGGAGCAAGAATTGTTTTTGCTGACAGCATGCCTAACCATCCGAATATAGATACTGATAAAATTGAAGCGCTTATAACTTCACGTACAAAAGTAATTGTTCCTGTGCACTATGCCGGTATGGCTTGCGATATGGATAAGATTAT
>ERZ1034365.1463-NODE-1463-length-11978-cov-3.104949_pt1 | contig 11978 bp, 31 predicted proteins | sample MGYA00520615_ERZ1034365 | MGnify/ENA primary metagenome ERZ1034365 (study PRJEB33736, sample SAMEA104284505) | Azolla filiculoides | biome: Urban; feature: Water surface; material: Ditch water | place: Netherlands | collected 2015-10-28 | depth 0-0.1 m ... | reverse complement strand
ACATGACGACGGTCGCTGACGTTTCTTTCAATGCTCGCATGAATTGAATTGCTGTGAATACATCACCACCATATGAGTTGATGTAGATTTTTATTACATCCGTCTCGCTTGAGTGCCGTATGGTATCAAACCATTGGATGTATTCGTCTGCCGACTCGATATCTCCACACAGGTAGAATTCGTGGACGTTGACTAGACTCTTGCTGAAGAAGCGTTCATCTTGTTTATTTGACTTGGAAAAAAGATCTGCAAAATCAATCTTCTTGGCGTTACTGGGTTTCAATATTATTCTCTCCTTCAGTTACTTCTCTAAGGACCTTCCTCAGTTTGGGGTCGGCCGGACAGTACTTGTCACCATATTTGCATGATCTATAGCCACCGAAACACATTGGATCCTCAGAAAAGCAATGTGACATATGGACCTCAATTGGTTTGTGGTCGGTGGTAGTCTCATGAAGCAAAGCCATAAAGACCTGCTTCGCTCTTTGTTTACTCATTTTTTATCTCTAAAGTAGCCTCTTTTACTCGATATCCACGATCGTGCCACCTCTGCACAATCGTACCGAAATCCGTGTGTTCGTATTGTGATGGGTGGATAATCCGTTTCCACGCCTCGACAGGCGTCCTACCAAAAGAAGGATACGACATCCTACCCCATATACTGTCTTTGTGGGGTTCGTCCCACTCGTTTATAGGAGGAACTATAACATATCCTGAAACCTTGATCATTTGAAAATTTCCTCAAACTTTTTTAGATCTTCCTCGAGTCGAAAGGCTATACTATGTTCATACATGTCTGTATAAGCTATAAAATGCCAGTCCTTTTGTTCTAAATTTTGTCTGCACCAATTTTTAACAGAATATTCCAACGACTCGTCGAAAGGGGCGTTGTGAGCACCTTTCAACCACGTAAATTTGTATTCATATATTTCCAGAGGTGTCATTTTTTGGCTTCCATCGTTTTGCCCACTTCAATACATTAGGTATCTCTACCCTTGGACACACAACAGCGCATGATTTACGTCCTTCTAACGTAGTATTTTCATGTCCCAGGTATACATCAGGTAGAGCAGCGATTTTATCAAACTCTTTCTGGTTCACTCTCACAGTGACCTTTCGGAAGCTTTCGTTAAGCCAGTTTATGTATTCGGGGTGTTTGTACGGACCGTCGTCGACGATTCGACCTAAATCTGTGTGAACTTTGATAAACTCCATGTGTGCACCGAGAACTGTGTGCGCTACAAGCGTTGGGGTCATATAGTCGGGAAACTCGTCTAGAATTGCGATGTAAAGTTTACTCATAACCAATCTCTCCCAATCTTCTTTTCCGGAACATCAGCTTCTTCAATGGAAATCTCGCTGATGTCATGCTCGTCAATCACCCACGGTAATTCCTCACCATACTCGTCAACATCCCTACTACTATTTAGGTACCAAGAGTAGGTCAGGCGAAAAGCTTTTCCATCTTCAAACACGAAGTCGTGAGTCTCATCACCGCACGTATCAGCATCGTATATGCGAACACGATCTTCAAAGTACTTGGTGATGGACTTCTCGTGGTCCGTATCGTATTCGATCCATGACTTGGGAATGCTCCCTATACCAGGTCGATACACCGTGTTCCTCGTGGTAGTGAATTTCATTACGAAAACCTCTTATCAAACCCTTCAGTTCCAAAGTAGTCATCCTGCTCGAGATCTAGAATGATCGGCAAGATTTCTTCGTTGTAAAATTCCTCAAACGCGTTTGCATTAGTTTTGGCCCATTCGAGGAAATCTTCTGCGCTGGGATCCTGTGTATATTTACTCATTAGAAACCATGTTCCTCTTTATATGCTTTCAACCATTTCAAAGCAGACACTCGCTCACTTTCCCAGCGAGGGATATGAACGTCATAACCAACACTATCGGGCCATGTATCAGGTTTCTTGTAGCTGGGGGTTTCCTCGAGGGATGCAATTGCATCATCGATGGTTTTGTTACCATCTTTGCCAAATGCGCTCTGAACCTTATTAGCCTGATGCTTCCCAAGACCCTTGATGGTGTCGATTCCCAGCATATCCTCAACCTGACAACGAATACAAGAAGCGGGGACGCATGTACAATCTCCCATATGCTCAGTATTAAGATATGAAATATAGCACTGAATCTGCTCAGAGTCTACCTCCATGTTGCAGATCGCACCCCATTTATCGATTTCTTTTTTGACTACTTCGAGATCGGTAAGAGCTGGTCTACCATACTCACCCTTCAACTCCATATTCAACCCACAAAGAATTTCAGAGTATTCCTCGTTCTGATAAGCAAGCAAAATCATCTGCCTGTCCCGATCGTCAATTTCTACTTTGGTGAGAAACGGGTTTGGGTTCCAGATGATGTTCATTCGTCCGTCTCCTCATAAATGTAATCGACTTCATGTCCTTGAATTTCTTCGAGGATATACCGATATGCGTCAGAGGTGTCTCCAAATCGTCGGTCAGTTACTTCTTCACCGTCGAGGTAAAGAATGACGCCCCATTCTGAGCAACATCCAGGTTCGCCACACTCCCAGAAATATTCTTTGGTTTCAATTTTCATTTTCTTTAATACTCCTACTCAAAACGCAATATCATCTTCGTGTGGGTCGTATTTGTCTCTCAGTTTCAAATACAGCTCATATTCTTCATCTACCTTTTCGGGTTCGATTGCGTAATTTGCAGGTTCACCGTTTTCATATCGGGATTGTGCATCCGCGATCATATCGGCATAATTGAGCCTGCCAATATTTTTAAGGTTTGCGTCACATGCCCAAGTTAGCGTCGCTTTTTCTGTTGTCTCCGCAACTAATGAGTTGGCACGACTTTTATCCTTGAATGCAAAGAAACCGTTTAGTCTGGTGTCGTACATAAGATACCAAGCACCATTCACGACGTGTCCGTGCCAGGTGTTGTCATCATCATACGAAACATCTGAACAGTATAGCCAATTATGATGGTCAAATAAAAATACCTTACTGGCCATTATCTTTAATCCACATTAGACCCATTCTTGATACAGGTTTATAGCCCTCTCGAGCTAGTTCTTCTTGTGATTTTGAATTTTTGTACAGCTGATAAAATGCTTCACATGCTTCGTCCATAGGCTGGACACTAATGAGCTCTTTTGCAATATCTTCTGCAAATTTCTTTCCGTCGATCATATCAACCAATCTATAGCACTCCAATCTGTATCTTCGTCAAGCATCTCCACCTTATCGCCGTGCAGTTCTTTGAGCCTTTCCCATATATAGGCGTTATTCGTGCGGAGCCCATACGCATCCCTGTGACATGCATATGCGGATCCGGAAGCGCCTACAAAAAGAAACTTGTCGTCGGTCTCTTGAATGACTTCTTTGATGCCGCTATTGATCCGCCACGAATCACTAGTGGCATAACCCCCAGACCATCCAGCCAGCACTTTATAATGGGGTTTGTCACCCTTCATATGCAGGACGACCCAATTGTCAGGTGTATAATAACTGCTCATTTTTTCACTTCCCAATCAGCTAAGGTTTCCATTAGGTTGTACAAACCAAGCCCCTTGACATAAGATTCGAATGCCTGCTCGACAGTATTCCCGTAATACAACGAAGGTACGTGTCTTGGAGCGATATTCTCTATCCACCACTTCTTATATTCAATGTACGTTTTCATTTCCAAAAATCCTTAGGAGTTGTTGTCCATGGAGTGGACCAACCTATAGTAAAGAAATAAAGATTCAACTGTGCGTGAATACAGTCATGCCAAAATTTGTGAAGGCCAATAGCGTTACCACCAAAAGCCCGATACACCCAACTCTTATTAGTCATGTCTTCTTTACGCCACGCGTCTCGCATTCTTCTGCTCATTCTATCGACGCGAATGTAGTAGGCATAATTATCACTGCCTAACATAACTTCAGACTGCCACCATTCAATCTGCCACTTAGACAGTTTAAACTTCCACGGATATTGTTTACGCTCCATTGTATTTCCTATCGACCCTAAACGCACCTTCTGGTTTATTCAGAGCTGTTACAAAGTCGTCGAACATATCAGGGGACATTATAATCTCGACAGTATTTTGAATCGATTCGTCCCACTGACGAATTATTACACAATCGTCATATATGTTGAACTCCACATCCTCGTGGAAACCGTTATCATCCAAAATGATAATCTTCGTCTCGTCATGGTCCATTTCATTCGTGAACACTGGTGTCTCCTTCAATCTGGCATTTTTCTGTCAATGTAAAACTCAGGATTCCAATCCATTGTGTAGGTGTATTCCCGTTTGGCTCCGTCTTCGTCTTCAATCACGACGACTAGATCGTCCTGCTTATCTTTCATCCAATCCCAGCCGTCGCAGTTATCGTAGCAGTACATGAGGAATTCTTTTATAAGAATCTCCGAAAACCCCTCGTGTTCGGTCCTCTCCCACGCACCATCAGCCGTTTCTCCATGGCTCGGAATATACACTTTATATCTTTTGTATTTGCTTGTCATCTATAGCGACTCCGTTCTACGTCCTCAGATTTGTGCTCAGCGTGACCACAAAGAAGACACGTCGTTGTTACAAAGTAACCGTCTAGGGATCCATACTCGTCAGTCGTGGAGCTACGGTCGACCTTACTGAAATTTTTCGGGTGAGGACACTCGGACCTAAAGTCTTTGACCTCTTGCTCGAGAGTCTTGATTGCATCTCGGTGGGACTTGATCTCTGCTTGTATTTCTTCCAGTGTTCGCTTCACTTTAGTCATTCGTCACCCCAGAAATGTTTGACCATCAAATCCCTTGCCTGTAGAGCAAGTTGGTTACTTTTGAATGCAACACGTATGACTTCTTCGTTGACATACTCGACGGTCACCTTCGGGCCGATCCACCTATCGTAATACCCGAACTCATTAGCCCATAGAGATACAGGAACGAAGAATTTGCTGAGTACGGGGTGTTTAGTGTCCCACATTTTTCTCAGTCTGCGAGAAATTGTGTCACGCTTATTCCACCGTTGACCCTCCGATGCAGTGATCTTCGTCAGAAGGGTGGTGTTGATGCGTAGCTGTTTATATTTCTCCCCTTCGTTATCCAGAGGTACGGTATAAACCACAAGGTTGTTATGTTTCAACTTAATCATTCGCTACTCCAAATTTGGTGAACACGTCATCACGGATCGACATCAGAAGTTTCCCGAGCATGTTCTTACCTGTTCCGACGGGACACTGGCCCCAAAACGTGTCACCCCACGTATTACCTTCGATCAGCTCGTGAGGAGCCGTTGATTGCAGCTTCTCATATAGCTCTTGGTCCGAGAATTTATTAGATAGAATAGTTCGCATGTAGTGAACGCGTACTTCATCCCAATTATCCCGGAGTTTGATGGTCCTTCCAACTTTCTTAGCATGTCCGGGAGTTGGCTGAGCTGCTATATATTCCCTCACATTCAGATCTTCGCTCTTGGATGCCATATAAGCATGCTCCGAAGACTTGTATACTTTACCTTCGAATGCAACTTCACATGGATAGAAGTTGGATAGGAAGAAATTGGGACCCGTAAAACTGATAATCCTACTCATGATTCACCTTTTTATGTTTATCGCAATACATGCAGGCAGTATATCTTTCGAAACTGACTGGCTTCCCACTGTCGTCGAGCACGAAATCGCCGTAGCCTCCGATACGATGAATACCGATAGCGCATCGAAACCAATGATACAAGAAACGAGAATAACCTCCGAAGCCACCGCCATGCATTGTAGCTTCAAGGGACAAATTCATCCATCTACCATAATACCAGACAAAGATCTTCTTGTGCTTGTAAAGTATAGGAAACCTCATGTCCACAGATGTGCTCTAATCTTGATCAGCCGAATCAACATCTCGGTGTCTTCCCGATCATATTCAGCTTCGATGGCCCGATGTTGATCGAGCATGGCTTTTGTCTTGTCGTGATCTTCCAGCGGATCAGTTTCCATGAAGCCAATTCCACGCTTTCGTTGATCTTCACAATGGGCACTCCACCCACTGACATCATAAGGATCCGGACGTTTAGGGCGAATCTCAGTCCACCATTTGTAAAGGTCGAGAATCTCTTGTGCCGAGATCGCTTGAGATGTTGGCTTGGCTTCGTGTTTTTTATCATCGTCGAGCCACTCCTCATCCGTGAGACTGATCTGCCATTTCAGGTGTTCGATGCCGTCTTCGGGGGAACGCCAAGTGCGAGTGCGCCAACGACCCACCTGCCACCACTTCATCCCCTTTTGTTTGTCTTCATCCCATCGAAAGCTGATATATGCAGTCTCAATCTCTACAAAGTCTACCAGCTCATCGAACATGCAGTGAAGCATGCGATATCCAAGATCCATATACTGCCCAGGCTTGATGTGCTTGGGATGTGCTACCAACGCATTGGACTGATCGACCCACCGATTGACCACGTAATATTTGAGGCTATACAGCTTATTGGGGGCCCACATAACGGCGCTCTGGATATAATCCAAGCCTTCTTCAACAAGCCAATACCGAATCGGGTGTTTAGCCTTTGCTTCAGTTTCCCACTTCTTCCACTCATCACCAGTCCCGGAGTGTGGTTTATCCACTCCACGCAACCAGTCTGCAAACGGCCCTATCGACCAATATTCACCCATTATCCATGCCTCGCAAATGCATCTGCCATCATCTGTTGGTAATCATCCAACTCCTGTTCAAAACTATCAGGAAGTACCATAGTATCTTCCCAATTGATAGCAGCGTCAACGTCAGTTACGCCTATCTCACAACCACAACCGGTGTCTAACCAATCTCGAAGAGTCGTCGGGGTCTTGTTATAAATGCTCGCAAAATCCACCAAGCAATGGATGCACACATACCCATGAACCCATGATTTGAAGTCCTCATGGGTTTCGAATACCCACTTGCGTTCATTCGGATCAGGAAATGGTGACTGCTCGCCATCAGGGTAATACTCAACCTCGATCAATTTTGGACTGTTCATCTGCTCTCCTGCTCACTTCTGCCTCTGCTGCCTCTTTCGAAGCAAACCAATTATTATCAATATCAGAGTCATCGATATACGTCATCTCCTTTGATTCCTCATATTCAATGAAGTACTTGGTCTCGTCGATATCTTCGGGAATCACCCGACCTGACACAAGCGATTCCGATCGCCCAACATAGGTAAGTGTTTGGATGGAAAAGGAGCGGGTAGGCTTATCATACCGATACCACTCAACCCCTTCTTCGTCCGTTTTGAATATCTTTTTACGGCTGAATGTGTGTAGGCTGTCGACTATGTGGTAGATATTATCACCAAAATTCAAGGTATAAAAATCAATCATTTGTGCTCTCCAATTCGTCAAAGCCAGCTTGCAACATTCCAATCAAATCTTCTTTTTCGCGAATCGCCCGGTCACGATATTCCTCGTTTTCCTCCATAGCAACTTCGTGCACATCATTACGCCCAGTTCCATACACTTTCTTTACGCCTGCAATGATGCATTCGTCGCAGATAGCAATGTCGAGTTTAGTACCCTTACCATCCATCGGATCGAAAACTCGAGAGCCGTAGTGACCATACGTCTCGAAGTGAAGGCCTCCCATCGGATGTACTCGAATATAAGAGGTGCCGCCATTCCCTGGTCTACCTTCATATTCCCAATTGCTCATCACCTTGTCACAGCAGAAGCAAATAACGGTGCTATCGGTTTTCATCTGGGATCTCCTGCATATACAAATGTTTGAAATCAGTCTCTGAGTGGGACGGATCAATACTATTCTCAGCTACATCAAACCGGTACCAAGGTATTCCTAATAGACGGACAATCGTCGTCATCGACATTGCACCTTCTGTCAGCTTACGACGTTCTAAATGATCGATCCTGTATTTCCAGTCGTATACATTGTCATCACTCATTAATCAGACCTTTACGATATAGAAATGACATCAACATAAAACGGAACGTAGAGGGATACTGATCAGGATCGACCATTTGGTGTTTATTCTCTTCGACAAACTCCGTTATCAGTTCGTCAGTCAATTCCAAAGAGAGCTTTGACATCAGCTTTCAGTTCCTTTGCTTTTGGAGTAAGCATATCATCTTCCTCCAGTCCATATTGCTCGAGAATGTATACGAGGTACTGCTTCAACTCAACAATATATTCGTCTTGCTCGAATATCAACACATCATCTAATCTCCCCGACGGATACCTTATACCATAGATCGCAAAGTCTTCACACGAAGAAATCCTGAAGAACGGCGAGTATATAGTATCATACTCTACGCCTTTGTGGTGCACTTTCACGATTAGCTCCTGTTATATAGGTCACGAATCGTTTGGACGTGGAAATAGTTCTCGCTACCAAATTTCTCTTCGGGCAATGATTTGAGAATGTATTCCAGCGTTTCTCGGGGTAGAGGATTCGCCTCGCCGACATAATACCCCAGATTCGTGACAGCACCAATCAGTACACTATCATCAACTAAACTCAGGTCATATTTGCTTGAGTTCTCTAGTAAGTTGTATCCCCGATGTTCGATTTCTTCAATCAATTCCTCGGTCGAGAATTCATCTATACCAACTTCGACCTCTATTTGTCTGATAATAGCCATTTCCACCCTCTATAAAGTAAAAAGTTGGCCCAGGAGGAAACCCAGGCCAACTCATTTAGTTAAATTTGACGTCCACGCTGATAATCAGAAGGTCTAGTTTGCAACATATAGTCGTCAACTCTTTCACTCCCGTCATCATAGAATACATGGCTTCCATACTTTCCTACTTTTTCAAATCTACGAGCCCATTTTGGTGTTTTAGAAACACTGGTAGGGTTCAAGAAATGTGTCGCTCCATTATCGATGTAATGGATGTCGCCGTTCACGAGCTTCTCTGCTATTTTCATAGCCAAAGCCCAAGACTCTTTTTCAAGTGGCGTTTGATTTTTCTTTTTGGTCCAAGAAAATTGGCTCTTTTGGTAAACAACTTCACATATACTGTTTGGGTAGTTTACCGACGCCACTCGATTAAGGGTCACTTCGCCGACCATTTGCATGGCAATGGGACCTTCGCCCCGTGCCTCATGATACATGTTAAGTGCTAGCACTCGTATTTCATTTGCTCTATCGTTGGGGTCGCATCCTTTGGCGACCGCAGCAGAACTATAAAGAGCAAAGCAAACAATCGCCACAAACGGAAGAAATATCTTCTTCATTTGTAGTTCCTTTTGTTGGTTTAGGTTAGACCTTTCCTGCCCCGTAGTCTACTATCCATTTCCGCAGTTGTGCAGAAAGGTCCTCGAAGGAGTCTACTACAGGAATACCAGTAAGGCCACTAGAGATGATGACATTTCCTTTGCGGAAATAACCATCAGGGCAACAGACTATAGCCTGCTTACCCGATCCAACCACGTACCCCAGCTCTAACAGCGTTATTGGGGATTGAGTATTTGGATCGAAGTAGAACACTACAAGGTCAGACTTGCGTATGTGCTCCAGTTCCCACGATACCTGCTCGTGGAATTGTGTGCCGGGAGTGGGATCCTGTATCCACGAGGAATCCCAATCGTCTCGGCGTGGATTAAAAACAACCACTTCATAATCCACCAATTCTTTTGTTAATCGATCTTGCCATTTTTCAGCCTTACCCATTTCAATGGATCCTGCAAGAAAAATATACGGCATATCAATATGCCGTTCAGTAGCTTTCAATTCATACATAATGTTAATATCCTATGTTATAGTGTAGAAGTCAACAGATTAGTTGACAGTATCGTGGAACACTTGCCACACGTCACGTTGGTCACCCTTTGTCAGTACAAGGAGATGGTGGTCGCCTCGAGAACCACCGTCTTTCACATACACGTGTTCGGTTACGGTCTGAGGTCTGAAAGTCTTGGACTCATATCGATATCCAGCCGCCATCACCCATTCGTGCAAACGCTCGTGTTTCAGGGATACACGAAGTCTATCGTTCGTGTATCCCACCGTTCCCTGTTCATCAATCGTTTTTGCAAAAAGAGACAAGTGCTCATCAAGATTTATCGGCTCGACGTCGACCGAGTCTTCATAGTACAAACTTTCCACAAGTTGTTTATACGTTTTCATGATTATCCCCTACAGTTTATAGTTGTATTTATGAAAACTGGGGGTTGGGGCCATGAAGACCCCAACCCTAGGCTTCACAAGCTGCACAACCCGTAGTTGCTACACGCTTTCTCGTCAGCGATTGAGCTGCAGACATCGAATAGCTGTAATACAAACTCTTGATACCCATCTCCCATGCATACATATACAGCGCGTTGATTTCCTTCACAGGCATGCTTGGATCGAGCATCAGATTCAAGCTCTGACCCTGATCCAAATACCGCTGTCGGACAGCCGCATAATCGAGAATTGTGTAAGGGTTGATTTCCGAGAAGGTCTTGAACACTTCCTTCTCTTCCTCAGACAGGAACTCAAGGTGCTGAACTGACCCGTCTGCTACCTGAATCGATTCCCACACGTCGCTCGTATCACGGCCTTTTTCCTGCAACAGCTTCTGTAGGTACTGGTTTTTGATCGTCACCTTGATCTTGGCCAAATCTTTCACGTAGCTGTTAGAGAATTCTGGTTCGATGGATTGGCTAACCTGCCCGAGAATAAAGCTACTCGACTTGGTCGGAGCGATCGCCATCGTAGTTGTGTTTCGCATACCATAACCCACGAGCATAGGAGGTTCACCCAACTTCTCAGCCAGCATCTTTGATGCTGCATATGTTTTCTCTTTAAGGGTTTTGGCAATCTCTAGGTTCTTCTTCGCTGCCGCCTTCGATTCAAACCCAATCATGTTGGATTGAAGGTACGAGTGCCACCCCAGAATACCAACACCAAGAGCTCTGTGATTGATTGCAAACTGTCTAGCCCGTTTCATGTATTCTTGACCTTCGGTCTTGATAATGAATTCTTCGCATACGGTATCGAGGAACATCGTGAGCACTTCAATCGCATCGGTCTGGGAAAGTTCGTCCCAGTGCAATACGTTGATAGATGAGAGAACGCACGTAAATGTCTCATCCACCCACGATGGCAGGGAGATTTCGGCACACATGTTGCTAGCGTATATTTTGCGGTTTTTGTCTTTGTATACCTGAGGTTTGTTGTTGTTGACGTTGTCGCCGAACAAAATGTAAGGATATCCGACTTCCGATCGACGTTGGAGCACTTTAGCCCATAACTTACGCTTGTCTGGATCACCTTTTTTCATATCATTGAGGAAGTTATCCGACACAACAATTCCTGTGGTCAGCCCTTGGATTGGATTGCCTTCGGTGCCAATATCAAGAAACTCATCAGCATCGGGATGTTCGATGTCTTGGTAAGCAGCAAAGAATCCACGACGCACAGATCCTTGCGACACCACCGAAGCTAGGGTATCGTATATCTGCATGAAATGTACTGATCCCGATGATTCGCCAGAATCACGAATGGGAGCTCCACGATGGCGGACAGCACCGAAATATCCTGATGTGCCCCCACCGTTCTTCATCAACATGCCGTTCTCAGCAACCCCGCACATGATCGATTCCATATGATCGTCGATATACGATCCAAAGCAAGAAACAGGGAGGCCTCTAGCCTTTCCGTAATTTGCCCATACAGGAGACGAGAGCGAGTAATATCCTCGTGACATATACTCATAAAACTTGTCTGCATACCCTTCAATACCAAGGTATTTCTCTGCAGTTTCAGCTATCTGTCTAATACGACCTTCAGCAGTTTCGCCCTCAGACAAGTACCCGCGAGACAGAAATGTACGCGAGTCGTCATTGAGCCAATAGAATTTTTCGTAACTCATTGTTATTCCTTATTTTAAAATAGGTCTTCCTCAGTGAAAGACTTCGTTTTCTTCGAATATGCGGTGCTGCGCTTAACAAAGAAGTCGACATTCTTTGTGCTGAGAATCTCTTCAATGAACCAGTTTGTGCTGCGCACAGCTTCTTCATTCACTTCATATAT
>ERZ1034365.1458-NODE-1458-length-11987-cov-3.265071_pt1 | contig 11987 bp, 10 predicted proteins | sample MGYA00520615_ERZ1034365 | MGnify/ENA primary metagenome ERZ1034365 (study PRJEB33736, sample SAMEA104284505) | Azolla filiculoides | biome: Urban; feature: Water surface; material: Ditch water | place: Netherlands | collected 2015-10-28 | depth 0-0.1 m ... | reverse complement strand
GTAGCTCAGTTGGTAGAGTCCAGGATTGTGATTCCTGTTGTCGTGGGTTCGAGTCCCATCAGCCACCCCATCCCTTCCAGGCTCCTGTGGAGCCCAGTCAAGAGCCCGGATCTGCCGGGCTTTTTTGCGCCTGTACCGCGCGTGCCAGGTCGCTGGGGCTGCTGACTCAGAGACTGAGAGTTATTTGATTGCCGCCCACAGCAGATTGGCTGGGACCGGCGTGCCGGCTCAGGCAGCCGGCGTCAGATGAGGCGTGAGCAAGCACCGTGGCAGCCTCTTGAGGCATGGAGAGCGCACGATTCCTCACTTCCAGCCCCTTCATGCAGTCGCTGCGGCCATTTCGCGCGCACCTAGGCCCTTATCGACCATCTCTGGTGCAAGCTTGACCATGCGCATCAGGTTGTGGGCCAGCGCGTACAGATAGGCCACCGCCCGCACCTTGCCCAGCCCGCGCACGGGCAGGCGCTGCAGCCCTCGATTGCGCGCCAGCGCATTGACGCATTCGGCCGTGGCCGCGCGCTGTTTGTACACCTCCTGAGCCTCTTCGCTGGCCATGCGCGTGCGCCACTGGGCCACCGGCTCGGAGTCACCGTCCTTGCGCTGGTGCTTGTCCACCGGCGGGCTGTCGTCGTCGGGCTTGTGCCGGGGCTCGGGCACCGGCGCGATGACCTCGGTCTGGCCCTGGGTGTGCTCGTGCACGGCATCGATCTGCTCGTGTGCAGGAAAGCCGCCGTCCACCAGCCACTGCCCGGGCGTGCCGCCCGTGCGCCGCATGACCTGCTCGACCATGGGCGCCATCTGCGCCATGTCGCTGCCCGCGCGCGTCACGTCCACGCCGACAATGACCTGAGTGTCGCAGCAGCTGGCCAGTTGCACGTTGAATGCCGGCCGAAAGCCCCCGTCACCCATCTTCATCACCCGGGCGTCGGCATCGGTGGTGCTTGCACGCGCGTTCTCGGGCTTGTCGCCGTGGCGCCGCTTGGCCGCCTGCACCTCGGGCAGTTGCTGCAGCGCGGCGTTGATGCGCTGCTCGCGCTCCTGGGCGGCACGCTGCCGTGCCGCCTGCGCTCGGCGGCTGGCCGCTGCGGGATCGGCCGCAACTTGCTGCCTGATGCCCTTGACCAGTTCGCCCGCCTCGGCCAGATGCTGCTGCAGACTGGCCTCGCGCCGGAACGATGCCGCGCCCGCATCGGCACGCACGCGCATGCCGTCTTGTGCCACACGCTCCAGGCTGATCACCCTGGCCGCCGCCAGCGCAGCCACGTTGGCCGTGAGCACCTCGTCCATCAGGGCCTCGTGCCCCGAGCGGAAGTCGTTGAGCGCGTGGTAGTTCACCGACACCCCACCGCAGATCCAGCGGTAGGCATCGTGCGCCCTCGTCAGTCGCGCCAGTTCGCGCCCGCTGCCCACGCCTTCGAGCGTGGCGTACAGCCACAGCGCAAACAGGAGGCGCGGGTCGATGGCGGCCCGGCCCGCCTGACTGCCTCGTGCCTTGATGGCATCGGTCAAGCGATGCAGATCCTGCCGCTCAACATAGCCCCACACCAGCCGCGCGCGGTGATCCTCGCCCAGCAGCGACTCCAGGTCCGAGGCGCGCCGCTCAATCTGGCGGCGGTTGGGTTGCAGCAGCCGCGGCGCGCCTTGGCGCTGGCTGGGTGCAGGCGACTGCGCCGCCGCAACGGCTCGCTGTCCATCGACTGCGGGCAAGTCCTCGAACAAGCCGCCCTCGGTTACTTCACGCTGATCGGGATCACTCATGTCGTGCGTTATGCCACACCGCAGCCAGCACAGAGGAAAAAACTCTCAGGCTCTCAGCCGACCAGCTGCGACAGCAGGTTGCTGACCTGCTTGCGCAGTGCCTCGTTCTCGGCCGTGAGCTCGGCCACCCGCTTGTGCAGCGCCTGCAGCTCGCTCGCCTGATCGGCAGCAGCCGACGGATCGGATGGATCGGACGCGGCGGCGCCCTCGCCTTCACGGGCCGCGGTCTTCGCGCGGGGCTTGCGCTGGGCGTCGCGCACGCGCTTGGCGGCCTGCTTGAGCTCTTCCTTGCCGGCAACGGCGGCGGCTTTCTGCTCCTCGGGCGGCAGGGTCGCGACGGCGGCGGCGGCATTGATCGAGATCGCGCCCGACTTGAGCGCGGCCACCAGCTCGGGCTCGGCCTGCTGGTGGATCTTCTCGATCATCGCGACCTGGCTGCTGCTCAGGCGGGCGGCGCGTGCCAGGTCCTCGCGGCTCTTGAGCGGCGCGGGCTCGGGATAGCTGGATTCGCCCTCCCAGGGCAGGTCTTCAGCCTCGGCGGTCTGCGGGGCTGCCGCATCGGCAGCGCCCTGCTGCGCTTGCTGGGCCGAGGCCTCGAGGAAGCGGGCCCGGCGCGCGGCGACGATCTCGCGCTGGCGCAAGGCCAGCACGCCGCGCTGGAAATCCGATACGCTGCGCCGGCCCAGGTGCTGGTCGATCATCCAGAGGTGCACGTCCTCGATGTCCTTGAAGCGCTTGCTCTGCACGGTCTGGAACGGCAGGCCATGCTGGCGGCAGATCGCATAGCGGTTGTGGCCGTCGACCAGCAGCTCGCCCCACAGCACCAGCGCATCGCGACAGCCCTCGGCCAGCAGGCTGCGCTCGAGCGCCTCGTATTCCTCGGGCGTGAGGGGGTCGATATAGGCCTTGAGTTCCTCGTTGACGACGATGTCCATGCTGCGCTCGGTTTGATGTGGGAGGGGCCGGATTGTAGTGGTGAGGCGCCCGGGCCAGAAAAGACAAAGGGCGTACCCGCCAAGGATACGCCCCGTCACAGTCCGGTAGGGCCGGAATCAGGCCTTGGCCGGTGCCACCGCCATCTTCGCGACCTGCTGGTCCAGGATCAGCTCGGGCTCCTGCGCTTCGGCCAGGGTCGGATGATCCAGGCCTTGCTGCAGACGCTGCATGTCGAGGTCACCGGTCCACTTGGCGACCACCAGCGTGGCGACACCGTTGCCGACCAGGTTGGTCAGCGCACGCGCTTCGGACATGAAGCGGTCGATGCCGAGGATCAGCGCCAGACCGGCAACCGGCACGCCACCGACGGCCGACAGCGTGGCCGCCAGCACGATGAAGCCGCTGCCGGTGATGCCGGCCGCGCCCTTGGAGGTCAGCAGCAGCACGGCCAGCAGGGTCAGCTGCTGGGTCAGGTCCATCGGCGTGTCGGTGGCCTGGGCGATGAAGACCGCCGCCATGGTCAGGTAGATCGAGGTGCCGTCGAGGTTGAACGAGTAGCCGGTCGGGATCACGAGGCCGACCACCGACTTGCGCGCGCCGAGGTTCTCGAGCTTTTCCATCATGCGCGGCAGCACCGACTCGGACGACGAGGTGCCGAGCACGATCAGCAGCTCTTCCTTGATGTAGCGCACGAACTTGAACACGCTGAAGCCATGCAGGCGACTGACGATGCCGAGCACGACGAAGACGAACAGCAGGCAGGTCAGGTAGAAGGCGCCCATCAGCTTGCCGAGCGAGAACAGCGAACCCACGCCGTACTTGCCGATCGTGAACGCCATCGCGCCGAAAGCACCGATCGGAGCCACCTTCATGATGATGCCGACGATGTCGAACAGCACATGCGAGAACTTCTCGACGAAGTCGAACACCATGGTGCCGCGACCGCCGAACTTGTGCAGCGCGAAGCCGAACAGCACCGAGAACAGCAGCACCTGCAGGATCTCGCCCTTGGCGAAGGCGTCCACCACCGAGGTCGGGATCACGTTGAGCAGGAAATCGACCGTGCCCTGCATCTTGCCGGGGGCGGTGTAGGCCGCGATGCCCTTGGTGTCGAGCGTGGTCGGATCGACATGCATGCCCGAGCCGGGTTGCAGCAGGTTGACCACGACCAGGCCGATGACCAGCGCCAGGGTCGACATGATCTCGAAATACAGCAGCGCCAGGCCGCCGGTCTTGCCGACCTTCTTCATGTCCTCCATGCCGGCGATGCCGACCACGACGGTACAGAAGATGATCGGCGCGATGATCATCTTGATGAGCTTGATGAAGCCGTCACCGAGCGGCTTCATCTGGGCGCCGAGTTCCGGCTGGAAATGGCCCAGCAGCACGCCGATCGTGACGGCGGCCAGGACCTGGACGTAGAGGGACTTGTAGAGAGGCTTTCGCGCAGTTGTAGTGGCCATGGCGACGGACCCGGTTGGAGATTGAAGGGGGTAGCGCAGGCACCAGGACCTGCCCCGGCACCCGCAGTGCGGGAAAGGTCGTAACGATACGCAGCGCCCGCGAAACTGCCAACTGTGGCGTTCAACAGTCGGGTTTACCCTAGATGTTGGCAGCGATGGTCAGCCTGACTTCAGCCAGCAGGCCATGACCGACCCGCTGCTCGAAGCTCTGATGCACTGCCTGCGCCGCCTGCTGCAGCGCGACGCGCTCGGGCCCGCTGAGGGCATGGACGCGCAGATGCGGCAGCTGCAGGACCTGCGCCAGCGCCTGGCGGTCGAGTTCGGCCGAGAGCCGGCTGCCGAACTCGAGCGACTCGGCCCGGGCCTGCTGCAGCAGTTCCCGGTTCGGCGCGGACAGGCTGGTCCAGAAACGCGGATGGCTGACCACCGCATAGCCCAGATAGCCGTGGTGGGTCAGGGTCAGATCGGTCTGCACGGCTTGCAGGCCCTGGGTCAGGAAGTTCGAGAGCGGGTTCTCGGCGCCATCGACGACCCGCCTGGCCAGGGCGCGGCGCGTCTCGCCAAAGGGCAACACCACCGGTTCGGCGCCGAGCGCACGCATCTGGGCCACCAGCACGCGCGAGGCCTGCACGCGCAGCCGCAAGCCCTTGAAGTCGGCCGGCGCACGCAGCGGCCGGTTCGCGCTCATCTGCTTGAAACTGCCGTCCATGAAGCCGAGTCCGACCATCTGCTGGTGCGCGAGCCGCTCGAGCAGGCGGCGCCCGACCGGCCCCTGCGTCACGCGCCGCACCTGGGCCAGGTCATCGAACAGGAAGGGCAGATCGAAGACCTCGAACTCGGGCAGACCGGCCTGGCCGAACTTGGACAGCGAGGGCGCCAGCAGCTCGACCGCACCGAGCTTGAGCGCCTCGAGCTCGTCCTCATCGCCGTAGAGCTGCGAGTCGGGATAGACCTCGACCCGGATCCGGCCCGCGCTGCGCTCGGCCACCAGGCGCTGGAAATGCAGCGCCATCTGGCCCTTGGGTGTGCCGGACGCGACCACATGCGAGAAGCGCACCAGCAGCTCGGGCCTGGCCGCCCGTGCCGGAGCAGCCCCCCCCAGTGCGGCCAGCCCGGCCAGCGACGCCAGCCCGCCGGCCAGCAGCAGGCGCCGGCGCAAGGCTCGGGCGCGGTCGGGACGGACTCGGTGCGGCATGTCCGCTATGCTAAGCGCATTCCACCACCATGAAGACCGAGCCCGCCGTAGACCTCGACCCGCTCGACCTGGACGCCCGCCAGGCTTCGGCCTCGAGCCGGCGCGCCCTGCTCTGGCTGGCCGGCCTGCTGACGCTGGTGACGGCCTGCATCGTGCTGCTGGCGCTGTTCCTGCGCGATGTCGAGGCCCAGGAGGAGGAATTGCGCCGCGCCGCCGACGCCCAATGGCTCGAGCAGACGCTGCGCTTTCATTTCGAGCGGCTCGAACGCGACCTGGCACAGCTCGAAGGCACTCAGCCGACACCGGATCCAGAGCACAGCCAAACGCCGGAACCGCAACGGGCCGGCCTGCTCTGGCGCGGCGAGGGCGTGATCGCCTGGCAGGGCTGGCTGGCGGCCGAGCGGCTGGGCAACCCCGAGCAATGGCCCGCCATCATGGCGACCGCCGAGCTCCAGCCCGAGGACAGCGGCACGCTGGCGGTGATGCTCGACACCGGGCGCGGCCTGCAACGCCCCGCCTACGCCGGCCCGCTGCCAGGTGGCCAGCGCCCCGGCGACCCGCTGCTCTGGCTGGCGGTGCCGAGGTTCGAGCAGGGCCAGTTTCTGGGCAACCAGGTCGCGGCGATCCGGATCGAGCGTGCGCTGGAACAGATCGTTCCGGCCTGGTTCCTGGCCGACCATGCCCTGCTGACGCTGGACGACGAGGCCGGGCTGGCGACGTCAGCCCAACCAGGCTTGCGCTACCCGGTCGCCATGCCGCTGCCCGGCGCGCAGTGGAAACTGGCGGTCGAGCTGCTGCAAGCCCGCCCGGCCATCGCGCCGCGCGCCTTCTTCGGCATTGCGCTGCTCTGCCTCGGCGCGATGCTGGTCGCGCTCTATTTTTTCTGGCGCGGATCGCTGCGCCGGCGCCAGGCCGAACGACGACTGCAGACCCAGATCGCACTGCGCAGCGCGATGGAGCGTTCGGTCACGCTGGGCCTGCTGGCCAGGGACCTGGACGGTCAATGCCTCTACGCCAATCCGGCCTTCTGCCGCATGCTGGGCTGGTCGGCGCGCGAGCTGGCGGCCACGGCTGGCTGGCCGCAGGCATTGGCGGCCAGCCTCGATGCGCTGCCGACGGCTACAGACGTGACCTCCGGACTGAGCTCCGGGATCGAGCTGCAGCTGCAGCACCGCGACGGACATGAGCTCGAGTTGCTGGTCCATGGCGCGCCCCTGACCCAGGCCGACGGCCGCGTGATGGGCTGGATGTACGCGCTGCTCGACATCACCGAGCGCAAGCGGATCGAACGGCTGGCGGCACGCCAGCAGGAACAGCTCGAGGCCTCGGGCCGGCTGATCGCGGTCGGCGAGGTCGCCTCGACGCTGGCACACGAGCTCAACCAGCCGCTGGGCGCGCTGAGCAGCTTTGCCAGCGGCCTGCTCAACCGCGTGCGCCAGGGCAACATCAGCTGGCCCGAAATCGTTCCGGTGCTCGAACGCATCGAGCGCATGGCCGAGAAGGCCGGCCTGGTGATCCAGCGCATCAATGCCTTTGCCCGGCGCCAGGAGATGAGCCGCCAGCCGCTGACGCTGATCCCCTTCGTGCGCCGCGTCGCGCAGCAGCTGACGTTGCCACCCGGGGTGACGCTGCAGCTCGAACTGGCCGAATCAGCCGAGCCAGGCCCGAGCGTGTCGGCCGATGCGCTGCTGCTTGAGCACGCGCTGCACAACCTGATCCTGAACGCGACCGAATGGGCCGGGCTCGGAGCCAGCGGTCAGGCCTTGGTACGGGTCAGTCTGGTGCAGGAAAGCAGCCTGACCGGGATCAGGATCGAGGACAGCGGGCCCGGCATCCCGGAGGCGCAGCGCGCCGGCATCTTCGACGCCTTCGCCAGCCGCAAGCCGGGCGGCATGGGAATGGGCCTGTCGATCTGCCGCTCGATCGTCGAGGCCCACCACGGCCGGATCGAGGTCGGCCGCAGCGCCGCTCTGCACGGGGCACAATTCACCCTGTGGCTGCCCCTGACAACTTGAACCCGACCGTACATATCGTCGACGACGACGAGGACTTTCGCGATGGCCTGGCCTGGCTGCTGGACTCGCGCGGCCTGCCCGCGCGCAGCTGGAGCGGTGGCGATGCCTTCCTGCAGGCGCTGCGCGCGGGCGGCGAGCCCTGGGCCTGCTGTGTCTTGCTGCTCGACATCCGGATGGAACCCCTGTCGGGCCTGGCGACCTTCGAGCAGCTCAAGGCCATCGGCTGGCCCTGGCCGGTGCTGTTCCTGACCGGCCACGGTGACGTCGGCATGGCGGTCGCAGCGGTCAAGCAAGGGGCCTGGGACTTCCTCGAAAAGCCGTTCCAGAACAATCTGCTGGTCGACCGGGTCGAGGCGGCCAGGCAGGCCGCGCTGGCGCTGCAGGCCGACTCGCGCGACAAGCTCGAATTCCAGAAGGCGCTGGCCGGGCTCAGCGCGCGCGAGCGCGAGGTGCTGGGCGAACTGCTCGCGGGCCACTACAACAAGAACATCGCCGAGCACCTGGGCATCACGGCGCGCACGGTCGAGTTCCACCGCGCCAACATCTTCGAGAAACTGCGGGTCCAGTCGGCGGTCGAACTGGCGCATCGCATGGGCTTGTACGGCCATTGAGCCCCCGCACTGCCAGCATCGTCCCCCTCAGACCCAGAGCCCCAGCCACAACGCAGGAAACCCCGCATGATCAGTTTTTCAAATTGGGGCGAGTGGATGCGACACGCCCTGGAGCTGTCCGCCACGATCGCCTTCACGCTCTCGGGGGTCATGGCAGCCGCGCGCAGCCGGCTCGACGCGGTAGGGGTCTATGCCGTGGCTTTCCTGGCCGCCCTCGGCGGCGGCACCCTGCGCGACATTCTGCTCGACCTACGACCCTTTTTCTGGGTCCGGCATGTCGAGTACCTCTGGGGCGTGCTGGCCCTGAGCACGGCAGCGATGATATTCATGCGAAAACGGCATTTCGAGCCAACCGAAAAAGTCATCCAGCTGCCCGATGCGCTGGGACTGGGCCTGTTCGCCGCGGTCGGCGTCGACCTGGCCAGCGCCCATGGCATGCCAGCCTTGGTGGCGGTACTGATGGGCGTGGTGACCCCAGTGTTCGGCGGCGTGCTGCGCGACATCGTCTGCAACCAGATCCCGGCCGCCTTCAGCGACCATCGGCCCTATGCGCTGTGCGCCTTCCTGGGCGGCTGGGTCTACCTGGGCCTGCAGGCGCTCGACACGCCCGACTGGTTGACCCTCAGCGCCACGGTGTTCTTCACGGCGGGGCTGCGCATGCTCGCGCTCTGGCGCGACTGGCAGCTACCGATCTGGCGCGTGGACCACTGAATCCGCCTGCGGCCTGCCAGGAACTCGCGGGCCGCGCAGCCGCGCTCAACGCGTCATGGCCACCAGCTGCCAGCCACCCGGACAGGACTGCACCTGTGGGTGGTACTGGCCATAGCTCGGACAGTAGTAGGCAATCCCGTCCGGTGCCGATTCGACGACCTGCGGCGCCGCGGCATAGGTCGGTCCGGCATAGTTGGGGCTGGCATAGACCGGCTGCGCCGCATAGCCGGACGACTGCGAATAGATCACGACCGGCTGGGCCGGCGGTGGCGGCGGAGCTTGCACAACGACGGTCGCGGGCGCATAGGTCGCGGCGCTGAGGGCCGCGCCGGCAATGCCGAGCATGACCAGCGGCGCGATCCAGCCCGAACCATGCACACGCGCCGGAGCCGATCGGTAATAGTTAAACCCTTGACGGCCATGACCACGCCAGCCATCGGCCTGTGCCTGACCGGCAGCCGCAGCCAGCAGCAAGGCCACCACAGTGGTTTTAAAGGGGGTGTTCATCTTGTGCGCCTGAATGCTGAAGCCGCATTGTGCGGCGTACAACCGAGAGGGTCGGGCCGCTCGGTGTAACAGTTGCATCAATCGGTATCGCAGTCAGGCTGTCGATGGTGCCGAAACCGAGGAATGGGGTGGTGCGCGAGGCCGGACTCGAACCGGCACGCCCGTGAAGGCGTCAGGACCTAAACCTGGTGCGTCTACCAATTTCGCCACCCGCGCAGTCCATTCGTGACCAGCCGGCTGCGGGCCGGTCAACGAAAGTAAAGATTGTAAGGCCAGAAGCGGCCGCTTTTGCGCACCTGTCCTGTGGCAGCATAGGCCCATGCAAGGTGTGGACCATTACGAAAACTTCCCCGTCGCCTCCTGGCTCTGTCCAGCGCGGCTGCGCCCGACCGTCACGGCGCTCTACCATTACGCGCGCAGCGCCGACGATATCGCCGACGAAGGCGATGCCAGCCCGGCCCAGCGGCTGGCCGAACTGGCGGCCTATCGTGCCGAACTCGAACGCACACTGGCCGGCCAGGCGCCCGCCGACGCGCGCTGGTCCGGCCAGTTCGCCGCCCTGGCGCGCGCGATCGTGGTGCACCAACTGCCGGCGCAACCACTGCACGACCTGCTCGACGCCTTCGAGCAGGATGTGCGCTACACCGCAGCCGGCTGCCGTTACGCCGACCCTGCCGCCCTGCTCGACTATTGCCGCCGCTCGGCCAATCCGGTCGGACGCTTGCTGCTGCATCTGTACGGCGTGCATGACGCCCAGCTGCTGCGCCAGAGCGATGCGATCTGCAGCGCGCTGCAACTGATCAACTTCTGGCAGGACCTCGGACTCGACCTGCAGCGCGGGCGCCACTACCTGCCGCTGGATCTGCTGGCCCGCCATGGCGTCGACGAGGCCGCGCTGCTCGCGCCGGAACTCAGTCTGCAACAGGATGCCGCGGCACGCGCGCTGCTGACCGAGCTGACGCAGCAGGCGCGCGCGCTGATGCGGGACGGCGCACCACTGGCCACCCGTCTGCCAGGGCGCATTGGCTGGGAGCTGCGGCTGGTGGTGCAAGGTGGCCTGTTGATCCTGGACCAGATCGAGCGGCTGCAGCATCGGACCTGGCGCTCGCGCCCCAAGCTCGGCGCTGCCGACCTGCCGGTGCTGCTGTGGCGGGCCCTGCGCATGAGGAGCGTGAAAGATGGCCAGACCTAGTCCGGGTGCGGCGCCCTTACACTCTGGGTCCCATATGACGCCATGACGCCGTGACGCCACAAGAATACGCCCAGCAAAAAGCCGCCGCCTCTGGCAGCAGCTTCTATTACGCTTTCCTGTTCCTGCCGCCGGAGCGGCGTGCCGCCATCACGGCCTTCTATGCCTACTGCCGCGAGATCGACGACGTGGTCGACGAGGTGTCGGACCCCGGCATCGCGCAGTCCAAGCTCGACTGGTGGCGCTCGGAAGTCCGGAACGCCTTTGCCGGCCAGGCCAGCCACCCGGCGCTGCAGGCCCTGCTGCCGCACAGCCAGACCTTCGGCATCGAGGCACGTCATCTGCTGCAGGTGATCGAGGGCTGCGAAATGGACCTGACCCAGACCCGCTACCTCGACTTCGCCAACCTCAAGCAGTACTGCCATCTGGTCGCTGGCGTGGTCGGCGAGGTCGCGGCCAGCATCTTCGGCCAGGCCGATCCGCGCACCACCGACTATGCGCATCGGCTCGGGCTGGCCCTGCAGTTGACCAACATCATCCGCGACGTCGGCGAGGATGCGGTGCGCGGTCGCGTCTACCTGCCGATCGAGGACCTGCAGCGCTTCGACGTCAAGGCGCATGAACTGATCAAGCGCGGCACCACCTCCGACGCCAGCTTCCCGCAGCGCTTCGAGGCGCTGATGCAGTTCCAGATCGAGCGCGCCCTGGCGACCTACGACGAGGCGCTGGCCCTGCTGCCGGCACAGGACCGTCAGGCACAGAAGCCAGGCCTGATGATGGCCAGCATCTACCGCACCCTGCTGCACGAGATCGCGCGCGAGCCGCAGCTGGTGCTGACCCGGCGCGTGAGCCTGACGCCGCTGCGCAAGCTCTGGCTGGCCTGGAAGGTGCAGGCGCTGGGCCGGCTGTGACACCCTCCTCGCTGCCCTCGCTGCCCTCGCTGCCCTCGCTGCCCTCGCCGCTGTCGCCGGCCGGGCGAGCGCGCCGGCTGGCCGTGGTCGGCGGCGGCTGGGCCGGACTGGCCGCTGCGGTGCGCGCGACCGAACTGGGCTGGCAGGTCGAGGTCTACGAAACGACGCGCCAATGGGGCGGTCGCGCCCGCGCGCTGAGCGGCCAGACCGCTGACGCGGCAGCCGGGATGCCAGCGCTCGACAACGGCCAGCATATCCTGATCGGTGGCTACGGCGCGACCCTGGGCCTGATGCAGCAGCTCGGCGTGGACATCGAGTCGGCCCTGCTGCAGATCCCGCTCGACCTGCGCTACGCCGACGGCTCCGGGCTGGCTGTGCCGGCATGGGCGGCGCGCTGGCCGCCGCCGCTGGACCTGCTGGCCGCCATCCTGGGCGCGCGCGGCTGGGGCTGGCGCGACCGTTTCGCGCTGCTGCAGACCAGCTGGCGCTGGCGTGCAGCCGGGTTTTCCTGCCCGGCTGACCTCAGCGTGGCCGAACTCTGTGCCGGACTGCCGCCACGCGTGATCGATGAACTGGTCGAGCCGCTCTGCCTGTCGGCGCTCAACACCCCGCTGGCACAGGCGAGCGCGGCCGTGCTGCTGCGCGTGCTGCAGGATGCGCTGTTCGGTGCTGGCTTTGGCCGCTGGCGCGG
>ERZ1034365.1457-NODE-1457-length-11992-cov-2.706169_pt1 | contig 11992 bp, 11 predicted proteins | sample MGYA00520615_ERZ1034365 | MGnify/ENA primary metagenome ERZ1034365 (study PRJEB33736, sample SAMEA104284505) | Azolla filiculoides | biome: Urban; feature: Water surface; material: Ditch water | place: Netherlands | collected 2015-10-28 | depth 0-0.1 m ... | reverse complement strand
GATCTCAGCGGTGAGCGTACTCCTTGCCCACGTTCGCGTTGGCGGTCGTGATGTATATGCAGCAACAGAGGTCGGTATGAATATGACCGAGCCAGCCGCTGATTTAGCTCTCGCTCTCGCCGTTGCATCAGCGGCTAAGGGGCTCGCTCTTCCCGCCGATCTCGTTGCTATTGGTGAGGTAGGTCTTGCCGGTGAAATTCGTAAGGTAAGCGGCGTCTCTCGTCGATTGGCAGAGGCGTATCGCCTTGGATTTAAGCGAGCACTCGTTCCAGCTGGCTCTGATGTCAAGATTGATGGAATGGAGATTGTCGAAGTTTCACGTCTTGATCAAGCAATTGCACGTAGCGGTCGCGAAGGCAGCAAAGAAGATAAGGGATACGACAGCGCAATCGCTGCGATTGAACTACTTCACTTACGCAACAAGAATTGAGCGCTTCGATAGCCCCATAAAGTAGCCATCGATCAAAGTTTCAACTGGGGTATCTGGTTTTTGAGCAGCACCTAAGGTGATAAACAATGGTGTGAAGTGTTCAACCGTTGGATGCGCATATGGCATTCCAGGTGCAGCGTTCTTGAAATTAGAAAGTGTTTCAACATCACCCTTTGCTAACGCTTCTGCTGCCCAGGTATCAAACTCACTGGACCAAGTTGGTGCCACGGCAGTTGTGCTCCAGTCGCGCAAGTACGGCAGACCATGAGTCATGAATCCTGAACCAATAATTAATACACCCATGTCGCGCAGTGGCTGCAAGCGACGACCGAGTTCCATCAACTTTCCGGGATCACTAGTTGGCATCGACATCTGCAAAACAGGAATATCCGCATTGGGGTACATCACCTTTAGCGGAACCCATGCACCATGATCTAAGCCGCGATTACTTTGAAAAACTTGTTCGTTATCAGGCATCATCGCTGCAACTAAATTCATCAGCTCTGTTGCATCTGGAGTCGTATATGTCATTTCATAAAACTTTTGTGCAAAGCCACCGAAGTCATACACCAGGGGAGTTCCTGCAACGGGGCTACTTAAGGTGACAGGTGCTGATTCCCAATGGGCGGACACAATCAGGATCGCGGTCGGCTTTTCGATCTGCCCGGCGATACTTTTTAACTGTGATGTCCATAACTCGTCATCGAGCAGCATTGGCGCTCCATGGCCTATGTACAACGCGGGTAATTGAGCCATGGCGACAGGGTATAACAATGTAGTTGAATCTTCAACTACTTACGGAGTTTGATAGGTACTTGCGGGTAGTTACACTCAACCTGTGAGCGTAACCAGCGCAGGTGCAGCCTTTAAAAAGGCGTTGCTTGAAGAATCCCCACTTCAAATTATTGGAACCATTAACGCTAATCACGCCTTGCTTGCTCAGCGCGCAGGATTTCGCGCAATCTATTTATCTGGTGGCGGAGTCGCAGCAGGCTCAATGGGAATTCCAGATCTTGGAATCACAACATTAGAAGATGTATTAACTGATGTTCGTCGCATTACCAATGTTTGTAATACGCCACTGCTTGTAGATGCAGATACCGGGTTCGGTACTTCGGCTTTTAATATCGGCCGCACAGTAAAGGATCTGATCAAAGCTGGAGCGGCCGCAATGCACATTGAAGATCAGGTTGGTGCAAAGCGCTGTGGTCACCGCCCAAACAAGGAAATTGTTTCAAAGGCAGAAATGGTTGATCGCATTAAGGCCGCAGTAGATGCTCGTACGGATGACAACTTTCAGATCATGGCTCGCACAGATGCGATCGCAAATGAAGGTGTTGAATCAGCGATCGATCGAGTTCATGCATATATTGAAGCTGGTGCGGATTTAATCTTCCCTGAAGCAATTCGTACTTTGGAAGATTACAAGAGCTTTAGCGCTGCGGTTTCAAAGCCGATCTTGGCAAACATCACTGAATTTGGAATGACTCCATTGTTTACCCGCGATGAACTAGCTGCCAATGGTGTGGGAATGATCCTGTACCCATTGTCAGCCTTCAGAGCGATGAACAAGGCTGCTGAAAATGTCTACACCGCCATTCGTCGCGATGGCACTCAAGCTGGTGTGATCGACACAATGCAGACCCGCGAAGAGTTGTACCAAGCTATTAATTACTATGAATATGAAAAAGCACTTGACCAAACACTAGGCAAAGACAACGGGTAAAAATCATGACAGAAATCAAAGTAAAGAAGTCAGTTGCACTCTCTGGCGTTCCAGCAGGAAACACAGCGCTCAGCGCAGTGGGTGGAGCAGATCTTCACTACCGCGGATACTCAATCAAGGACTTGGCCGCTAACTGCCAGTTCGAAGAGGTTGCATACCTTCTAGTGCACGGCGCGCTACCTACCCAGGCGCAGCTAGATGCTTACAAGGCAAAGCTCAAAGGTCTACGCGGGCTTTCACCTCAGGTCAAGACAGTGCTTGAACAACTTCCAGCCTCTGCACACGCAATGGATGTATTGCGTACAGGCTTTTCAGCGTTAGGTGCGGTCACACCTGAGGCAACAAAGCGCACTGAAGAAGAGGCACGCGATATTGCTGATTCGATGCTGGCAAAGACAGGTTCATTACTTGGTTACTGGCACCACTTTGCAAACAACGGAAAGCGCATCGAAGTAGAAACTGATGATGATTCAATCGGTGCACACTTCCTTCACCTTTTGCATGGCGAGAAGCCAAGTGCACTATGGGAAAAAGCGATGCACGCATCTCTAGTTCTTTATGCAGAGCACGAGTTCAACGCATCAACATTTACTGGTCGTGTAATTGCCGGAACCGGCGCAGATATTTACTCATGTGTTACCGGATCAATCGGAGCTCTCAGTGGTCCAAAGCATGGTGGAGCAAATGAGGTTGCACTTGAAATTCAACTTCGTTACGCAACTCCAGATGAGGCAGAGGCAGATATTCGCAAGCGTGTAGAGGCCAAGGAAGTTGTAATTGGTTTCGGACACCCTGTGTACACAGTGTCAGATCCTCGCAATGAGATCGTCAAGGTCATTACAAAAGAGCTAGCAATCGAAGCTGGCAATGAAAACTTGTACAACGTTGCAGATCGCATCGAATCAGTAATGTGGGAAGTTAAGAAGATGTTCCCTAACGTGGACTGGTTCTCAGCTGTTGCTTACGATGCGATGAAGATTCCAGTTAACTACTTCACGCCGCTATTTGTGATGGCACGTATTTCAGGTTGGACTGCTCACGTTATCGAACAGCGTAATGATGGAAAGATCATCCGCCCAACAGCTACTTATGTTGGACCAGAAGATCGCGCATTCCTTCCAATCGAAAAGCGCTAATAATGTCTAGCCATGTAGCCAAGAGCAACCAGCCGTACGATCAAGAAATAATTGACATCGTCGATTACGCACTGAACTACGAAGTTAAATCACCGGTTGCTTATGAAACTGCATGGAACTGCTTTATGGACACACTTGGTTGTGGCCTAGAAGCCCTTGAATATGAAGCCTGCACCAAGCTTTTAGGACCAGTTGTCCCAGGTTTAACTGTGGCAAATGGCGTGAAGGTTCCAGGTACTAAGCATGTTTTAGATCCAGTTCAGGGCGCATTCAATATCGGCGCAATGATTCGTTGGTTAGATTTCAATGACACCTGGCTTGCTGCTGAATGGGGCCACCCTTCAGATAACTTAGGTGCAATCCTTGCAACAGCTGATTGGTTATCACGTACAACTGATAAGAAGTTCACTGTTAAAGATGTTTTAACCGCCATGATCAAGGCGCATGAAATCCAAGGTTGTATCGCACTTGAAAACTCATTTAACAAGGTCGGTCTAGATCACGTTGTATTAGTAAAGGTTGCATCAACAGCTGTTGTTGCTCAGATGATGGGTCTTACTCGAGATCAAGCACTTGCTGCAGTATCTCTTGCTTGGGTAGATGGTCAATCACTTCGCACCTATCGTCACTTTCCCAATGCAGGATCACGAAAGTCATGGGCTGCAGGAGATGCAACATCTCGCGCTGTGCGTCTTGCCTTAATCGCACAGACTGGCGAGATGGGTTATCCATCAGCGCTGACTGCAAAGACTTGGGGCTTCTACGATGTTTCCTTCAAGGGAAACCCATTTAAGTTTCAGCGCCAGTACGGTTCATATGTAATGGAAAATGTTTTGTTCAAGATTTCCTTCCCTGCTGAATTCCACTCACAAACTGGTGTTGAAGCGGCGATGACTATTTACAAGCAGATGCAAGCTGCCGGTAAGACATCTGATGACATCAAGAAGGTCACCATCCGCACCCACGAAGCATGCATTCGCATCATCGATAAGAAGGGTCCGCTTAATAACCCAGCAGATCGCGATCACTGTATTCAGTACATGACCGCGGTTCCATTTATTTTTGGTCGTCTAACTGCTCGTGATTACGAAGATGACATCGCTTCAGATCCACGTATTGATGCACTTCGCGAAAAGATTGTCTGCGTTGAAGATACTAGCTACACAGCTGATTATCACGACCCAGAAAAGCGCTCGATCGCTAACGCAATAACAGTTGAATTCAATGATGGCAGCAGCTTTGACGAGGTAGCAGTTGAGTACCCAATCGGCCATGCGCGCCGTCGTGTTGAAGGAATTCCGCTGTTAATCGAGAAGTACAAGACCAACTTGGCCCGTATTTACGATGCAGACAAGCAAAAGAAGATCATTGATCTATGCCTTGATTACGACAAGCTGTCAGCAACTCCAGTGAGCGAGTTTATGGATTTGATGGCTCTTTAATGAGCGATATGTCGGCAAAGGTGCGTCGCGCACTAGATGTTGCCGTAGAAGCTATTGGTGGAAAGCCCCGTGAAGGCCAGATTGAAATGGCTGAAGCGGTTGCAAATGCATTAACTAATCGTCATCACTTAATGGTTCAAGCAGGTACTGGTACCGGTAAATCACTTGCTTATCTAATTCCCGGAATCGTGCACGGCCGAAAAGTATTGGTTGCAACAGCAACAATCGCTTTGCAACGTCAATTAGTAGATCGCGATTTACCGGCAGTTGTCCCTGCTTTAGAAAAAGAGCTAGGCCGAGATATTTCTTACGCAATCTATAAAGGCGTTGGAAATTATGTCTGTCTGCAAAAGATGAATAGTGAAGATGTAGACCCTGACACTGAATTAGTCATGGAGGTCTCATCTCTTGAAAAGGATGCAAAGCGTTTAATTGCTTGGGCAAAGACACCTGGAGTTTCAGGGGACCGCGATGATGCACCAGAAGTAGATCGCAGAGTATGGGCAGCAAACAGCACATCAGGTCGCGAATGTGTTGGCGCAGATGTGTGCGCCTTTGGCTCACAGTGCTTTGCCGCAAATGCAAAGGCGAAAGCGCAGACCGCAGATATCGTTGTCACAAACCACACCTTGCTTGCCATCGAAATTGTGGATTCTCATCCGATTTTGCCTGATCGTGATTGCATTATTTTGGATGAAGCGCACGAGTTCATGGATCGTGCGACCCAAGCGGTAACTGATGAACTTACTTCCAACCGAGTTTTACGAGCAGCTGCAATGGCCCGAAAGTTCATGCCGGGCAAGCTTTCAGATGCCTTCCATAAAGCGGCAAATGATTTTCACGAATCTATGGTTGATTACGGCGAAGATATTAAAGGTGATTTTTCATCACAGGGTCGCCTCGAAGAGATTCCGCAATCACTTGAATTTTCAGTACGCAAAGTTATGGAAGCTTCAAAGGCGATCGTTCAGTTCATGTCGGCAGATGATGAAATTATCGATACCGATGTTTTAGCCGAGCGGGCACGAGTAAAAGGTGCGGTCACAGAGATCGCAACAACGGCCACAACTTTGCTAAAGATGGGCGATGGTTTAGTGCTGTGGTACGAACCAACTTTTTCAACGCTGTATTTAGCCCCGCTTTCGGTATCAGATGTTTTGCGCGAGAACATGTTGACTCAGACTCCTGTAATTGCGACCTCTGCAACGTTAACCGTTGGCAATGGCTTTGATGCGATGGCCAAGAGCATTGGCTTTTTGGTTAACGAAGAAATGAACGCTGAAATTAAAGAGGGCGAAGTAGATCCGGCAAATCTGCAAATGCTCGATGTCGGTAGCCCATTTGATTTTGCAAACCAAGGCGTTTTGTACATGCCTAAGCACTTACCAGAGCCTGGTCGTGATGGCCCAAGCCAAGAAGTACTTACTGAACTAGGCGAATTAATTGATGCCGCAGGTGGACGCACACTTGCACTATTTTCATCGTGGCGCGGAGTAGAGGCAGCAGATGCCCATCTGCGAAATGTTCTGGCAGAGCTTCCTATCAAGATCATCACACAAAAGCGCGGAGATGCAGTTGGGCCGCTAGTTTCACGTTTTGCAAAGGATGAAACTTCTGTCTTAATCGGCACTATGTCTTTATGGCAGGGCGTCGATGTTCCGGGCAATAGTTGTATTTTGGTAGCGATCGATCGAATTCCATTTCCTCGCCCAGATGAGCCTGTGATGAGCGCACGCGCTGCACAAGCAGATGCAAAGGGTGGCAGCGGTTTTATGCAGGTTTCTTTGCCACGGGCGGCGCTGTTGTTGGCGCAGGGCACTGGTCGTTTGATCAGATCAGTTGATGATCGGGGAGTAGTTGCGATTTTGGATTCGAGAATCGTGACCAAGCGTTACGGAAGCGTGCTACTTAATTCGATGCCACCGTTATGGCGAACATCTGATGCAGCAGTTGTTAGAGACTCTTTAAAGCGATTGAAGGAGAGCCTTTAATTCAGGCCAAGACCGCGCAAAACTTGGATGCAGCGGTAGCTCTGTAACAGTTTCAATCTCTACCCAACGAACTTCGTGAGATTCATCATTTACTTCATGAGCTATTAAGCCATCTGATGCGCGAGCAATAACAGTTTCGTACTTCCAATCACCGTGGTTATCGGTAAAGGTGTGAAGCACCGTCAGTAGTTTGGTATCAATGCCGGTTTCTTCAACCGCTTCGCGGAATGCGCCTTCAATAGTTGATTCATGAGAATCACGAGCACCACCTGGGATTCCCCAGGTGTCTCCGTTATGAACCCAAGGTGCTCGATGTTGTAACAAGATTTCATGGCCGCGCACAATCAAGATGCCGGCCGCACCGTTTAAGCCCCAGTGCTTATTTCCGCAGGCGCATTCAACCCAACCATCACCATCGCGCGCTGCCATGTTCGTAGCCTGTCACAACTATCCACAGTTAGCGCTGTGATTGCCGTCGCGGTCTGTGGCGCAATTTATGGTGCCGCACATGGTCGCCTTATTGCTTGCAGTTTTTATGGTTGTGTCAGTGATGCCTGCAGTGGCTGCAGATCCGTGCGAAGAGCGAGCCTGCGTCAATGTCTATACCGATAACAATCAAATCATTATCGAAGCCCGCAAAGGCAATACATCGGTAAAGAAAACGATCGCGCAAGCACCAAAAAAGCCTGCGGTAAAAAGCACCCCTAAACCAAAGGTTGCGCCCTTGTTTTTCCCACCCGCAACACCAAAAGCGGTTGCTGTAAAACCAACTGTAAAACGCACCTACAAACCACGGGTTAAAAAGGCGGTCACAAAGGTTAATTTGAGTGACAAGTTAACAAAGATGGTGCCAACGGCAGGTGTTGCCTACCAACCTGAATTTGAACCGCTCGCCAATGTGCCGGTGTATTTCTGGTGTGATCTTCCATCACTATTTCAAAGCCGAGTCGACATCATCGGTGAAGTTGTAGATGTTGCGTTGCGGCCTTCATTTGTGTGGAGCTTTGGCGATGGCAGCGTTTATGCCACAACAGAAAATGGCGCACCTTATCCCACAGGGCAGATACATCACACCTATGCCAGGCCCGGAAATTATGTCGTCACCTTACTAACTACCTGGAACGGCACCTACACACATAACGCAGAAGCCCGTGCAGTTTCAGGCACCGTTAAAAAGATCACCGTCGCAGCAATCACCATCGTTCAAGCCCCTACTCATTTCAAAGGATAAGGATCCATGACAACTGAAAATATGTATGTAAGCATCACTCCACTTCCACTTTCTGTAGACGCTGAATTCATCGAATCGGTAAACACCTTTGCATTAACGGCAGAGACGGCAGATTTGAATCTGTTGCAGCGGGATGGTGCGACCGCTGTTATTGATCTATCGATGCAGTTTGCCGATCGCGGGTACCAATGCGATGTCGAGTTGATGTCTCAGGTTCTTGGACGCCTCAGCGATATTCAGGTTCGCGATTTTGCATTAGGAACTCACAACGCAAAAACCTTTGATATCTATTGGAACATGTGGTTGTACTTGTTGCGTGTAGCCCCTGCCGGGTTTGTTGCACCAGTTGCTTGTTTATTTGCCACCTTGGCCTACGAACGCGGGGATTCAGAACTTGCATACCGCGCCCTTGATCGAGCAACTGCAGATGATCCAAAGTATTCATTGACCACATTGCTGCGCAGAGTCTTTGGATCAGGCTGGCCCGCCGCTGCTTTTGCTGCAATGCGGGTTGAGCTGCACCCCAAAGTGACGGCTGGGATTTTTGAGGCGTAGTCGCTAGAATTACACCGTTCACGAGTCCTACGTATTAGCCCCGGCTTAGTAGGCGGCAACCCTCCACCGCGGCGGGGTGCTCCGGGTGACGAACAGGCCACACAGTGGCAAGCGCAGGGTAGGGATATTTATTTCATGGCAGTAACAGGTGCATGGTTGGAAACAGATGATCCGGGGGAACGTCAGTTCATCAAGATCGGTTTCTTGCTGTTAGAAAATGGCGAAACACTTCCGGATATCACAATCGCATATCAAACATGGGGTGTCTTAAACGCTGCAAAAGATAATGCGATTTTAGTAAACCATGCGATGACCGGTTGGTCTGATGTTCCTGGTTGGTGGCCTTCAATGGTTGGCCCAGGTTTGCCTTTTGATACAGATAAATACTTTGTTGTCTGCCCAAATGTAATTGGCGGCTGTCAGGGTTCAACTGGGCCATCATCCCTTGCACCGGATGGAAAGCGTTGGGGATCTCGTTTTCCAGCATTAACAATTCGCGACATGGTTGCAGCTGAAGTCGCCTTTTCAAATGCAATTGGAATTGAAAAATATAAGTTGGCTGTAGGTCCATCACTTGGTGGAATGCGCGCTTTGGAATGGGCGGTTCAACTGCCTGATCGTGTTGGCGCAATCTGCACAATCGGATCATCTGCTGTTGCAACTGGTGATCAAATCGGAACCGCATCAATTCAAATTCGCGCTATTAAGTCCGACCCCAATTTCAACGACGGAGATTATTACGAGCAAGAGATCGGCCCTGATGAGGGAATGGGAATTGCCCGTCGTATCGCGCACCTGACCTATCGCACCGAAGCTGAGATGGATATTCGCTTTGGCCGCCAATTGCAGGGAGATGACACCGGTCGTTACGCCGTCGAGTCCTATCTGGATCACCAGGCCAATAAGTTGGCTAACCGTTTTGATGCCAATACCTACATCGCCCTGACAGAGGCGATGAATAGCCATGACATAGGGCGAGATCGTGGGGGAGTTGCCGAAGCTTTGGCCTCAATCACCATTCCAGTGGTTGCGGTATCGATCGATACTGATCGCTTGTTCCCACCTCGTCTACAGGCTGAAATCGCCGAATTAGCCCCTGCAGCGGCCCCATTGGTCACCATTTCAAGCCCATTTGGCCATGATGGCTTTCTAGTTGAGGTTGAGAGTGTTGGAAATGTGATTCGAGAGGCTTTAAATCTCGCCAAATAGCGGTTTTGGATGTGCATTTACCCCTGTGGACAAATTATAATATAGCCATCGCTTCAGCGGATTCGCTGAAACAAATCAAAGGACAATTGTGGCTGTATTTAGTGCGCTCAAAAACAAGGTGAAGGCCAAGACTTCTGCGAAAGAAGCACCTGTCGCCAAGAAAGCACCAGCGAAAAAAGCAGCACCTGCTAAGAAAGCAGCACCTGCAAAGAAAGCTGTAGCTAAGAAAGCCGCTCCTGCGAAGAAAGCTGCGCCAGTTAAAAAGGCAGCGGTTAAAAAAGCTGCACCTGTGAAGAAAGCAGCAGCGCCAGTAAAGAAAGCAGCAGCGCCCGTTAAGAAGGCTGCACCTGCAAAGAAGATTGAACTTAAAAAAGATTTAACTGCAAAAGATGTTCAGCAGATTGTTGATGCAAAGAACGCGGTACTTCGCCAAAATGAAGTTCTTGCAGAGCTTGAATCACGTGGGGTTACTTCGATCAACCGAATTCCTAAGAAGGTTGACAAGGATTTAGTTGATGAAGCACGCGCGCTCGCAAGTGATGTTCCACTTATGGTTGAACGTCTGCGCAAGGCAGGTCTTGGTTCACCTTCACGAATTCTTAAGAAGGCTGAATATGAATTAATCGCACCAAAGCCAGAGCCAGTGGTAGCTGCAGCACCTGCACCAAAGGTTGATGCAAAGACAGGTAAGGCAGTTGTCACAAAGATTGATGGCGAAGAAGTAGAGCTAGAAGAAGTTGAACTTGAAGATGTAGAAACCCTGATCAAGGAAGTTGTCGAGATCATCGACAGCGAGGAAGAAGATAAGGGAAATCAGCCTCGCGTTGTAGATCTTTCAGCAGAGGATGCAAACCAAGGTAATGAAGAGAACGCCTTTACATTAAAGGCCTCTGAAGAGGATGACGCACCTGCACAGACTGTTATGACAGCTGGTGCTACCGCAGACCCTGTTAAGGATTACCTGAAGCAGATCGGCCGCGTGGCACTTCTTAACGCAGAGCTTGAAGTAGAGCTTGCTACACGTGTAGAAGTTGGTCTTTTCGCAGAAGAGAAGTTGAAGCACGATAAGAAGATTGAAAAGAAGCTAAAGCGCGAACTTGAATGGCTTGTTGAAGATGGAAAGCGCGCAAAGAACCACTTGCTCGAAGCAAACCTTCGTCTCGTTGTTTCCCTTGCAAAGCGTTACACAGGTCGTGGAATGTTGTTCTTGGACTTGATCCAGGAAGGTAACTTGGGTCTAATCCGTGCAGTTGAGAAGTTCGACTACACAAAGGGTTACAAGTTCTCGACCTACGCAACCTGGTGGATTCGTCAGGCGATTACACGTGCGATGGCTGACCAGGCTCGTACGATCCGTATCCCTGTTCACATGGTTGAAGTTATTAATAAGTTGGCACGTGTACAGCGCCAGATGCTTCAGGATCTTGGTCGCGAACCGACCCCAGAAGAGCTCGCTAAAGAACTAGATATGACACCTGAAAAGGTTGTTGAGGTTCAGAAGTACGGCCGCGAGCCAATCTCACTTCACACACCACTTGGTGAAGAAGGAGATTCAGAGTTCGGTGATCTCATCGAAGACTCTGAAGCTATCAAGCCAGAAGAGTCTGTGACATTTACTATCTTGCAGGAGCAGTTGATGCAGGTTCTCGGTGGACTTACCAACCGTGAAGCAGATGTCATCAAGGCTCGCTACGGACTTACAGATGGACAGCCAAAGACACTTGATGAGATCGGAAAGGTTCACGGTGTTACTCGTGAGCGTATTCGTCAGATTGAGTCAAAGACAATGTCGAAGCTTCGTCACCCATCTCGTTCGCAGGCACTTCGCGATTACCTCGACTAAGCCATAGCCATGAGCGAGAACGTCAAGGTATTTGTTAATCCGAAGAGCGGATCAATTCGCATCACTGGAACCGTGGAATTCGTCGATGCTGATGGCAACGTCACCAGCACCGTCGAAAATCCCAAATTTTGTGGGTGCGGCCACTCGAAAGATAAGCCCTTCAGCGATGGTTCGCACAAGGAGAAGACCCAAAACTAGTTTTCTTGGTTTGGTGGGCGTTCGCCCGTAAACTTGGCAAATGGTGAGTTTCGTTGGTCGTCTTGCACTTGTAAGTGCGATGATTTCAATCTCGCTAATCGGAATATCGGTTCCGCCAGCTATGGCTGCTACTACCTATGCCTTCACAACTGCAGGTGCAACTGGCAAATCAGGCCCGACTCAAACTCAGGTAAATTCTGCATATTCGGGTACCTCACTTGCTGGAATGGT
>ERZ1034365.1456-NODE-1456-length-11997-cov-4.695470_pt1 | contig 11997 bp, 15 predicted proteins | sample MGYA00520615_ERZ1034365 | MGnify/ENA primary metagenome ERZ1034365 (study PRJEB33736, sample SAMEA104284505) | Azolla filiculoides | biome: Urban; feature: Water surface; material: Ditch water | place: Netherlands | collected 2015-10-28 | depth 0-0.1 m ... | reverse complement strand
TGCAAATGCCAATCATCTGGACGTGTTATCGTTAATTTATTCATCTTTTACTCTTTAATTTTCAATGCAAACTCATAAAGCAGATTTTTCTTTACAGCGGTAATCTCAGCGGCTAACTTCACCGCCTGTTTTAAAGGCAAATCTTCAAGCAATAATCTTAAAACGCGCTCAGCCTCTTCATTAACCGCCACCACCTCAACCGGAGGCGCTGCCTCAACCAGCAATACGAACTCTCCACGCTGTTGATTAGCGTCAGCCTCTAACCAAGACTGCGCATCTGCTAAATTGCAGCGATGAAAAGTTTCAAAGGTTTTAGTCAGCTCACGCGCTATCGTTATTCTACGATCGCCGCCCAAGACTTTGGACAAATCCTCTACACATTCAATGATGCGATGTGGCGCCTCATAAAAAACCAAAGTTGAGTGGTAGGCCTTTAAATTCTCCAAAGCCTTGCGGCGCTGCGAACCACTTGCAGGTAAAAATCCATAAAATAGAAAACCATTTGCCGTAATCCCTGATGCTGACAAAGCCGCAATCACAGCACTCGCACCAGGCACCGGGACTACATTTACGCCAGCTTCACGTAATACATCCACCACAATAGCGCCAGGATCGCTAATGCCAGGAGTCCCAGCATCGGTAACCAAGGCAATAGATTCACCCGCTTGCAAACGCCCCAATAAAATCTGCGCCGACTGCTGTTCATTATGCTCGTGAACAGCAATTAATTTCTTCTGAATAGCAAAATGAGAGAGCAGGTGAGAAGTATGCCTTGTATCTTCTGCCGCAATCGCATCAACAGTCTTAAGCACCTCAAGCGCACGCAAGCTGATATCTTGGAGATTTCCAATTGGGGTAGCGACCACATATAATGTGGGCAATGAATGCTGATTGGCAGAACTCAAAAATGACTCACTTTCATCTCAATATTTCGCAAGTTTACACGCAAGCCAGACACTAGCCTATGAACACATTAGGCAATCAAGCAGAAAAAGTTGCTTTGTCCTATTTGGAACAACAAGGCCTCACTTTAATTAAAAAGAATTATCAAACCAGGTTTGGTGAAATCGACTTAATTATGCAGGATGGCAAAAGTATTGTGTTTGTAGAAGTTAGGTTGAGAAAAAATAATATATTTGGTGGTGCAAGTGAGAGCATTACACAAGCCAAACAGCGTAAAATAGCGAAAGTCGCTGAGCAATTCTTACAACACCATGGCAATCAAGCATGTCGATTTGATGCCATTGTGATGGATAAAGCAGAGATACAACATATTCAATGGATAAAGCATGCTTTTGAAGTTTAACTGGACCCCACACTCATGGATTTAAGCGCAAGAATTAGTGCACACTTTGAGGCAAGCGCTCAATTAAAATTAGCCTTAGCGGAATTACTAGCAGGTCCTATTGCTCAATCTGCACAGATGATTGTCGATGCAATACTGAATGAGAAAAAAGTCTTATCATGCGGCAATGGTGCGGGTGCAGCAAATGCTCAGTATTTCAGCTCTCGCATGCTTGGCCATTATGAAATGGAGCGTCCAGGCCTAGCAAGCATAGCCCTGAGCGCAGACAGCACAACAATTACGGCGATCGCCAATCTTGGTAATTTTGACCAGGCTTATGCAAAACAAGTACAAGCGCTGGGACAGTCTGGCGACATTTTGTTGGCCATTAGCACCAGCGGAAATTCGGAAAGCATTTTAAATGCCATCCGCGCAGCCAAAGAACGTAATATGAAAGTTATTGCATTTAGCAGTGGCGATGGCGGGAAGGTCATGGAACTTCTTGAGGATCAAGATATCCATCTAGGAGTACCACATGAAAATGCCTCCAGAGTTCAAGAAGTTTATATTCTCATTTTGCATTGCCTATGCGATGCTATCGATTGTTTACTATTAGGAGTTGAATAAATGCGTTCACCATTCAAATTTTCAATGAGTCAGCTCATTATTGCTACCGCACTCACCACACAACTCACAGGATGCTTTCCAATTATTGCTGGCGGCGCTGCAGCTGGCGGGGCAATGGTTGCTGACAGAAGGACTGCTGGCACTTATGTCGAAGATCAAACAATCGAACTAAAAGCAGAAAAATCTATTTTCGAGAAGATCGGTAAGGATATTCATGCCAACGTAACTAGTTACAATCGCAATGTACTCATTACCGGAGAAGCTAAGACTAGCGCTGTAAAAGCAAATGCAGAAGATTTGGTAAAGCCAATTAACCAAGTAAATAAAGTCACAAATGAGTTAGTGATTGGCGAGAACTCATCATTAACCTCACGCTCAAATGATGCTTACATTACTTCAAAAGTTAAGGCGAGTTTCATTAAGGAAAATAAATTCCCAGCTAACTATGTAAAAGTCGTTACTGAAGCTTCAACTGTATTCTTACTAGGGATTGTGACGCAACAAGAAGCTGATGATGCAGTAGAAATTGCTAGAGGCGTTAGTGGCGTAGAAAAAGTTGTCAAAGTTTTCGAATACATTAAGTAGTGTAAATTAATATAACCATCGAAATATAGGTAATTCAAATATGAGCGAAGCAAGTAAAGAAATTATTATTGAAGGCCTAACCCGCGCAGGCAAGCCTTTCCGCCCAAGTGACTGGGTAGATAGAATGTGTAGCACTTACGCGACATTTGGCGCAGACCGCAAGCTTAAATACTCTCCGTATCTAAAGCCACGCGTGGTTAATGGAGTGCGTTGTTTGGCTGTAGATTTAAAACTTAAGGATGTAAATCCTGAAGGATACAAACAACTCATGCACTTTGCTGAAGAAAACAATCTAAATGTTTTAGATGAGACAGGCACAAGCATTCCAACACCAAACTAAGCAAGAACTTTAGAAAAAGGCTTATCTCATCACGAGGTAAGCCTTTTTAATTTATACCTCTGCTTAATTAGCGAATTATCAAAATTTACTTAGTAGATATTAAGTTTTCTATATATTGCTTAGTCACCAAGCCGCGCTTAATTTTTACAAGCTTACCTTGAGGATTATATATATAGGTGCTCGGCAGCACTTCTGCTGAACCTATTGCTTGTATTACCTTAGGCGTTCCTAAGACGATTGGATAAGAGATCAGCATATCATCAACAAATCGAGCGACCTCTTGCTCACTTTTATAATCGACCGCCACACCAATCATCACCAAATCTTTACCTTTGCGTTCATCGTAAAGCGCAACTAAATCTGGCACTTCTTCCAAACAAGGGGGGCACCAAGTAGCCCAATAGTTAATCAAGACCCATTTCCCTTGATAATTTGAAAGGCGATGCTCCTTACCTGCCATATCCTTCAAAACGTCCCGCTTAGTAAGCTCTGCTTGACTTGGCAAGACAAATAAAAACAAGGCCATGATTAAAAATGTAATTTTTCGCATAAAATGATTCCAATGATGATTCATCAAAAAAACATCAAAACTTCATAATCTATTGCACACAATGCTTCACTAATCAGCATTTTTTCGCTAGGATAGCGAAATAGTATTTTCCAGTTAAGCTAATTTAGCTATTCAAATTTTACAAATTAGAGGTTCACATGAGCGACCAAATTATCCACACAAGCGACGATTCTTTCGAACAAGACGTTCTACAATCAGCAATTCCAGTATTAGTTGACTACTGGGCTGAATGGTGTGGCCCATGCAAGATGATTGCACCGATTTTAGATGAAGTGGCAAAAGAATACGAAGGCCGCATTAAAGTGGCTAAGTTAAATATTGACGAGAATCAACAAACACCTCCTAAATACGGCATTCGTGGCATCCCAACATTAATGTTATTTAAAAACGGTAACGTTGAAGCAACTAAAGTTGGCGCATTATCAAAATCACAATTAACAGCTTTTATTGACAGCAACATTTAATCGATATATCTTGTGTCTAGTTCTGTTGCAATCCTGATATCCCCTGATATTTAAGCAACACTAAGAACTAGACACAATTTTGTAAGTCACATAATCCTCTTTAAGTAGTTCCGTCCTTTTCAGCGAGCACCCTCAAATGCACTTATCAGACCTAAAACACCTTCCAGTCACAGAACTTGTCGATATGGCAATCGAAAATGAAATCGAAAATGCCAGTCGAATGCGAAAACAAGATTTAATTTTCGCTCTGTTAAAGAATAAAGCAAAAAAAGGCGATAGCATTTTTGGTGACGGCACCTTAGAAGTACTTCAAGATGGTTTTGGTTTCTTAAGATCACCAGACACCTCTTACCTAGCAGGTCCTGATGATATTTATGTTTCACCATCGCAAATTCGCCGATTTAATTTACATACAGGCGATACGATTCAAGGCGAAATTCGCACACCTAAAGATGGCGAGCGCTACTTTGCCCTAGTTAAAGTAGATAGCGTGAATGGCGAGTCTCCAGAAAATACCAAACACAAAATCCTCTTTGAAAACTTAACACCACTTTTCCCGACAAAACCTCTGATTTTAGAGCGTGATATTCGCGGCGAAGAAAACGTCACAGGTCGAGTCATCGACATGATTGCGCCAATCGGTAAAGGTCAGCGCGCTCTATTAGTAGCGAGCCCTAAGAGCGGCAAAACGGTCATGATGCAACATATTGCACATGCCATTACCGCAAACCATCCTGATGTTAACTTAATCGTACTATTGATTGATGAACGTCCTGAAGAGGTAACGGAAATGACACGCTCAGTCAAAGGCGAAGTCGTTGCTTCAACCTTTGATGAACCAGCAACACGTCACGTGCAAGTTGCAGAGATGGTGCTAGAGAAAGCTAAGCGTTTAGTTGAACATAAAAAAGATGTGGTTATTTTATTAGACTCCATTACCCGCCTAGCCCGTGCTTACAACACTGTTGTTCCAGCATCAGGCAAAGTATTAACAGGTGGTGTTGATGCCAATGCGCTTCAGCGTCCTAAACGATTCTTTGGTGCGGCACGTAATATTGAAGAAGGTGGTTCGCTGACCATTATCGCAACTGCACTTGTAGACACAGGTTCGCGTATGGACGATGTGATTTATGAAGAATTCAAAGGCACGGGCAATATGGAAATCCATCTTGACCGTCGCATGGCTGAAAAACGCATCTATCCAGCCATTAATGTGAATAAATCCGGCACACGCCGTGAAGAATTGCTGATTGAAAAAGACATTCTTCAGAAAATTTGGGTATTACGCAAACTGCTATATCCAATGGATGATCTTGAAGCGATGGAGTTCTTATTAGACAAAATCAAGGCAACCAAAAACAATGCTGACTTTTTTGACAGCATGCGCCGCGGATAATTGTTGGCTATTAGTTGCTTAATTTAAAGAAATCAATGATAATTGCTGGTTCAGTGAAATGCTTTTGAAAGAGATTTGACCATGAAGGCCGAGATTCATCCAGAGTACAACGAAATTAAAGTAACTTGCAGCTGCGGCAACAAGTTCAATACACGTTCTACAAACAGCAAGGACATGAACATTGAAGTATGTTCACAATGTCACCCATTCTACACAGGCAAGCAAAAGATTTTAGATACTGCTGGTCGTGTTGAGAAATTCCGTCAAAAATACGGCATGTAATTTTGTATGGTTTCCAAAAAAGGCAGCTTACGCTGCCTTTTTTATTTTAAACTTAACGTTATCAATACATTGATTAGGTTTTAAATGGCGTTTGAAATAGATCACGATTGGCAAGGAAATCTTGCCACACCGGTTGCCCGCATCGGAGAGAAAGCTAAAACCAAGCTACTCGTTCTGCTGTGTATCATTTGGGTCATCCTGGGTATTTTTGGCCATCAGCCATGGAAACCCTATGAAGCTTCCAGCGTTAGTATTATCAAAAACATGCTTGATCAGCAGCTTTGGCTCACAGCAACTGCTGCAAGCCAAACATCGCTAGAAAATCCCCCTCTGTTTTATTGGTCTGCGGCACTCTTTAGTCAATTACTCAGTCCGATTCTAAGCCTACATGATGCAGCTAGAGTTGCGAGCGCATTTTGGATGTCTTTAACCTTATTAGTTGTGGGCATGATAGGCCGTGAAATTTGGGGGCAAGGCCTGGGCAGACAAACCAGCTTTATCTTTATTAGTTCAGTAGGATTAATTGCTGTTGCACACTCACTAAGCCCAGCATTACCTGCACTCACTGGCAGCGCAATGGGCCTATATAGTCTAGCACTTGCGAGAAGGAGACCTTTTCGAGCCAGCGCATTACTGGGCTGTGGCATCGGAATTAGCTTTCTAGCAACAGGATTAATGCCAGCACTTATTTCAGTCGCATCTGCCTTATTACTTCCTTTATTCTTTAAAGCATGGCGCTCAAAAAGCTACGCAATTGTCTTAGGACTTGCTTTGCTGATTTCAATGCCGTGGCTACTTCTTTGGCCAGCTGCATTATGGCAAGTTGCCCCAAATCAACTAATCACTTGGTGGCAAACTCAATTAGTGTTTTCTAACAGCACACATGTCGATTTACTAAGAACCATTGCATGGGGAGCCTGGCCGTCTCTGCCATTAGCCGCATGGGGCTTATGGCACTATCGAAACGCGTTAATTAACAAACCAAAATTTCAACTCATCATTACATACTTCATCGTTGCACTTGGATTAATTGGTTTCAGCTCACTAAACGAAGCGCCTGCACTCACTTTACTACTGCCACTCACCTTGCTTGCAGGAGGTACTGTTGAAACACTTAAGCGCGGTGCCGCTGGCGCACTTAACTGGTTTGGTTTATTTGCATTTGGTTTAGCTGGCAGTCTTATTTGGTTAGGCTGGATTGCCTTTACAACAGGCTGGCCTGAACGCCTCTCAGTACGCATGCACGTTCTCTCAGGCTTAAATAGTATAGACTTCAATATCATTAGCTTAACAGCAGCGATTCTGGCATCTCTCGTTTGGATCGCTACCATCAACACTAAACGCTCTAATCGTGCTGCCATTACTGATTGGGCTGTTGGCATTACTATGGTATGGAGTCTTTTGATGACACTCTGGCTGCCGTTAATAGATAACGCAAAAAGCTACTACCCAGTGGCAAGAGCATTAAAGCAAAATCTACCTAAAAATCATGGCTGCATTAATAGCATCATGGGTAATGACCAAGCTGATCTGATGCATTACTACATTAATTTAAAAACCAAACATATCGATAGTCCCAATCAATTTAGTTGCGATTTACTATTGATACAAGCCGACAAAAAGCATGAAAAAATATCGCTGAATGATGATTGGAAACTCATCTGGCAAGGTAAACGCCCAGCAGATCGCAATGAGCGATTTAGGCTATACCAAAGAAAACAATAATCACATCTATGCAAACCAGCACGGATAAAACCGAACTTATCGATCAATTTGGAAGGCGAGTAGATTACATTCGCCTATCCATCACTGACCGTTGCGATTTCCGCTGCACCTATTGCATGAGTGAAAACATGGAATTTCTTCCTCGAGATGAAGTGCTTTCACTTGAAGAATGCCTACGTATCGTTAAGGCTTTTGTTTCGCTTGGCGTTTCTAAAGTACGCATTACCGGGGGTGAACCCTTAGTCCGTAAAAATGCACTTTGGTTATTTGAAGAAATCGGCAAACTGTCAGGCCTCAAAGAACTCGTCACCACGACTAACGGCTCACAACTTGAGCAACAAGCCCAAGCACTCAAAGCAGCAGGGGTTAAACGAATCAACATCAGCCTCGATAGTTTAAATGCAGAGAAATTTAAGAAAATTACTCGCGTAGGTGATTTGAACAAGGTACTTCGGGGTATCAGCGCAGCGCAAAAAGCTGGCTTTGATAATATAAAACTCAATACTGTTTTAATGCGCGGTATCAATGATGATGAAACATTATCACTGGTGGAATTTGCGATTGCTCAAAACATTGATATTTCATTTATTGAAGAAATGCCACTCGGAGAAGTGGATCATCATCGCGAATCAAGCTTTGTTAGCAATACAGAAACACTCGCTAATATTCAAACGAAATTCGATTTAATATCCAGCGAAATCAATACAGGCGGCCCGGCACGCTATTGGAAAGTGAAAGATACCAACACCAAAATCGGTTTTATTTCACCGCATAGCCACAATTTCTGCGAGGCCTGCAATCGTGTGCGTATCAGTTGCAAAGGTGAATTATATTTATGCCTAGGTCAGGAAGACAAAATTGATTTAATGCCTTTGCTACGCGATCACCCAAATGATGATTCAGCCCTCATTACGGCCATCTTATCCAGCATGCAAATCAAACCTAAAGGTCATGATTTTGATCTAAAACGTGCAGCGCCTGCCGTGGTTCGGTTTATGTCACACACAGGCGGATAGCACATGCAGATCACTGGAATCATCTTAGCAGGTGGCCTAGCAAGACGCATGGGCGGTATTGATAAAGGCCTGATTCCATTTCTGAACAAACCCATGATTACGCATGTTGTTAATCAATTAAAGCCGCAAGTTGAGCATATGCTGATTAATGCCAATCGCGAAATTGAACGTTATGAAGCTTTGGGCTTATCTGTTGTTCAAGATCAAATCACAGACTTCGCCGGACCTTTAGCCGGTTTACATACTGGCATGAAACACGCAAAAACTGAGTTCGTTTTAAGCGTTCCATGCGACTCACCATTACTACCAAATAATCTAGCGATTCGTTTAATGCATGCACTTCAAGAAAATAATGCAGATATTGCAATTGCAACAACAGGTGAGCAAACACACCCTGTATTTTGTTTATGTCGCGCCAATTTAGCTGCAGATTTAGAAGAGTTCCTAACTGCTGGCGGACGTAAAGTTGAAGACTGGCAAAAGAAACATCACTTAACCATGGTCAATTTTGACGATCAGTCCACTGCTTTCAGTAACATTAATACCATGGATGATCTTGCCGAACTTGAGCGTTTAGCAAACCATCAAAACTAATATCGTGAATACCAAAAAAATGATTCCAGTACTCGGCTTTTGCGCACATAGCAGTGGCATCGGAAAAACCACCCTACTGACCCAGCTTATTCCTGCTTTAATCGCGCAAGGCTTAAGAATTTCTGTGATCAAACATGCGCATCACAGCTTCGATATCGACCAAGCAGGCAAGGATAGCTATCGCTTACGAGAAGCAGGTGCTGTGCAAATGATGATAGGCTCAAAAGAGCGCTGGGCACTCATGACTGAGCTATCACGCACACCCCACAATGAAGATGAGCCAAGTTTGGCTTTACTACTTTCTCAAATGGATACTTCACTCAGCGATTTAGTCTTAGTTGAAGGCTTCAAACACGAAGCCATTCCAAAAATTGAAGTGCATAGAGCAGAAATGGGCACGCCTTTATTAGCAAATGAAGATGAGAATATTATTGCTATCGCTACAGATGAAACAGTGAACACATCAAAACCACAAATTGATTTAAACGATATTTCTGCCGTTGCCACCTTTATTCGACAATGGCTTAAACTATAAAAACAGATTTAGAAAAACAGACATCAACCATGAGTAAAAAAACCTTAGCCGAACTTGCGAATACCCAGAGCCCTTGTGATGATTACGACCCAAATTCAATGGCGGTAGATCAAGCACGCTCAACGATTAAGGCCTACTTAAATCCTGTTAAAGCAATTGAAACTATAGAGATAAGAGCATCACTTGGCCGCATTTTGGCAGAAGACATTATTTCGCCTTTTAATGTTCCAGGTCACAACAACTCAGCCATGGATGGCTATGCTTTTAATTCGGCAGATGTAGAACAATCAGGCAGCACGGCCTTAAAAATCACAGGGAGTGCATTCGCAGGCAATCCTCTCACAGGAAGTGTTCAAAAAGGGGCTTGCATTCGCATTATGACAGGCGCAGCAGTGCCTGCTGGCGTTGATACTGTCATTGCTCAAGAACGCGTAAGCGCTGATGCAGAGAGCATCACATTTACAGACAGCATCAAACCTGGCATGAACGTACGTCTTGCTGGCGAAGACTTAAGCACAGGCCAAATTGTTTTAAAGCAAGGGCATTTAATGCGCGCCGCAGATCTGGGATTAGTTGCCTCACTCGGCATTCCAGATATTAAGGTTTACAGAAAACTACGCGTCAGCTTTTTCTCCACGGGCGATGAACTCACCAGCCTAGGACAAACTCTAGAAGCCGGACAAATTTATGACAGCAATCGCTATACTTTATTTGGCATGCTCACTCGCTTAGGCGTCGAGGCTCAAGACTTAGGTGCGATTCCTGACAATCCTGAGTTGTTGGAAAAAACATTAGAAACAGCAGCACAACATTCAGACGTGATTCTTACCAGCGGTGGTGTCTCAGTAGGCGAAGCGGATTACATGAAACAGCTACTCCAAAAACTAGGGCAAGTGCTTTTCTGGAAAATCGCCATGAAACCTGGACGTCCACTCGCTTTTGGCAAAATAGCTGATGCGCATTACTTTGGCTTACCTGGCAATCCAGTCGCGGTGATGGTGACTTTTTACCAATTCGTGCGTGAAGCCTTACTCATCCTGATGGGACAAGATGCGCCTGCTATGCAACCATTAATGAATGCAGTATGCGTCTCGCCTATTAAAAAAGCTAAAGGCCGAACAGAATTTCAACGAGGTATTTTATTCTTAGCCGAAAATGGGAACTGGCAGGTAAAAACAACAGGTAATCAGAGTTCTGGCGTGCTCAGCTCAATGTCTGCAGCCAATTGCTTTATCGTGCTCGATGAAGAGACTGGCAATATTGATGCTGGCGCAATGGTTAAAGTACAACTACTTGATGGCGTAATTTAATAGCCAAGACTAAATCTTAGCGAAAATTCAATTCAATCCCATTACCTGCAGGGTCACTAAAAAATATTTGCCTCTGCCCTGCAGATTCAATCTCACGCGTTCTGTATTCCACACCTAACTGATCCAAACGTTCAAGCGTGCCCGCATAATCAGTTGCCGTAAATGCAACATGATCAAAGGTCGTTGGAATATTTTCTTGCCGGCCCTCTTCTGGCTTGGCTTCCGATAAATGCAACACATCCTTATTACCGATATAGAGCCAATAACCAAAGCTAGTTAGTTTAGGGCGCTCGCCCAAGCTCAGCCCGACTACATCACGATAAAATACCTTCAGCAATTCCATCATGGAACGCTCAGCACGTAAGTTGTAATGATTAAAACCGAGAATAGCCAAAATTAAACTCCAAAAGAATAAATACAATGTGTAACAAAATCGTCACATTTAATGAAAATCATTATTTCATTATTTTCTCAAACCTTTATAGTGGGCGCACTTTAAAAATACTGTCACATAATCAGTAAAAATAAAACAAGGACGCACCATGGTTAAGAAAATCATTCCGCTTGCTCTTTTAAGCATATACGGGTCAGCAAATTTAGCGATCGCAGAAGAAGCGAAAATCAATTTGAACTTGTCACCTGTTGTAGTAACAGGAACACGTATCGAACAAAACAGTTTCGATTTGCCTATGTCAATCAATGCGATTACTGCTGACACATTGCATGATGCCACCCAGCAAGTTCAGCTATCAGAAGTTGCAGCAAGAATTCCTGGCGTTGTAGTAAATAGCAGAAACCATGGCGCCCAAGAGCTCTCAATTTCATCTCGTGGTTTCGGTCCTCGCTCTCAATTTGGCATTCGAGGCATTCGCTTATATGCGGACGGCATCCCTCTAACGATGCCAGATGGCCAAGGATTTAGTGGCTTAATGAACCTAGATAACGCTTCCAGTGTTGAGTTTCTGAGAGGCCCATTTTCTGCGCTTTATGGAAACAGTTCTGGTGGCGTAGTTCAGTTATTCACAAAAAATGGCGGCCCAGAAACTGAGATCTCAGCAGGAGCTTTTTACGGCAGCTATGGCACTCATCGCGAAACAACAACATTAAGTGGTCAAGCGGCTAATGTAAATTATTCATTAAATGCTTCACGTTATGAAACTAATGGATATAGAGACTGGAGTGGCTATAAGAAAGAATCTCAGAATGCGAAGATTGGAATTAATCTTTCTGACTCTACTAAACTAACGTTGATTGCCGTTCATGTCGA
>ERZ1034365.1453-NODE-1453-length-12003-cov-4.340517_pt1 | contig 12003 bp, 8 predicted proteins | sample MGYA00520615_ERZ1034365 | MGnify/ENA primary metagenome ERZ1034365 (study PRJEB33736, sample SAMEA104284505) | Azolla filiculoides | biome: Urban; feature: Water surface; material: Ditch water | place: Netherlands | collected 2015-10-28 | depth 0-0.1 m ... | reverse complement strand
ATAATGTTGAGTTTAGTTCTATTCTTTATTGTAGGAATAGTTCTATATAGTTTAGTATTTGTGGTTCAACCTCTTGATGGACAAAGTCCAAATGATGCTGAATTCTTTAAGATACTAACACCTATAGCAACATTTATTGTTGGTGCATTATCTACTATAATGGTTAATGGAACTGGAACAAATAAAATAGAGGAGAATAAATAATGCCTAAGTTTGGTAAACAGTCTTTAGATAGACTAGCAACTTGTGATGAGAGAATACAGAAAGTAATGAATGAAGCTATCAAGCATTATGACTTTACAGTACTATATGGATATAGAACTCCTGCTGAACAGTTTGAATTGTTCAAGCAAGGTAGAACTCTAGTAGGAAAAGAATGGAAAGTAACTGGTAAAACAGTAACTCAATTAGATGGTAAAACTAAGATGAGTAATCACAATAGTAATCCTTCTAAAGCTATTGATATAGCTCCTTATCCTATAGACTGGAATAACATTCAAAGATTCCTTGATATGGCTAAGGTAGTTAAAGAAGCAGCTAAGACTGTAGGAGTTGAGATTACATATGGTGGTGATTGGAAGATGAAAGATTATCCTCACTTCGAGGTTAAATAAACAAAAAGGAATAAGAATGGCAAATTGGGTATATCCTGTAGCACAAGAGATAACTGGTACTACTAAGATAAAGGAAGCAGACAATAAGATACAAGCAGCAATGGATGACTTGAATGATTGGGCAAACAATACTGGAGCATATAGTCCTAACTTAGGAGCTAGTTTTAACTATACAACTGTATCAGCTATGACTGATGTATTACTTACAAGTATAGCAGTAAATGATGGGCTTAGATGGAATGGTACAGACTTTGTTAATACTCCTATGTATAATAGAAGTGAATTGTATAATAGAACAGAACAAGACAATAGATACATACAGCTTACAGGAAATCAAACAGTAGCAGGAGTTAAGACATTTAGTAATGGGATAGTATCTAGTGTTACAGGTAATGTTACAGGTAATGTTACAGGTGATATTACAGGAAACATAACTGGTAGTTCTGGTAGCTGTACTGGAAATAGTGCTACATCAACAAAGTTAGCTACTGCTAGAACTATATCACTTGCAGGAGATATATCAGGTAGTGCATCATTTGATGGAAGTAGCAATATAAGCATAACTGCTGCAGTAGCAGATGACAGTCATAATCACAATACACTAACAGGATTAAGTGCTTCAATAGCAGAACTTAACTATACTGATGGTGTTACTAGTAATATACAGACACAAATTAATACTGCTAATAGCTCTATTGCATCACTATCAACAAGTAAAGCAGACTTAGCAAGTCCAACATTGTCTGGAACTCCTTTAGCTCCTACAGCCTCTGTATCGACTGATAATACACAGATAGCAACAACAGCATTTGTAAGGGATATTATTCCTGCAGGTATTATATCTATGTGGTCAGGTAGTATTGCATCTATTCCATCAGGTTGGGCATTATGTAATGGAACTAATGGAACTCCTAATCTAGTTGATAGATTTGTTATCTGTGCAGGTAGTGCATACAATGTAGGAGCTACTGGTGGTAGTAAAGATGCTATAGTTGTATCTCATAGTCATACTATAACAAGTACAGCTACAGCATTAAGCTCAACAGCTAGAATAGACCTAGCTAATCCATTCAATGCAGATGGAACTAGATTTACATATTCTGAATTGGGTAATAGACCTGGACTAGATTGGGCTTCTGGAAGTCAAAGTAGAGTAAGTCTTAACTTAGACCATAATCATGCAATATCTTCTTCTGCTTCTACTACAGGTTCATCTGGTACTGATGCTAATTTACCTCCGTACTTAGCTTTAGCATATATAATGAAGTTATAGGAATATAAATGGAAAAACAGATTATTCTATTTAATGGTGGAATGAACACTAAAGTAGCTCCACATCTAGTTGGTGAGAATCAAGCAATAGAATGTCATAACATAGACCTTACTAAGGGTAGTATCTACCCTATTAAGGAATTTGGAGAAAGAGCTACATTAGAAGCTACTGGATATTCAAACATATTGTTTAATGGTCATTTAGTATCTAGTGAACCAACAGAAAAAAGAAGTTATGCTAAGTTTGGTAGTAGATTGTATTTTACTAATGGTAGCTATGGAGAATATGGTTTATATAGATGGAATGGTACAGATGTAGTTGATGCAGTACCTCCACAGTTATCTTCATATTATGGATTTGGACATACATATACAGCAGGAAATCTAACAGGTGAATACTCATATGTATATACTGTTGTTGATACTGAAGGCATTGAATCTGCTCCATCTCCTGTAGCTACATTCTCAGTTACTGACAAGCAAATAGAACTAACTGCTACTGGTACTGAAACAATAGTAGGAGACCAAGAAGTAGCATATAGAAGACTATATAGAACTGGTGGAAGTAATCCTACATTCAATCTTATTGGTGAGTTTGCTCCAACAGCGTTATCATTTGTTGATAACATAAGAGATATAGATGTTAGTAGAATAGAGCTTACTACATTCGAAGAAGCTTCACCTCCTGCAGACTTAATAAACTTAGTACAAGTAAATGGTACTATGTGGGCTAGTACAGGAAACAGAGTATACTTCAGTGGTAATGGTTTACCTGAATCATGGAATGCTTTAGACTTCATTGTCTTAGATGATGTATGTACTGGTCTAGGAGTATTTGTTAATACTGTTATTGCATTTACATCTACTAGTTGTTATGTTATATCTGGAACTAACAGAGATAATGTATACATTAATAAATTACCCTATCAAGAAGGATGCCTAGAGCATGATACAATAGCTAATGTAACTCAGATGCTAGTATGGACTAGTGCTAATGGAATATGTGCCTACAATGGCTCTGAGGTGTCTTTAATAACAAAGAATATACTTGACTGGTCAGGTTATGCTAGACTAGGTTCATTACAGTTTGATGCATTAGATTCTTCATTTGATAGTAATACTGGTTATGTTGTTACTTCTGCTGTAGGATTGAATGATAAGTATTATGCTGTATTTCAGAATGGAATTGGTATCATAGATATGAACAATGGTGTAGTAGCTTCTATTATAGACTTTGAAGAAGCAGTTAGTATATATTATGACTATGAAGAAAATGCTATTGGTGTTGTAGATGAGAATCTAGAAATAACAATACTAGATGCTGGTGAGTTCAATATGAGTGGTAACTGGAAAACTGGATTACTACATCAAGGAGACTATTCTGTACTTAAAGACTATAGAAAGATAGAATTTGATGTAGCTCCTACAAATGTTAAAGTATACATGGAAGATAGAAAGGTACTTGACATTAGTAATGTTAAACAGTTTCACTTACCTCCCAACAGTATAGGAAGAGCTATACAGTTAGACATACACTCAAACAAAGAAATAAGAAGTGTATACATACAATATGGAATAGTAGGATAACATGACAAAAGAAGAAGTAAGACTTAACAAGATAGAAGAAACATTAAGAAAGATAGAAAATATTAAACAACTACCAGCTAGTGCTAGTATGTCTGATATAATATTGAAAATAAATGAAATTACAAATACTATCAAAAGGATGTAGATGACACTAGTTAAGTTTAAGTATGAATACTTTGAGGATGTAGTAGATATGTTCTACTCATTCATGAAGGAAGTTATGCATACTAGAAAGATACAAGCTAAATACTTTTTCTATAAAGAAGTAATAGAATGGATAAGACAAGGATACCATATTGTCATAGCTGAAGATAAAGGAGTAGTTGTAGGATTTTCTATGTGTAGAATAGATAACATGAATAACTTAACAGAAGATGTTTATGTTTGTGATTACTGCTATGTCAAAGAAGGCTATAGAAAGACTAAAGCAGCTCATATGATGTATCATAACAGTTATAAGTTTGCTAAGGAAAATAACTATATAGTTTCAGTTAATGGAAGAATAGAAAATGGTGTATCAGAAATGATAGGGAAACACTTTGGTTTAAAACCTAAGTTTACAATATTTGAAGGAGAAAAGTAATGGGAAAAGGAAGTAGTGCTTCACCAGCAGAAAGACCACTATCACAAGAAGAGAAAGATTTAATAAGCACACAGGAAGATGCATTAAAGCAATCAATGGATGTATATACAAAGCAGTTCAATTTATCTGAAACAGATAGAGCATACTTTGATAAGATATACAGAGGAGACTTAGACCCTAATGACCCTAAAGTCAAAGAGGAAGTAGCTAAGAGACTACAAGATACTCCTAAGCCTACATTAGCTGAATATCAAAAGATAGTTAAATCAACTAGTACAGATGAATATGGTAATTCTACAAGTACAGAAACTACATCACTAGACCAAGCAGCATATGATGCAGCTATGAAAACTTGGGATGACAATAAGGCTAAGATAGTATCTGCAGTATCATCTGATTTAGGTGGAGAAGGAGTAGATGAAGCATTATTTAAAGCTGTAATGGGTTCTGATAAAAAAGTACTAACAGCATTTTCTGATTGGCAATCTAAAGCTCAAACACTAGGAACTAACTACACTGATAGTCTTTCTGGATTATCTAAAGACTTTACATCTAAACTAACAGATACAACATCTAAACTTAATACTGACATATCTAACATATCTCAAGGTTTAACTTCTGGATTATCTGCTACTACACAAAAGCTAGATTCTGAGCTAAGAGCTAAACAAGCAGAACTAGATAAAGCATTAAAGAGTGGAGACAAGCAATTAGCTAATAAGCTTACTAAAGAAACTCAAACTCTTTCTAGTAGCCTAAAGACTGAAGCTGACAAGTATGGATTAGCATTATCTTCTGAAGGTACACTATTAGCATCTGGATTAACTTCAGCAACTCAATCATATACAGACAGAATGAATCAACTATCTGGAAGTATGGGTACAGCTAATGCTGATGTATATGCTCAAACTAAAGGACAAAACTTAGCAGGAATATCTCAATCATATGCAGAAGCTAGAAAGCAATTAGAAGGTACTTTAGCACAAAGAGGTATGAGTGATAGTGGAGTTGGAATAGGAGCATTAAGTACATCATACAATCAAGAAGCTATGGCTAAAGCTAATGCTACATCTACAAGTTATCAACAAGCTATTCAACAATCAGATGTTATTAGACAGAGTCAAATGGGAGCATTAGGACAAGTATATGGTGCTAATACTAATCTAGCTAATCAAATATATGGTGCTAATACTAATGCTGCTGGTAGTATATATGGAACTAATACAGGTGTAGCTAATGCTTTATACGGAGCTAATACAGGTGTAGCTAATACAATATATGGAAACAATGCTAATACAGCAAATACACTTTATGGAGCAGGAACTAATATAGCTAATACTGCTTATGGTGCTAATGCTAATCTAGCTAACACTGTATATGGAACTGATATTAATGCTAGTAATGCAATTGCTAACAATACATCTAATTTGGCTAATACAGTGTATAATACACAAGCAGGTATAGGTAGTCAGATATATGGAATACAGTCAGGATTAGATACAGCTTCTTTACAAAATACATTAAATGCTAATCAACAAAACATTGCTAACTTAACATCTATGTCAGGTGTAAGTCAAGGTGTATATGGTGGAGCTAGTAACTACTTGAATCAATCAGGTCAAACAGCAGGTCAAGCAGCAGCTACTGCAGGTAGTACAGCAGTTGGAATTGGTAATACTAATGTTAGTTGGGCTAATGCACAAACAGCAGCTAATGCAGCAGAAACATCAGCAATGTATGGAGCAATAGGAACTGCAGCAGGTATGGGTGCAGCTGCAATGTCAGATTTTAGATTTAAAAATAATATAGCATATGTTGAAACTATCAATGGAGTTAAATACTACACATGGGAATGGAATGACTTTGCTAAAGAATATATGACAGAAGAAAAACTATATGAACCATATGGGGTTATAGCACAAGAGTTAAGAATAACAAATCCAGAACTAGTATTCGAAGATGAAAATGGATATTTATTTGTAGACTATACATCACTAAAGGAGATTTAATATGGGAGCAGGAATAGCAGCAGGAGCATTTGCAGAAGGATTCTATAAGGGTTATTCTCTTATAGAAAAGTCTATGGCAGACAAAGCAGAAAGAGAAAGAAAGATTCAAGAAGCTGAAGCAAAATCAAAACAAGCACAAGAAGAACTTATAGGGAAGATAAATACAAATAAAACAACTGTAGAATCTAATGTTGGAAAAGATGACATTGATAGAGCTGATGCTTTTAAAATTGGTGATTTAGATAAAGTAAATGCATTAAATGAAAAAACTAGAACATCTATTAATATGTTCAATCAAGACATAGCAGGAGTTAATCAGCGAAATGGAACAAGCATTCCTTTGTTTGGGCATACACCATTAGTAGACCAAGCAAAGTTCACTCATAATGGCAAAGACTATGTTGTACCAAAAGATATACTACCTAAGCTAATAGATTTATCAAAAACTGATTTAGGAAAGAAATACTTTACAAGCACTCCAACAGGAGAACTTGCACTACTATCACATGATATAAAAACAAATAGTCCAGGTGAAAGTATTGACCCAGCAGCAATATTCCCAGTGCTAGGAGTTGATAAAAGTAAGATGTCTGATAGGGATAAAGACTTTGCAGCATGGGTGAAAGTAAAAGGTAACGAAGGTAAAACTCCAATTGATATGGATGTTGATAAAGCACAAAGAATAGAACTTGCAAAAGAGACTCCATTAGACAAACAACAAAAAATAACTAGCATCACAAAAGATGTGGAAACTATAAAGAATGACAAAACAAAACTTGGGATACAACAGCAAGAACTTGGAATCAAAAGTGCAGGTTTAAATATACAACAACAAGCCTTAACAGAAACAAAGAAACAGAATAGCCTTGAGAATCAACAAAAAATATTAGATATAGGCGAAAAGAACAAGGCAATAGCAGACAAAAAACAAGCTGCAAGAAATACTGTAAATAATACTGTAAATACAATTAATAGGATTCTAAAGAACAAAGAACTTGATAATGTAGTTGGAACGGTTAAAGGGAGAATGCCAGGTGTAAATGGCGGTCAAACAAATGCCATTGCAGATATTGAAACATTGCAATCACAAATCTTCTTAACACAAGTTCAACAGTTAAAAGGAACAGGAGCATTGTCTGATACTGAAGGTGCAAAACTTGACAAGAGTGTTGCAAGTTTATCAAGAGTACAAACAACAGAACAACTGACAGCTAACCTAAAGACAATTAGGACATTAGTAATGAAGGGGTATGTAAACCAAAACAAACCAAAACAACAAACAACAGATAAACAAATAGATTTAAACAAGTACAAGATAAAATAATAACAAGGAATAACGATGGCATATGATTTTGAAGCAATGAGAAAAGATGGTATTACTGATAAACAAATCAGTAAAGCAATCGGATTTGACTATGGTCGAATGAAAGAGGATGGTCTTACTGATGAACAAATAAATGCTGCTATTACAGTTGTCCCAGATGCTGAAGTTAATATCACACACCCAACATCAGAGTTTCCTGGAGCAGAAGTAACTGCAACTGCTATTCCTTCAAGACCTGGTGAAGAACCAGTTGTGCATAAACCTGAACCATCATTTATGGAAGCACTTATTGCTGGAGCAGAAGTAACTACACAGTTAGGTACTAGCATGACTACTGGAGCTTTCGGTTATTTAACTGGAGCAGCTAGTGGATTCGGTAATGAGCTTGTGGATGTATTAAATGGAAAAACTTGGAACAATAAAGATATCCAGACATCAGCAGAAGAAGGAATGAATAGATGGGCTTACAGACCAACAACAGAAGCAGGTAAAGAACTAAGCAATCAAGTAATGAATGAACTATCTCCACTGAATGCTTTAGGAGTTAGTCCTACAGCAATGATAGGAGAGATGCCATCTGTTGTAGCAGGATTAAAAGCATTAAATGCAAAAGTTAGTTATAAGCTACAAGGCTCACCTGCTCCAGTTGTAAGAGAAGACCTTACTCCAATTACAAAGAACACTGCACATGGAGATAGATTTACTGCAGAACAAACAGCTCAACAAGAAGGGAAAACTTTATCTGAGCAAGACATAAATAAAATATACAATACAGCAGCAGTTAAATCTGATATTGGTTCATCACTAAAGAATGAAGATGTATTTGTTAAGGAAACTCCAGAAGGAGAAACTACATATACTGTAATAGAATCGGTAGATAAAGAAACAGGGAAAGCTTCAAAAAAGGTAGTAGATGATAATAAGAATGTTGTAGCTACAGCATTAGATAATGGAGAACTAAACACTAACTCAGATGACATCTATCAGTTTGTTCATCAAGTTGAAACAGGTGAGATAAAAAAAATACAAACTACTCCAATAGTTGATAATGTGAAAGATGCTGTAACAGGATTTTTTGAAAAAGAGCTACCTACTACTCCAGATGAAGTAGCTAAGGTTATATACAAAGCTTCAAAAGGAGATAAGGGTGCTACTAAGACACTTAAGAAACTTGCTGAAGTAAATGAAGAAGCATTACAAGCAGCAGTTAGATTAGATATTGATTTACCTATAAGCTACTTCTTGAAAGATACTAACATTGCAAAAACTGTAGGCTTAGCTCGTTCTCAAGCAATAAGCATGGAGGAATCAGCATTCTTACATGATGTAGTAAAAGTATCAACGATTGCAGATGAGCTACTAAATAGTACATCTGAGAAAGTTACAAACATTGCAGAAGCAAGTGATGATGTAAAACAAGCATTAACAAAATCAAGAGATGAGCTTAAGAAACAAGAATCATACTTATATCGTAGCTTTGATGAAAGCCTACAAAAAGATGTACAAGTTGAACTTGAAAATCTAAGAGAACTATTAATGAAAACTGTTCAAGAGCTTGGAGATAAGAACAGATTGACATCAACAGAAAAAAGTCTACTTAGTCTAGCTGAATCAAACAACATTACTTATGGTGCAATGCTAAGAGCTAAGAATGATATAGGAAGTGCAGTTGGTGGTCAAAGAACTTTATTTCCAGATGTAAACACTTATCAGCTAAAACAAATATATGAAGCTATCAAGAAAGACCAGGAAGAAGCTATTACTATGCGAGGAGGTGAAGAGCAGTTAGCTAACTTTAAACTAGCGAATGCACTAACAGTCAAAAGAAAAGCTATTGAAACAAAGATAGTTTCTGGATACGGTAAGAAAGGTGAAGGTTCAATTGCTACGCTAATAACTAGAGCAATTCAAGCTGGAAGCAAAGGTGATGTTACAGCATTAAATAAGCTACTCTCAATCGTTCCAGTAGATATGCAGAAAGATGTAATAGCTACAGCACTAAAAGAAATATCTGCTTCTAAGAGAGCTGGTAATGTAGGTGAGTTTGACTTTGCAAACTTTGTTAAGATGTATGAAGGGTTAAGACAAAATCAACAAGCTTACTTCACTATAATCAAAGCTATTGGTGCAGACAAAGGACAAATGCTTAAAGACTTGCATTCTATTTCTAAAACAATACTTGAAGCACAAAGAAATATTATACATACAGGAAAGGCAAATCAAGCTATTTTTGCTGGTCTAAAAGGTAATACAATAATGCAAAATATTGTAGGGAAGATAATAGGATATGGAAGTTCAAAATTCACTGCTGGATTAGTTTCACCTGACTTCTTATTTAAAACTCCTCAAGATAAACTACAAGCTATTGCAGACTTAATGAGAAATCCTGACTTTAAACAAATGATAATCGAAGCATCAACAGGGAAAGCAAAATCAACAACAGTTGATAAAGTAATGAAGACAGATGCTTATAAGAAAGCTGCTAAGGGTGAAGATACTAATCCTGCTTACACAACAGAAGAGATACAAGAAAGAGTAAGAACTACTAATACACCAAGTAAACAAGAAGTAGAAGCTAAAGTAGAAGCCAAAAGACAAGCAAAGAATGATAAGTTTGCTGCAGAACCACTAACAGAACAAGAGAAAGCAGGATACCAAGAATACTTAGATAATGTAAAAAGAGATGAAAGAAAATCTCAAGGCTTAACAAGTAACGAGCAAGTTATGTATGTTGGACATATGAAAATAAACAAAGGTGATTTTGCTAAAGTTCAAAAAAGAAATCAGATAATGGAATGGAACTTAGAACATCCAGAAGCTAAGAAAGCAATACCTGAGGATGTTAAAGATGTATATAATAAATACATGAGTGTAGCAGATGACTTAAAAGATGTAGACTTTATGCCAGGAGCATACATTGAAGCATCTAATCCTGACTTACTGTTTAGTAAAAAAAAAAGTGAAGTAGAAACTAGCAATAGGGATAATATAACAGAAAGTGTAAAAGATTTAAGAACAAGACTGGAAGGGAAAGAGCAGAAAGTTGAAGGATTAGTGCGGTCATATGCATATGGAAAAGCAAAAAAACCAAGCATTGTTTATAGAGGAGTGGCTTCAAAAGACAATATGATAAATCAATCAAGTGGAGCTGCTTCAGAAGGTTTCAGACTATACACTACTCTAAATAAAGATTTGGCTAAAGACTATGGGGAAGTGATGGCATTGGATGGCAAAGAAGCTACCCCTAGTAATCCATTAGCCTTTACAGACTATAATACATACGAAGTTTTTATGCAACAACTTATGTATAATGTAGCTGGATATAAAAGAGCTTCAGACTTTGGAGCATTAAATCCAAATGAGATACTACATATTGTAAATCCTGATATTGATGGTATTCAGATTGGAAAAGGAAATAAAACTTTTTGGGTTAAGTTTCCAGATATCAATGAAGTTCGCACAAAACAAGACTATGATGTTATGTTTAGTAAACAAAAAAGTACAACATTAGACAGAGGCACTAATAACGAAACAGATAATCCTTATGGAGCAGGTAGAACCTATGTAACTAGAAACAAAGATTTTGCTAAGAACTATGGCAAGAACATATTTGAATACAATCTAGGGACTGATGCTATAGTATTAGATGGCAGCAAAGGAGAAGGCAGAACACTACTAAAGCAGTTCATAGAAGAAAATCCATCAACTGAATATAGCAAAACTAAAGGCACTACGAATGGAGAGCAAATAGCATGGCAACATGCTTACGACTATGAGAAGTGGTTAGACAACAAAGGCATTGAATATGATGGTATAATGGTTGGAGAAAGTGATGGCACTTTATCTTATTCACTCAAGAATAAAGATGTCCTGAAAAAGCCATCAACAAATGAATCAAGACTTACAGAATGGCATAAAGATTCAGCTCCTGAAACTAAGAATGAAGATGGAAGCCCTAAGGTATTCTATCATGGGACTGGGAAAAACTTTAGTGAGTTTAATACAAATCCAACTTCTTGGGTAACTGAAAGTACACAACATGCAAACAGATACTCAAAGCCAAGCACATTGTGGAAAGAGGGTGGCGATAATGTTATGCCAGTTTATGTAAATATAAAAAATCCATATAAATTACCAAAAGAAAATCTAAGAACATCAGAGAGAGAGCTTATTATAGATTTAGTTAATGAAACAGATAATGCCAAACTAATCAGCGATAAATCGTTGGCTGATATTAAATCTATATTATCAGGTGCATCACAAGAAAAAGCAGAAGCAAGTATTATTTGGAATAAATCACAAAAAATGAAAGAAGTTGCACAAATACTTGGTTATGATGGATACATGGCAAAAGAAGTTGATAGCTTAATGAATAAAAATCCACAATTCTCAAATACACTAGCAGCATTTAATCCTACTCAAATCAAATCAGTATTCAACAAAGGAACATTTAGCGAATCTAATCCTAATATACTAATGAGCCAATTTAAAACCAAGAACTCTACAACTAAAGCAGAAGCTCAAAAAATAGCAAAAACCTTACTTGGTAAACATTAAGCAAAACATTCAGATACTTTAGAAATAGTAAAAGCAGAAGAAGAAATACCAAAAGAC
>ERZ1034365.1450-NODE-1450-length-12007-cov-2.967058_pt1 | contig 12007 bp, 13 predicted proteins | sample MGYA00520615_ERZ1034365 | MGnify/ENA primary metagenome ERZ1034365 (study PRJEB33736, sample SAMEA104284505) | Azolla filiculoides | biome: Urban; feature: Water surface; material: Ditch water | place: Netherlands | collected 2015-10-28 | depth 0-0.1 m ... | reverse complement strand
TGCTTCGATCTCGAAACCGCCGTCAGTGCGGCTGTGCACGCCGGTCAGCATGAGTCGCAAGGGCTGGCCGTCGGCCTGTGCGGGGTCGGTTCGCCATTCGCCGAGGTCACTGAAAGCCAGACTCTCATCAGCCTGCGCGGCTGAGGTCTTGACGGCTTGCAGTGCCAGTCTATCGGCTTCCAGTCCGCTGAGGTCGGGAACGAAGGCGGCAGGCGTGGCCCGGAACCACATGCTGTGGCCTATGCCGGCCAGCGCTGCCAGGCACAGCAATGCCAGCAGCACTTTATGAATCCGGATGTACTGGGCTTCAGGCATGCTGCAATTCTTTGCGCGCGAGTTGATGGTCCATCAGCTTGAGGTAGCCCCAGGCAAATACCGAAACCGTGATGGCCGAAAACACCAGCGAGCCCTCGGACTCATGAAAGAAGTCGAACCAGTATTTCTTTTCAGCCCAGTCGCTGGCGTTGATCAGCGCCAGGGTGGCAATCCGGATACAGTTGCCAATGAAACCCAGCAGAGGGGATAAAGCCAGTATCAGCAGGCGCAGCCAGATCTGGCGTAGCGGGAAGGCCATGACGAAGATGGCCGCCACGGCAAAGATCTGGCTGATCGTGTTGCGCCCGCTGCAGGTAGGGTTCACATTCACCCCGCCGCCGGGCAGCCACACTGTGGTGCCTTGCAGCAATACATCCTGTCCCAACAGGCTCAAGCTCAAGGCCGAAACCTTGGCTGTTCCATACATCAATGCCTGTATCGGGACCAACTGGTGCAGGATCAGCACTGCTGGCAAGACCGACAGGATCAGCAAGGGGTCACGCAACTGCCAAAGCCGCGCTGGCGGCTGCAGCAGCAAGGCCAGCGCCACGCCAAAGCCCACGCAAGGGCCGTTGACAGCGGTCACCACCGGCATTTCCAGATCACGGATGCGGCGCACCAGCGGATGGTATGTGCCTGCGACAGAAGCGATCACCGGCGGTTCGGCGCGTGTGCGCACCGCATCTTTAGCCCCTGCGCCACCGGCCAGATTGGCACCGGCGCAGAATGCCCGGCCTTCCCCTGTAATCATCAGGCAACGGATGCGCCGACGCGGTTTGGCAATTTCGATCAATGCCGCATATATCGCTTCGACCATGACCGGCTTCAGCGCGCCCTGAAGGTTAGATACCGGGCTGCGCTCGCACCGGCCGGTCTGGATGGGCTATGTATGCGTTAGCTGTTGAAAAAGGCGATGGCAGCGCCTAAAGTGAATCTGACTTCAGTAGAAGTGGAGGCGCGATATGAACCGAGGTGACTTTGTCAGACTTCTGGGCCAGCTGGCATCCCTGAGTCCAAAGCAGCGGGCACAACTGCAGGGCGCCCTGACTGAGTTGCATGATGCGGGCACCAGCGCCGTGGCCCACCTCATCCCCGGCCCCCAGGCCTGCCCGCACTGCCAGGCGCCAGCCGGACAACTTCGCCCTTGGGGCTGCAGCCATGGGCTGGCCCGCATGCGCTGCCGCGCTTGCGGCAGAACCAGCAATGCACTCACCGGCACCCCGCTGGCCCACCTGCGCCATCGTGAGCAATGGATGCGCCATGCGCAGGCCTTGATGGATGGGGACAGCCTGCGCCAGACGGCCCAATGCTGCGGGGTGGACAAGAACACCGCGTTTCGCTGGCGCCATCGCTTTGTGCAGGCTGCAGCCACGCACCGCCCCGCGCACGAGGGCGGCATTGTCGAGGCCGATGAGACCTTCTTTCTGGAATCCTTCAAGGGGCAGCGCAAGCTGCACCGGCCTGCCCGCAAACGCGGCGGGGTGGGCGCCTATTGCGAACGCGTGGCCGTGCTGGTGGTGCGCGAGCGCAGCGGACAGACCGCCGACTTCCGGCTGGACAACGTGGATGCCGCCCATATCACCACGGTACTACGCCCCTTGATCGATCCGGATGCCATCCTGTGCACCGACGGGGCTGGGATCTATCAAAAGGTGGCCCGGACCATCGGCGTGACCCATCGGGCCGTCAACGTCAAAAAGGGCATCCGGGTGGTTGACGGGGCCTTTCATATCCAGAACGTCAACGCCTATGACAGTCGCCTCAAGCAGTGGATGCAACGCTTCCACGGGGTGGCCACCAGGTACCTGGAGAACTACCTCGGCTGGCGCCGAATGATTGAGCGCCACCGTCAGAACCTCTCACCCGCTGTTTGCCTGTGCGAAGCGCTTGGCAGGTGGGAGTCGCAACAGCTAATGCAGACATAGCCCTTTTTGGCCCTATCCCAGCGTCGAACAGTCACTTTTTGCTATCGAAACAGGACTTTTCAGCCCGCCCGGCCCCCCTCCACCGCGGCATGCAGCGCCACCAGCGCCTGCGTCAACTTGTGGTTCGGGTCCATATAAATCATGGGCAGCGACTGCTCGTGTGATTCGCGGATCTTCACGGAGGACGGCAGGTAGGGCTGCAGCACCGGCAGGCCGTCGTCGATCAGTTCCTGCACCACGCGCTGGGGCAAATTGGCGCGCGGCTGGAACTGGTTGACCACGATGCCTTCGACGGCCAGGTCGGGGTTGTGGTCGGCGCGGATTTCCTGCACGTTCTCCATCAGGGTGTAGAGCGCCTTGCGCGAGAACTCGTCGCAGTCGAACGGAATCAGGCAGCCGCGCGCGGCGATCAGGGCCGAGCGGGTGTAGAAGTTCAGCGCGGGCGGCGTGTCGATATAGATGCGGTCGTAGGTCTCGCCCAGCTTTTGCAGGGCCTCACGCAGCTTGTAGAGCTTGTGGCGCGACTCCAGCTTGCCCTGCAGTTCGTCCAGCGCCGGGCTCGCCGGCATCAGGTCCAGCCCTTCATGCGGTGTGCCCACGACGAATTCGGCCGGGTCCACATTGCGCAGGCTGAAGCTCAGGGTGTGCTCGAAGAAGCCGGCCACGCTGGGCTGGTCGTCTGCGGCGCTGTCACCCAGCAGGTAGCTGGTGGAGTTGCCCTGCTGGTCCAGGTCGATCACCAGGGTGCGCAGCCCCTGGCTGGCGCTGATGGCGGCCAGGTTGCAGGTGATGGTGGACTTGCCAACGCCCCCCTTCTGGTTGAAAACGACGAGCGGCATGGCGCGATTCCTTGTGCTGGGAGGTGAATGAACAGGCGGATGCCCCGATTGTGCCCAGCTTCAAAACGCCGATGCAAAATGGACCGCCACCATGGCAGGACACGGCGGCCGGTGCCGGGAGGCCCCCGCGAGCGCGCAGGGTGGCGGCTTCACGCGCTGCGGGACGCCCAGGAAACATCAATACTCATAGCGAACTATGACCCTCCGCTGCTGGGATCATGCCAAAAGATGATGGAATCATGGCCCCATCAGCCCCGCGTGGCGTGGCGCGCCTGCTGCAGTCGCTGGTCGAGGTACGCACCATAGAAATCCGGCAAAGAACTGCCCACCAGGCGCTCGGCCACCTCCACGCCCTCGCGCCCAAAGAACAGCACGGTCGGCGCGACTTTGATGCCCCAGCGGCCCACCATCTGGTCGTGGGTCAGCGGCTGGCCCTGGAAGTCTTTGAGGGGGCGCTGGGTGCGCATGTCCACCTGCACGATGGCGAGCCGGCCCTCGGCCCGCAGGGGCGCGAGGTAGTGGTTGCGCGCCAAGGCGCAGAACGGGCAGCCTTCCAGGCTGACCATGACCACCAGCGGCTCGCCATGGCGCAGGGCCACGGCCAGTTCGTCCGCCAGTGAACCAGCGATGGGCAGCGTGGCGGAAGCCGCCCTGGCGGCTGGCAGCAGCGCCGACAAGGCCGCAGCGGCCAGCCACTGACGCCGCCCGAGCGCGAAAGCGGAACAGGAGGCCTGCGGCCTTGTGACGGCCGGGGCGTTCATTTGGCGTCGCGCTCCATCAGCAGGTAGGTGTTGTAGGCGTTCATGCGGTTGGCCACGCGAAACAGCGGCAGGTGCTCGAAGGCGCTCCAGTCCGTCGCCTTGTAGGCGTCCTCGAACGGGTCGAGGTTGCGCGCGGCCTCGCCCATGCTGGTGCGCAGGTGGGCCAGGTAATCGCGCGTGAGCTGCATGTCCTTGCGCGCCTCGCTGGAGAGGGGCCCGTGACCCGGCACGATGGTGGTGGCGTCGAAGCCCAGCAGCACGTCCAGCGCCTGGATCCAGTGGCCGCTGTCGGCCTGGCCCACGAACGGGATGCGGCTGCGGAACACCAGGTCACCGGCAAACAGCACCTTCTCCTGCGGCAGGTACACCACCAGATCTTCCGGCGTGTGCGAGGGGCCGACGTGCTGGAGCATGAAACGCACACCGCCCACCGCCAGCACCTTGTCACCGTCGAGCCATTCGTCGGCAGGCACCAGGCCGGTGTGCGCATCCACCCAGGGCGCCAGGTCTTGCCGCGAGGTCTCCAGGCGCTGGCGGGCGGTCTCGGAGTTCAGATAGTCGAGCGCCGCGCGGTGCGCAAGGATGCGAGCGCCCTGCTTGTGGAAGGCCTGCAGGCCATAGATGTGGTCCGCGTGGTAGTGCGTGACGATCACATGCGTCACCGGCTGCGGCGTGACCTTGCGGATCTCGGCCAACAGGCGTTCGGCCAGCGCGGGCGAGCCGAGCGCATCAATCACCACCACGCCGGCCGGCGTGACGACAAAGCCCGCATTGGAGATGAAGTTCTGGTTGGCGCTGGAGCCCAGGGCGGACAGCCCTTCGACGTACCACGCCGAAGGCGACACCTGGACGGCCTTCATCGCCGGCGCCTCCTGCGCCAGGGGCATCCCCCACGGCAGCAGGGCCAGCAGCAGGACCAGGCCAGCCCGGAAAGCCACGGCGCGCAGGGGTTCAAGAATTTTCATACATGACTTCAGACGAATAAATTGGCACGATCAGACAGCCGCCGGACGAGGAGGTTCTCCAAAGGAGACGCGACCCGGAATCTTGCGCGCCATCAACACCTGCGCCCGGTGGATGGCTACCATCCATATAAGTTTTCACTGAATTATTGGGGATCACGGTGCATCTGGCAACCATTTTGGAGCAATACGGCGACAGCGCCGTGCTGGCGACCGGCGGTGCGTTCATCGGGGCCTTGTTCGGCTTCACGGCCCAGCGGTCACGCTTTTGCCTGCGGGCGGCCGTCATCGAATTCTGGCACCGCCAGCTGGGTGAAAAGCTGTCGGTCTGGCTGCTGGCGTTCTCGTCGGCGGTGGTGGGCGTGCAGTTGCTGGTCCTGTCCGGCGCGCTGGATGTCAGCAATGCGCGGCAGCTGGCGGCACGCGGCAGCCTGTCGGGGGCGCTGATCGGCGGGCTGCTGTTTGGCGCCGGCATGATCCTGACGCGCGGCTGCGCCAGCCGGCTGCTGGTGCTGTCGGCCAACGGCAACCTGCGGGCGCTGCTGTCGGGGCTGATCTTTGCCGTCACGGCACAGGCGTCCCTGGCCGGCGCGCTCGCCCCCTTGCGCAACCGCCTCAGCGCGCTGTGGACGGTGGATGGCGGCGCGGCGCGCGACCTGCTCGCCATCACCGGCGCAGGCCATTGGGGCGGGCTGGTGTTTGGCCTGGTGTGGCTGGCGGCCGCCCTGCATTTTGGTTTTCGCAGCGTGGGCGGCACCTGGAAATGGGTCGGCGGCATTGGCGCGGGCCTGTCGGTGTCGGCTGCGTGGTGGTTTTCGCATGCGGTGGCGGCCAACTCGTTTGGCGTGGTGCAGGTCCAGGGGCTGACCTTCAGCGGCCCGTCGGCGGAATGGCTGATGCGCGTGCTGCACGCGCCGGCACCCGCCATCGGCTTCGACTTCGGCCTGATGCCCGGCGTGTTTCTGGGGTCGCTGTTGGGTGCCCTGCTCGGAGGTGACTTCAAGCTCGAAGGCTTCAAGGATGGCTACAGCATGCGCCGCTACATCGGTGGCGCCATTTTCATGGGCTTCGGGTCGATGCTGGCCGGCGGCTGCGCAGTGGGCGCAGGGATCACGGGCGGGTCGGTCTTTGCGCTGACCGCCTGGATCACGCTGGGTGGCATGTGGCTGGGGGCCGGCCTGACCGATCGGCTGATGGACCACAAGGTGGCCCGCGTGCAGTTTCCACACGCGCCGCCTGCAGAAGCCCAAGCGCCCTGACCCGGCTGCCCGGCGCGGCTTATTTACCGCTAAGGTATTCGGCCACCGCGGCCATTTCCAGCGGGGTCATCTTGCTGGCGATGGAATGCATGATGGCGTTGTCGTTCGTGCGTTCGCGCTGATTGAACAGCTTGAGCTGGCTTTCGATGTACGCCGCGTATTGCCCCGCCAGCCGCGGCAAGTTGGTGGTTCCAAGGGCCCCTTCACCATGGCAACTCATACAGGCCGCCACGCCGCTGTACTTGTTGCCGTACTGGAAGATGTAGCGGCCCACACCGGCCAGCGCGGCGACCTAGGGGGGGGCGGCATCCACCGCCTGAAATACGAAGTACTAGCCCAGCGCCACCATTTCATCAGGCGTCAGCCTGGCCACCATGTCGGCCATCGCGGTACTTTTGCGTTTACCCGTCTTGAAGTTGTCGAGCTGCTTGGCAATGTATTCCCAATGCTGGCCCGCCAGGCGGGGAAAGACCTCGCTGGACGATTCGCCCTCCGCGCCATGGCAGATGAAACAGACGCCATTGACGATTTTCCTGGCCCGGGCTTCATCCGCCTGCGCCAGCGCAGCCCCTGCCACCGCCCACAGCGCCAGAACCGCCTGCGCCCGCCTGCCAGCGGATTTCACTGCATTCATCTTCACGTTCGTCACCCCAACGGTTCGCTGCATCCACGCAAATGCCGCCGGCCTTGCGACCAGCGGCGTGCGCATGGCATCAAGCCAGCGTGTCAGCCCAGATGTTGCGCGCCCACGCCAGCGCGTAGCGGCCTTCCAGTTCATTGGCCGCGCTGGAGACACCGCCCGAGCCGGGCACGGGCAGCATGGTTTTCTGCGCGGCGTCGTAGCGGTGCACGCTGGCCACATGCACCACGTCCTCTTCACTCACAAAGCTGTAGCAGGTGTTGTTGTAGATCGGCAGGGCGTTGGGTTGCTTGCCGGTCAGCAAGGCCACCACGGCGGCGGCGCAGGTCTTGCCGTGCTGGTTGGCCATGTGACCCGACTTGGGCATGCCGGGCGCGACCTGGATCGCGTCCCCGAGCACATGGATGTTTTTGGCGGCTTTGGATTCGTGCGTCAGGAAGTCCACCTCGCACCAGCGCTGGTTGGCGGTGGCCAGTCCGGTCCGGACCGCAATATCGCCCGCACGCATGTCCGGGATCACATTGAGCACGCTGGCCTTGACATCGTCATTGAACTCGAACTTGAGCGTGTGGGCCGCGGCATCGACGTCCACCACCTTGTGCTTGGGGCGGTATTCGATGATGTCCTTGTAGCGCTCGGCCCAGGCCTTCTTGAACAACGGCCCCTTGGAGGTCACGTCGTCGTTGGCGTCCAGGATCAGCACCTTGCTCTTCGGCTTGGCCTTGCTGAAATAGCTGGCCACCTGGCAGGCACGCTCGTACGGGCCGGGCGGGCAACGGTAGGGTGCCAGCGGGATCGACAGGGCATACACGCCGCCGTCCGGCATGGCTTCAAGCTGCTGACGCAGGGCCACGGTCTGGGCGCCGGCCTTCCAGCTGTGCAGCACCTGGTCCTGCGCGCCAGGCTTGAGCATGCCGGGCAGTGTGTCCCACAGGAAGTCCACGCCAGGCGACAGAATCAGCCGGTCCCAGGCCAGTTCAGCGCCGCCGGCCAGCCTGACGGTGCGCTTGTCCGGGTCGATGCGGGTCACCCTGTCGCGCACCAGGTTGACGCCGTGCCGCTTGACGAGGTTGTCATAGGGCGTGGTGATGTCGGCCATGGTCTTGCTGCCACCCAGCACCAGGTTGGAGATGGGGCATGAAATGTTTTTTGAATTTTTCTCATCCATCGTTTAGCTTATGTCTTTGTCATAACTAAGGTGTTCGTATTTGGCCGCCGTGGCGCCGCCGTAGCCACCGCCCACGACCACCACATGCGGCCCGCCCGACCCGCCGGGGGTGGCACAGCCACTGACCAGCCCGGCTGCGCCCAGAACCGAACCCGCGCCCAAGGTGTGTACAAATTGACGACGTTGCATCGCGGTGTCTCCCTTATTTCTTCAAGGCGGAAAAGTAGCCGGCCAGGGCCTGGAGTTGCTCATCCGAGTACCCCTTGGACAGCTGGTGCATCAGCGTGGCAGGCTTCCTGCCCGTCTTGAAGTCCATCAGCTTCTTGAACATCTCGTCCTTGTTGGCGCCGGCCAGTGACTCCATCCCGCTCTGGGCAACGCCGGCGGTGCCGTGGCAAGCGGCGCAGGCAGCCGCCCAGCTCCTGAGTTGCAGCGGGTCCACGGCCTGGGCACTGGCCCAGCCGCACCATCCGGCCAGTGCGCCGGCCACCAACATCTTGTGTCTTCTCATCCTGCTTGCTCCTTTAAAAAGGGACGGTATGGTTCTTCGCATCAGGCCGCCGGAACCCGGCACGGGTCGCCGAAAGGAGCGACGGAATCAGCGCGCTTCGTGATCGGTTTCGATGGCAATCTGGGTACAGACGGCCCGGCACAAGGTGACCACCCGGTCGTTGATGATGCGGTAGAAGATCTGCACGCCATCGCGCCGCTTGCCCAGCACACCCGACTGGTAGAGCGTATTGAGATGCTGGGACATGTTGGGCTGGGTCGTGTCGATCTCCCGCAGAAGCTCGCCCACGTTCTTCTCGCCGTTGCACAGGCTGGCAATGATCTTGAGCCGCATCGGGGCGGACATGACGCGAAACACTTCGGCCGCCAGCTCGAAAACCTCGTCGGACTCGGTGAAGGACGGGGTCTCCGTCCTGGCAGTGGTTTTGCCCATGAATGGTCTAGGTGGGGGTTGGCTGAAGTGAATCGGTTGTTGCGAATATACGCTGATTGCGCAACAGGAAACAAGGCACACAGCCCTGCGCCAGCAGTGCAGAAAACAGCGTCAGGCGGCGGACGAAGAGCGCAGGGTCCGGCTCAGCAGGACCACCGGAATCAGCCCCACCAGCACCAGCGCCAGCGAAGGCAGCGCGGCTTCGCCGAGGCGCTCGTCACGCGCCAGCTGGTAGGCCACAACCGCGAGCGTGTCGCTGTTGAACGGCCGCAGCACCATGGTGGCCGGCAGCTCCTTCATCACGTCCACGAAGACCAGCAGCGCGGCCGCCGCGGTCGAGCGGCGCAGCAGCGGCCAGTGCACACGCCGCAGCAGGCCAAACCCGCCGGCGCCCAGCATGCGGGCCGAATCGTCCAGGCTGGCCGGGATGCGGGCATAACCGCTCTGCACCGATTGCAGCGCCACCGCGCAAAAGCGCACCAGGTAGGCCCAGACCAGCCCCAGCACGGTGGCCGTCATGAGTGCACCAACGCCCATTTGCGGCACCGCAGCCTGCAGCCAGCCCACCGGCAGCAGCAAGCCCACCACGATCACCGCCCCGGGAATCGCGTAGCCCAGACCGGCCAGCTGCACCACGCCGCGCGTCAGGCGGCTGGAGGCTCTGCGCTGGCTGAACGCCAACCACGCCGCCAGCGCCACGGCCAGCACGGCCGTGATGCCGCCCAGCCGCACGCTGTTGTACGACCACGCCAGAAAGCGGTCCCAGGGCAACACCGACCAGTCGGCCGCCAGCGGGCGCAGCATGAAGGCCACGGGCAGGACAAACCCCAGCAGCACCGGCAACCCGCACACCGCCCAGGCCAGCGCCAGGCGGGCGCCACGCAGCGGCACGGGCTGCGCTTCGGCCGAGCCCCCGCGCCCGCCCCGCCCTGCCGCAAAGCGCATGCGCTGTTGTGCGTTGTGCTCCAGGCGCAGCAGCAGCACGACGACCGCCAGCAGCATCGTCGCGAGTTGCGCGGCGGCGATCCGGTTGTCCATCGACAGCCAGGCCTTGTAGATGCCGGCAGTGAAGGTCTGGATGCCGAAGTAGCTCGACACGCCAAAGTCGGCCAGCGTCTCCATCAGCGCCAGTGCCGCACCGGCGGCAATCGCCGGGCGCGCCAGCGGCAGCGCCACTTCACGGATGCGCCGGGACAAGGGCGCGCCCAGCAGCCGGGCCGCCTCCATCAGGTGCGCGGCGCGTTCGCTCAGGGCCGTGCGGGCCAGCAGGTACACATAGGGGTACAGCGAAAACGTGAACACCCAGGCCGCGCCGCCGACGCTGCGCACCTCGGGAAACACGCGCCCTTCCAGGCCAAAGGCGGCACGCATCCACGTCTGAAAGGGTCCGCTGAACTGCAGGAAATCGGTGTAGGCATAGGCCACAACGTACGCGGGCATGGCCAGGGGCAGCAGCAGCGCCCATTCGGCCACCCGGCGCCCGGGAAACGCGAACAGCGTCACCGCCGCAGCGCTGGCCGTGCCCACCACCACCACGCCAAGCGCCACCATCAGACACAGCCGCAGCGTGGTCCAGGCGTAGTCGGGCAGCACCGTGCGCGCCATCTCCCGCAGGATGTCGGCTGTCGCGGCATCCCACTGCAGCCAGGACCCCAGCACGGCCAGCACGGGCACGCACAGCACAACGGCAAGCAGCAGGAGGAAAAAGGGATGGAGCCAGCGCAAGGGCATGGAGGGCGGACGCCCCAAGTGAAGTAAATGAGAATTGTAAGCATCTACAATCCAGACCATGTTTCTCGCCGTCTCGCAACTCGATGTGCACTACGCAGGCCGACCCCAGCCGGCCGTGCGGAGCGTGTCGTTCGGCCTGCATGCCGGTGACATCGGCGTGCTGATCGGCCCGTCCGGCTGCGGCAAGACCACCTTGTTGCGGGCGGTGGCCGGGCTGGAGCGTGTCACCGGTGGCGAAATCCGGCTCTCTGGCAAGGTGGTCAGCAGCGCTGCCGGCACCTTGCCGCCAGAAGAGCGGCGCATCGGCATGGTATTTCAGGACTACGCCCTGTTTCCGCACCTCGACATCGGCCAGAACGTCGGCTTCGGCATCCACACCCTGCCCAAGGCTGAGCGTGCCGTGCGCGTGGCCGAGATGCTGGAACTGGTGGGGCTGGGCGGGGCCGAGCGGCGCTATCCGCACGAACTCTCCGGCGGCCAGCAGCAGCGCGTGGCGCTGGCCCGCGCCCTGGCCAAGCAGGCGCCGCTGATGCTGCTGGACGAGCCGCTGGTGAACCTGGACTACAAACTGCGCGAAGAACTGCGCGACGAGCTCACCGCCCTGTTTGCCGCCGGCGACTCCACCGTGATTTACGCCACCACCGAGCCGGGTGAAGCCCTGCTGCTGGGCGGCTACACCGCGGTGCTGGATGCCGGCGAGCTGCTGCAATACGGCCCGACTTCCGAAGTCTTTCACACCCCCGCATCGATTCGCGTGGCACGCGCTTTCAGCGACCCGCCCATGAACCTGCTGGCTGCCCGTGCGGCTGCCGGTGGCGTGCAACTCACGCGCGGCCCCTTGCTGCCGCTGGCCTTGCCATCCGTTCCTGCCGGTGACCTGACCGTGGGCATGCGTGCCAGTGCGCTGCGTGCCAAGGAGCAGAGCGGCGATGTGGCACTGGCCGGCAAGGTGGAGCTGGCCGAGATTTCCGGCACCGACACCTTTGTGCACTTCGATACCGCCTTGGGCGAACTGGTGGCCCAACTCACCGGTGTGCACCACTTCGGTCTGGGCCAGGCGGTCACCTTTTATTTCAACCCGGCGGCGGTCTATGTGTTTGACGCGCAGGGCATGTTGCTGTTGGCCCCACCGCGTCGACATGCCGGCGCCGGTGGCAAAGGACTCTGATATGGCACGCATCGAACTCGACCTGGCCCATGCCTACCGGGCCAATCCGCAGCAGGACAGCGACTACGCCCTGCTGCCCTTGAAAATGACCTTTGACGACGGCGGCGCCTACGCCCTGCTCGGCCCCTCGGGCTGCGGCAAGACTACGCTGCTCAACATCATGTCCGGGCTGGTGACGCCGTCCCAGGGCAGCGTGCGCTTTGACGGCAAGGATGTCACCGGCTTCACGCCGCAGCAGCGCAACATCGCCCAGGTGTTCCAGTTTCCGGTGATTTACGACACCATGACCGTGGCCG
>ERZ1034365.1448-NODE-1448-length-12022-cov-2.448556_pt1 | contig 12022 bp, 6 predicted proteins | sample MGYA00520615_ERZ1034365 | MGnify/ENA primary metagenome ERZ1034365 (study PRJEB33736, sample SAMEA104284505) | Azolla filiculoides | biome: Urban; feature: Water surface; material: Ditch water | place: Netherlands | collected 2015-10-28 | depth 0-0.1 m ... | reverse complement strand
TTCCATTCTTTTGAGTCAACGCTAACTTTTTCAGCAGCAAGCACATTGGCTGATTCGTCAACCAATTCAACTCTGAAGCTTTCAGAAGTGCTGTTTTGAGGAATGCGTGCCCAAACTGAGAAGCGATATTCAGCATCTTTTTTTACGCTTACACCAAAGAAACCTTCGTTGTCCATTCCGGTGTGTTTCTCATCGTGTCCGGCATACGAAAGACGTACGTAATGTGGATTGTTTTCGAAAGGAGCGCCATCGGTGCGTACTTCAACATTGCCAAAAGTTGTCCAGCCAAGCAGGCTCTGAGGAAACTCAAAAGAGCGATTTTTAATCATTTCGGCGTATAATCCACCATCGGCTCCGTAGTTAATATCTTCGAAAAAGATACCGTACATGGTGCTTTGAATAGGCGAACCCTGTTTTTTTACTTCAACAGAAATGTTGTGAGTTTGCGCAACAAGGAGTTGTGTTACCATTAAAAAGCTGAGAAGCAACAGCGCTAAAGATTTTGTTTTGTTCATGGAAATATTCATTATAATTTTATGTTTCGGAGAAATGTTTTTCATCAATACAAAGAAACTGATAATCGGATTCAGAAAGGTGGACGATAATTTCTTTTTAGTAGAACAAATGCCTTACTTTTCGTCCATAAAAGTGCTTGGCTGTGTTCCAAAATGCTTCGTAAAACAACGCGTAAAGTATTTTGGATCATTAAACCCAACTTCGTATGCAATTTCTGAAATGTTTAGCGTATGCGATGCCCGGTTTTTTATCAACAATTCACGGGCAATATTCAGTCTGTAAATCCGGATAAACCTGCTTGCAGATTGCCCGGCCAGATTAGTCAGCTTTTTGTGTAGCAAACTGCGGCTAATGCCCATTGCATCAATAAATTCTGTTACGTCAAATTCCGGGTTCGTATAATTTTCTTTCAATATTTTCAGGGCCTTGTCCATGAATTTTTTATCGAGCGATTCATCGTCGAAATGCAGTAACTCAGCATCCATATTTTCGGCAAAATTCATCTGAATGCGTTTTTTCTTTTCGCTCAGGTTATGAATCATGGCTTTGAGTAAACCTTCGTCAAATGGTTTTACCAGAAAAGCATCAGCACCCAAATGGAAACTCTCGATTTGCGTATCTGTCGACGATTTTGCCGTTAAAAGTACAATTGGTATGTGCGACGTTACAAAGTTAGTCTTTATTTTCTTACACATTTCCATACCGTCCATTTCGGGCATCATGATGTCGCTGATAATCAAATCGGGTTGATCGCGGTTGGTTATTTCCAATCCCTCAACGCCGTTTGGAGCTTCCAGGACGTTATAATCGTCGAACAAAATGGAACGAATGTATTGGCGCATGTCGGTATTGTCTTCCACGATCAGCAATACGGGTTTAGTTTTTGAAATTTCGTTGGAGATTGGATCGTCTTCAACAGATTCGCTGGCCACCATCATTTCCATTTGTTTTCCATCGAGCGAAACAACTGTAGAAATACGTCGTTCGATAGGAATGATAAAACGGAAGCAGGAACCGCCTGTGTGCTGATTCAGCGCTTCAATTTTGCCATTGTGCAGTTCCACAATTTGCTTGCAGAGGTAAAGTCCAATTCCGGTGCCACTTTGTCCTGAACCCGAATAAGCTACATTACTTTTCGATTGATAGAAACGCTCGAAAATCTTTTCGAGATCTTCTTCAGGAATGCCTTTGCCTGTATCTTTTACGGCAACATACAGTTTTTCTTTGTGGTCTGATTTATCCACATAAGTGCTTGCTATAACGGAGATTTCACCACGATCAGGCGTAAATTTAATGGCATTTGAAAGCAGATTTCCCAATATCTTTTGCATATTATCGCGGTCGAAAAGGAATTCCGGCGGATTGATACGGTATTGTTTGCGAAACGAAATGCCACGGTCTTTCACCAAATCTCCGAAAGGCAGGATAATATCATCCAGAAATTCCACGAAATTTTGCTGGGTTTTGGTCACTTCCATTTTGCCCGATTCCATTTTTCGGAAATCCATCAGTTGGTTGATAAGCGATAAAAGCAACTTAGAATTTCGACGTACAATATTCAGTTGTTCAAGTACTTTTGAGTTTGTGCTTAGTTTGAGTGAGCGTTCAACTGGGCCCAAAATAAGCGTAATGGGTGTACGGAATTCATGCGTAATATTGGTAAAGAATGCAATTTTATCAACAGTAGCTTCTTCCAGTTTTTGGGTTAATTCCTCCAGCTCTTCTTTCTGTCGAGTAATTTCCTGATTTTTAGTTATCAGCATTTCATTCTGGCGCGAAACCTCATCCTGGTGCTCAATCAGCATTTGAACGTTCGATTGCAATTGTGTGGCTTGTTCGCTGAGTTGCTCTTTCTGAAGTTCAATTTCGTGCGTGCGCTGTTCAACCAACTTGCGCAAATGCATTTCCTGTCTTTTGAGCAAGGTAATTCTATAAAGCGAATAGCGATAAATGCCGTAAGCTATTGCTCCAAACAGCAAAATGAGGAACCACCACGTTTTATAAAACGGCGGAATTACCTCAATATCAATGGTTGTGACAATATCTGACCATGTTCCATCGGGATTGGTACATTTTACCTCCAGTTTATAATCACCTTTTTTTATGTTGGTGAAGTTGGCAAAGCGGCGGTCGGCATTTACTTCAGTCCAGTTGCTGTCGAATCCTTTCAGGCGATATGCGTATTTAATTTTATCGGCTTGCGAGTAGCTTAATGCCGAAAATTCCACACTGAAAGCTTTATCTGACTCATGCAAACGAACGGCAACCAGTTTTGAGCCTTCAAACTCCAGCATGTTGTTGGGGATTTTGATTTTAGCCGGATAAACATCATCGTTGATAATGCGAATGCGGGTAATTGTAGTACCGTTTTTATCACCGGCAGGAGTGGTTTTTAACGGATCGAAAACTGTAACACCCGCCACGCTACCAAAGTACATTTTTCCGTCATGTCCTTTAAAATAAGCATCCCAATAGAACTGATTTGATTTTAGTCCATCACTTTTGGTATAATTACGAATGCTGTTGCGACTGTAGTTATAGGCACAAAGTCCTTTGTCGGTACTCAGCCACAGCGTTCCGGCTTCATCTTCTAATATGCCGTAAACCACATTGTCGAGAAGCCCGTCGCCTTCGTCGATGTTGATAAATTTGAAAGTATCGGACTTTTCGTCGAGCGTATAAATGCCATTTCCATTACTTCCAAACCACAGTTGTTTGTTTTTTGTTTCAACAATGCAGTTTATTTTTTCGTAAATTCCGGATGACGGATTGGTCAGCAAATATTGGTAGTGTTTGTATCGTATTCTGTTTTTTGCCAGGTTAGATTCATTCAGAAAAATGCAAATCAGCCCATAGTTTGTACCAATCCACAACCTGCGTTTCGAATCGATATACATGCCGGTTACAAAACGAATTTTCTTTTCCTGGGGTAAATAATTCAATATGTGCTTGAATTTTCCGGTGTTTATGTCCAGAAAATCAATTCCTTCACGCGTGCCAATCCACAATCCTTTGTTGATGTTGTCGGGTGCGAGAGCAGCCACAAAATTACTCAGAATATTATTTTTTGATTGATTAGAAATATACTGTTCGAAAACGGGTTTGTACTTGTCTTTATATTTCAATTTATTGATGCCCAAACCCCATGTTCCAATCCAGTAATCGCCATTAAAATCCTGTGCAATGCAACTAGCTGAATTGTGACTCAGTGTTTTCGAATTTCCAATTTGAGCATAAGAACTGATAAAGTCAGAACTTCCTTTTTTGCGAATATGTAATCCGCCTTCAACAATACCAACAAAAAGATCGCCGTCTCTGTCTTCGAAAATAGCATTGACAGGATTTGCAGGAAAATTTCCAATGTGTCCGAAGAAATTCTGATTAGGACTTAAAATATTAACGCCGCCTTTTTCTGTTCCCACCCAAATGGTGTTGTCTTCGGCCAATAAGCAACTCGTGAAGTTGTTGTTAAGCGCAAAACTACCATTTCTTGATTCGGAAGTAATGCCCGTGAACGAGTCGGTAAGATAATTGTAAATATTGAGTCCGATAAGTGTTCCTATAAGCAGTTGACCTTCTTTACTCTTTTTAATATCAGTGACATAGCTCGATGTCAGTTGGTTGGGAATGGAGGCATTAGCAGTATATCGCGTGAGGGTTTCACTCGGTTGCTCGTATTTGTAAAGTCCGTTTGAAGTGCCAATCCAAATCAAACCATTGTCGTAAAACATGGAGTTGACAATGCCGGCAAGCTGGCGCAATTTATTGTCAGTGTTTACTTGCTGATATTTGCCGTCATTGTTTTTTATCAGTCTAAAAATCTGTGTTTCTCTGGCTACCAGAATATTCCCGTTGTAAAAAAGAATGCTTGTAGTGGCGGAAGCAGTCTGATAAATATCTTCGGTATTAACGGTTTTGTCTTCGAAAGATATTTTGGAGAGTCCTGACTCAGTGCCAATCCATAAACTTCCCTGTTCGTCTTAGGTGATAAAAATGATTTGTTGCGTGGCAAGTTTTTGATGTTTATTCAGTTTTTGGGCGGCATTTAAAATTTCTCCTGTTTTGTAATTTAAAAAGAACAAGCCGTTTTCAGTGCCAATCCACATATCGCCGTTTGCATCTTCGGTTACACAGTGCACATTGTCGCTCAAAAGCGGATTGGTCTGACTCCGACTATCGAAATGCACAAACTCATAACCATCGTATCTGTCCAGTCCTTTATTTGTGCAGATCCACATAAATCCGCGGGAATCACGATAAATGTAATCCACCATGTTGCGCGACAGACCATTATCGGCAGTGAGGTAGCTGATTTTATATGGAAGTGACCATGCATTTGAAATGCACAGTAAAATGGTAATTGTCAGAAGTATGATTTTCCTTTTCATTCGAAAATATTAAAGTCAGGTACGAAAATAAACAAAATAAATTACCTGACTAGAGGATAATTGTTCTTTGTGTGAGGATAATTTTAATGACTGATTTGCCGATTGAGTTATGTATTTGAAATACAGTAGATAACGAGAGGTTAAATTCGGTAATTCTAATGTAAGTAGCAAGTTTTTTTTACGTTTTAATTTTCGAAATAAACGACACTAATTATTTAATTCAAAATAAGACGTTATTATCATTCGTCCTCCAATGAAAAATTTTTATCCTCCTCGTGGTTTGATATTTATTATATCTTTGTAACGTGATAATTGTGTTTGAATGCTCTCAAGCACAATTATTCCAGTTAATCAAAAGGATATACAATGAAAAAAAACTTTTACTTAATAGCATTTTTGATTCTTGTGAGCGGAGCCTTCTGTTTGCAAGCGCAAAACAGCCTGATTGTCAATCTGAATGATGGAACCTCCAGCAATAATTTACTTAGTTCATTGAATAAAGTGACTTTTTCGGCCGGCAACATGACTGTCAGTAAAAAAGATGCTTCCACGAATTCTTATGCAATTTCTGCTATTCGCAACATGCAATTTGGTGTTTATTCAGGTGTTTATGATGTTTCAGAAAATCAGTCTGAGTTAAGCATTTATCCTGTTCCTGCCTGTGATTTTATAAAAATTAAAAATGCTCCAGAAGGCCAACTTCGCGTAGTTATTTTTAGTTTAGATGGTACAATTCTGAAAAATTGTGTAATGAGTGATAGCAGTCAACCCATTGATATAAGTTGTTTTAAATGCGGCCTGTATCTTTTACGGGTAAATGACAAAACGATAAAATTCACTAAGCAATGAGAAAAAACGGATTAATTAGTTTGTTGCTTTTGTGTGTGGTTGCGATATCGGCACAGGAAAAGTTGTATGTTCATAAAACAACTGGCTCACTTTTGTCGTACAACATTGCAGAAATTGACAGCCTGAATTTCGGCACAAACAATACGCAATTGTTGATTCATAAAACAGATCAAAGTATTGTCAGCGTACTTGTTTCGGGCATCGACAGTATCAAAATTTTCGAGATTCCTACAGTGAGCTATACCGCTCCGACGTATGCCGATGATTATTCTTCTATTTCCAGTTATACGAACCGTTTGAAATGGAATTTGGCTAACGTACACGATCCAAGTGTTGCGCGATTTGGGAATTACTATTACATGTATCAAACTGATGCTTCGTACGGTAACGTGACAAATGGTTATGGACATTACATGGGGCGACGTTCCAGCGATTTGGTAAACTGGGTGATTGTTGGTTTTCCGATGGCTAATACGCCTCCAACTTGGATCAAGGATTCACTGAATGCCATCCGTGGGCGCATGGGACTGGCTGCTATCAGCTCTCCATCTTTCGGTTATTGGGCACCCGTTGTGCGAAAAGTGGGAAACAAAATGCGCATGTATTATTCGGTAATTGTAGACAATTATATTGGAAACGGATTGTTGAATACAACGGCTAATTTTGATAATACATGGACAGAACGTGCATTTGTTGGCATGATGGAAACTTCTGATCCGGCAACGAATGTGTGGGTAGATAAAGGATATGTTATCAGTTCTGTTTCGGATAAAACTTCGTATGCCCGAAGCAGCACTTCAGATTGGAGCGCCTATTTTAAATGGAATGCTATTGACCCAACTTATATTGTAACTCCTGCCGGAGAACATTGGCTTATTTATGGTTCATGGCATTGTGGAATTCCAGCTGTGAAACTTGACCCGACAACAGGAAAACCATTTCAATTGAAAGTATTGGCTGATTACGGAACGCGGGTTGCCCGTCGTGTAAATAATGATGCCAACAGATGGCAAGGACAGGAAGGACCTGAAATTATTTATAATTCTAAGACCGGGTTTTATTATTTGTTTTTGGCGTATGATGAATTGTCGGTCAATTACAACACGCGTGTTTGTCGCTCACTCAATGTAAACGGACCGTTTACAGGTTACAATGGAGCCAGTATAACCACCGGGGCTGATTGCTTTCCAATCATTACGCATCCATACAAATTCAATAATCATTCGGGTTGGGTTGGTATTTCGCATTGTGCTGTTTTTCAGGATACCGTTTCGGGTCAATGGTACTACAGTTCGCAAGCACGATTGCCGGCCAATACCAACGGTAATGCATACAGCAATGCCATTATGATGGGTCATGTGCGTAAAATTCTCTGGACAGATGATGGTTGGCCTGTTGTTTTGCCGGAACGTTATGCCAATGTTCCTCAAACTTTGATCACGGATGCTGATATGGTGGGAACTTACGAACACATTGTGCTTAATTATGTGGCCGGAGTGCAGCAAACTTCAACAACATTGACTTTAAATGCAAATTATACTGCTACAGGAGCCATGACTGGAACATGGTCTTACAATGCTAATACAAAAACCCTTATTATTGGTGCTGTTAAATTAAAAGTGCAACGTGAACTTGACTGGGAAGCCAGTCCACGCGTTCCGACGATTGTTTACGCAGGACTTAATTCAAGCGGAAGGTCTTTGTGGGGAAAAAAAGTAAATTGATTTTTAAATGATTTGATTATGATCAGGCCTGGTTTAGCAATAAATCAGGCTTGTTTTTTATTAAGATATTATGGATTAACAGCAGCTTTTTGTTTCAATTTTTAGTAATTTTGCAGACCTAAGTTAGTTTAGGGTATAATTCATTTTTTTTCTGATGCTCAAAAAATTAAAAGGATATATGATGCCTATTGCCATGACGTTGGGCATATTGCTGCATAGTTATGTGGGCGTTTTGTCGTTCGTTATTCCTTACCTCATTTTTGTCATGTTGCTGCTCACGTACATCAAATTGTCGTGGAGCGAAATCCGTTTTACCCGTATGCATTTGTGGCTGATCATAATTCAGGTTTTTGGAAGTATGGCGGCTTATCTCATGCTGAATCCATTCAATACCATGTTGGCGCAGGGCGTAATGATTTGTATATTAGCGCCAACAGCTACAGCTGCTCCTGTTATTGCCGGAATGTTGAAAGGAAATGTGGCAAGCCTGACGGGTTATAGCCTGATAAGTAATCTTACGGTTGCCGTAATGGCTCCGCTGTTTTTTTCGTATATCGGTTACAACGAACTTCCATTTATGGCTTCGGTGCTCGAAATCTCGAAGCGCGTATTTTTTCTGCTTGTAATGCCTTTTGTGTTGGCTTATGTGTTGAATAAGTTTGCTCCCAAAATATCGTCGGTTCTCAAAGCCAATTCCGGAGTGTCGTTTTACCTGTGGAGTGTGGCGCTTATCATTGTCACGGGGCGCACAGTTCAGTTTATTATCGAACAGGGAAAAGAACATATCATGATTGAAATTCTGATTGCTGTTTTTGCTTTTGTGGTGTGTGGCTTACAATTTTTGGTTGGTAGGCGGATAGGACGAAAACACGACGATACAGTGGCTGGCGGACAAGGTTTAGGGCAAAAAAATACGGTTCTGGCTATTTGGATGGCTCAAATGTACCTGAATCCGATTGCGTCGATTGGTCCGGGATCGTATGTGCTTTGGCAAAATATGGTCAATTCATATCAGGTTTGGCGCAAACGAAAAAATTTATAATAATTTAAAAAGACATATTTCATGAAAAAAGTTCTCTCCACATTCTTGTTTTTTGCGCTAGCATTATCTGTTTTTGCGCGGGGCACAACCGAAGATTACAACCGTGCTTTTTCGCTCTCTGAGAAATTCAAAGACAAGGTTTTTTACAGCAATGTAAACCCACAGTGGATCGGCAACTCCAATCGGTTTTGGTATGTGCGAAATACGCCAAGTGGCAAAACGTACATGCTCACTGATGCGGCAAAAAAAACAAAAACGCTGCTTTTCGATCATTTGAAATTAAGTGAATCACTTGCTAAATCAACAGGTAAAAAAGTTGAAGTAGAACAGCTCTCGCTTCAATCGTTGCGGGTTTCGGATACACTTGATACACTTTGGTTTAACTATGATGGTAAAAAGTGGAAATACATTCAGGCTTCCGATAATCTTACCGAACGTGGAGTGGTTGGTACGCCTAAAAACGAATATTGGGGTAAAGTGGATGAAGAGCGTGAAGGACAACCTGCCATTTCGCCCGATAAAAAGTTGTCAGCTTTTGTAAAGGATAATAATCTGTACGTGAAAGATGTGAAGACCGGCATTGAAAAAGCAATAAGTACGGACGGTACTACGGATGAGTATTATTCAGCTTATTTGTTTTGGTCGCCCGATTCGAAGAAAATTGCGGTTATGCGTATTCGTACGGCCGTAATTCCTAAGTTGTATTTGATAGAATCATCGCCAACCGATCAGCTAAAACCAAAATTACAAACCCGCGATTATGTACGTCCGGGAGATGAATTGCCATTCAGAACACCGGTAATTTTTGACGTAGAAACTGGTAGTCAGCAAGTGGGTTCTACTCAGCTTTGCGATAGCCAAATGGATTTGCGCGGTTTCGAATGGTTTTCGGATAGCAAATCTGTGATGTTTGAATACAACAAACGCGGACACAAGGTTTACCGTGTGCTCGAAATGTCCGTTGCTACGGGTGAAGTCAAAACTTTGATTGAAGAAACTTCAAATACTTTTGTAAATTACAACCGCTATTTCAAAAAACTCATCAACAACGAAAAGGAAATTATCTGGATGAGCGAGCGCGATAATCACAATCATTTGTATATCTACGATCGTGCTACCGCTAAAGTAAAAAGTCAGATAACCCGGGGCGAATGGTATGTGCGCGACATTGTGAATGTAGATGAGAAAAAACGCGAAATTATTTTCTCGGCCAATGGCATGGTTCCCAACGAAGATCCTTATTTGGTTCGTTATTACAGCATCCGTTTTGATGGAACCAAACTGACTTGTCTAACTCCCGAAGAAGGAATGCATCAGGCCTGGTTCTCTGATGATAAAAAGTTTTTTGTAGATGTATATTCGATGGTCAATAAAGCGCCTATGGCTGTGTTGCGCAATGCAAAAGATGGAAAAATCATATTGCCACTCGAAAAAGCAGATATTTCTCAATTATTGAAAGCCGGATGGGTTGCTCCTGAGCCTTTTGTAGCGAAAGGTCGCGATGGTAGAACGGATATTTGGGGGATTATTCAACGTCCCACAAACTTTGACCCGACCAAAAAATATCCGATAATTGAATATATTTATGCCGGTCCGGGCAGCCATTATGTGCCAAAAACGTTTATTTCGTTTAATAGAAATATGTCAGCTATTGCAGAATTGGGTTTTATTGTGATACAATTGGATGGTATGGGAACGTCTTTCCGATCAAAAATTTTCGAAGATGTGTGTTACAAAAACCTGAAAGATGCAGGACTCCCTGATCGCATTGCGTGGACAAAAGCAGCTGCCGCCAAATATCCATACATGGATATTGACCGCGTAGGAATTTTTGGAGCTTCGGCTGGCGGGCAGGAAGCGATGGGCGCAGTACTTTTTCACCCCGAACATTACAAAGCGGCTTACTCATCGTGCGGATGTCATGATAATAGGATGGATAAAATATGGTGGAACGAACAGTGGATGAGTTACCCGATTGATAAATCGTACGAAGAAAGCTCGAATGTGGTGAATGCGCATTTACTTACCCGTCCGTTGATGCTGGTTGTGGGCGAACTCGACGATAATGTAGATCCGACTTCGACCTATCAGGTTTGCAATGCGTTGATAAAAGCCAACAAAGATTTCGAACTGATTGTGCTTCCGGGCGTAGGCCACACCATGGGCAACGATTACGGCGAACATAAACGCTACGACTTTTTTGTAAAGAATTTGATGAGCGTAACGCCGCCAAACTGGAGCGAATTGGGAGTGAAGAAGTAAAACACAAAAAAAGTAGCATCAAAACGATGCTGCTTTTTTTAAAATTATCCTCTTCGTACCGCTTCCACTTCCTCCACGGTTTTTGGTTTTACTTTTGAACCAAGTCTGCGAGCACCATTTTCGGTCATCATATAATCTTCTTCGTTGCGGATGCCGCCAAAATTGCGGAATTTCTGCACTTCATTCCAGTTCACAAATTCGGTAAATTTGTTTTCACCCTGCCATTTATCCATCAATTCAGGAATAAAATAAATACCTGGCTCAATGGTAAATACATGTCCCGGTTTAAGCGGTTTTGCAAAGCGCAACGATTTTAGACCAAATTGCGTACTCTTTGGTTCGCCATCATAACCAACCCACACTTCACCCAAATTTTCCATGTCGTGCACATCCAGTCCCATCATGTGGCCTGTTCCGCAGGGCAAAAATAACGCGTGAACTCCATTAGAAATGATATCGTCGGTGTTTCCTTTTAGCAATCCGATGCTTTTCATATTTTCGGTAATGGAGCGACATGCAGCCAGATGCGCATTACGAAATGGCGCATTCAATGCCAACGCATCAATAGCTGCTTGATGAGCGTTGAGACTCATTTCGTAAATCAGTTTTTGCTGTGCTGTAAAAGTGGCATCAACCGGAAAAGTGCTCGATAAATCACCACAATAATGACTTTCCACCTCTCCGCCGGCATCAAGCAGAAACAGATCACCGCTTTTCAGTACATTGCCGTGATAATGGTTGTGCAAGGTTTGTCCGTTGATAGTAGCAATAATCGGAAACGAAATTTCGCCATTGGCAGCATGTGCAATTTCGTAAACACGCGCCGCAATTTGTGCTTCGGTCATGCCCGGACGAGCCAATTGCATTCCCGCAACGTGCATATCCACCGACAAATCTACCGCACGTTCAATTTCCCGAATTTCCTCGGCGGTTTTTATTTCACGCTGACTTACCACTGCACGAATCAATGACAGTGACGATTTTTGCGCTATCTCGGCAGGATGCAATCCCAGTAAAGCTTGCAACTTTAATTTGTTTTCAGGACGATAAGGAGGCAAAAAATGAACTTCACGGTCTTTCCACGACGCATCAGCCAAAAGCTTGGCAAGGTCATTTGTTGGTTTGGTATCCGTGATGCCCGACTCGGCTGCTCTGTTAGCAATGGAAGGTTGCGGCCCCATCCAAACAATATCATCTATGGTATAATCATCGCCAAAAATAATCTGACGGTCATTTTCCAC